>Ga0247795_1000001_pt1 | contig 77730 bp, 110 predicted proteins | sample UWRJS016104C6_FD_179636 | JGI IMG/M metagenome (GOLD analysis project Ga0247795, IMG submission 179636) | Soil microbial communities from Arlington Agricultural Research Station in Wisconsin, United States - UWRJ-S016-104C-6 | ecosystem: Environmental > Terrestrial > Soil > Agricultural land...
CGACAACGCCTGGTCGTTCAAGGAGTTTCCCAACAAATGCCCCTTGACACCATTCCAGACTTGAGGCAGAGTTGCGGCGTTCAACCGTACGAACTATGCACGCAACACAGAACATTTTTAGACTCCAGCGACCAACTGCCGTTTGGCCGGTTGAACGCTTGCCTAAAGCACTGCGATGTGTTGCAGCAGTCCCGCTGGAATCTTCCCCGACTCGGTAAAACGAGGCGGGGTCTATTTCGGTGGCGTTCAAAGTGCCACACATGGCCAGAACGGGTTGATCCGGCGAAGTCAGCAGCGAGCAACGTCACCGCGATAGCGACGACTCGGACAACCGGATGTTCTTTGAATGGTGCTGCGATTGCGTTAGGTCGTAACCTGACTATCGCTCCGATGATAGGACTCAGAGGCTGTATACGGCTGACGAGTGAAAACAACCCCTTAACGCGGAGCGAGACAACAATTCAGCACCACCATTCAGAGAATATCCGATGGAGTAGCAGACTCGCGCCCCGTGATGGCTCCAAGCTACCTGCGAGCCGAAGAAGGGTGATGCGTGAGAGGGGCCTGCTATGCGCTTGGCTCCATACGGGAACAAGACTTCCCCGCCCGACAGGGAAAGCTATCGCTTTCTCCACCGGGAACAAGGGTTCCAACTCAGTTGTAGTTCCCTTCCCTTCTTGTCCTTCCTTCCTTCCCTTCAGTACTTCAGTTGTATGAGAATGACCCAAGCAGAGTATCAGGACTACATAGCCAGGCAGATTAAAAAACAGTTCGTTTCAAAGCCTCCTGACGCAGTAGCAGATGAATCAGACCTACACAGCCAGATATTGGACTTCTGCCGGTCGAGGGGCTGGATTGCATTTCATGGCTCAATGGCGCACAGGGCCATGCGTACTGCGGGTGAACCGGATTTCACAGTGTTGGCAGATGGTGGTCGGGTGTTCTTCTTCGAGTGCAAATCCAAGGACGGCAAACTCTCAACCGAACAACTCGGCATGATTGCTTGGGGCGCCAAGCTGGGGCACACCATCCATGTCATTTACTCACTGGGCCAGTTAGCTGATATTGTGGATCAACCGAAGCTCATGCCTTCCCAAAGTTGAACGCCAGCGCGTAGGAGAACTGGCGGGAGAACTGAGCCGGGGTGAGACGGTTGAAGCCTCGCCAGCCTTGTTGCCCCCATGAGCCTTGGAGCGAAAAGAAAGGTTTCGGTGATACTTGGTCGAAGCCAACAAGGGCAACCGCATGGCCCCCGGCCTGGTCATCACCTTCAGGAATCCATCCTTCAGCATCGGCGAACTCCCATTGCTTCGTGATCTGGAAAGCTGCTAGCAAGACTCCGTTGCGGTGTAGCGCCTGCTTGACCTGTTCAGGTGTGGATACTTCCCGGATCGCTGCGTTGTCGGCCCAAGAGACTAGACCAAGGTCCTGTGCGGCCTGAGTGACAGCTTCCAATGTGGTGCCTTCGATGCCTTCAAGACCGTCAATCTCCTTAGCCCGTCTGTAAATCTGGTGCGGGTCAATCTGCTGGGTGATCCCGTATTCGCGCCAGTTGTGGTACTCAAGAACTGCGGCCATACCGAACCCGGCACACTCTGGCACGTTGCCCTGATCGTTTGATTCGAGCAGTTGCGCCCGAAGATCAATGTAGGCCGGGGTTACGTATTCGACAGGTGCAGCGGACAGCACCTTGCGACGAAGGCGGTTGGGATTGATTACGAGGCCAGTTGTCATTTTATAGTTTGGCAGACATTGCCGCTCGAATAGCAGTGCGGATGTCTATTGATTTCAGTGTTGTAGGAAATTCATATATGCCACAGCGTTCGTGAGCCGAGACACACCACGACACGGAAGGGTCTTGCCATCTACCTTCTTCTAACCAGTGAGCGTAACGTTCCTGTTTTTGCTTATTCAACCAGTCCAACATCTCTGTGTCGGTCATAGTTAGTTCGATGGTCCCGGCACCGGCCCCCATATTGGTTCAGCAACCCGGTTCGTTACCGGCGCCAGAGACGGTTCATTCGTGCTCCATCCGAACGGGTCCCAACCCGAACCAGTGACAGTCGGTTGAGAACTTTTGCAGCTTGTAATCAGGAACGCGAGGGCTAGGGCGAGCAGAGGGACGCAGGGGCGGGTTCTCATTACAGGGGTTACGTCGTCATGTCACGCCCGCAGATTTTACACTCGTACAATCGAGTTATGATGATTGGGCGCTTCAGGATTCTATCTCCACGTCCCGTCAATCTCCTAACCGATCCCGCACCCGTTCTAACGCATTTGTGGTTTCCAGCTTTCCGAATGCGTTCCTCTGAATAACGGCGAGCACTTGAAAGTAGATTCATTTCGGATAAATGACGGAGTTTGTGCGATGCCTAAGCGACCTGTCCAGCACAGCCCGAGCCTCAGCCTCGCCCGCGATGTAACCAACCCAATAATCCCGCGTGTGGACTTCAGCGTTGGTGCTGGGTAGCGACCTTGGATTGGGAGTGAGTGTGACCACCTTCGGGCTGTACCACACTTCAGTGCCAAGGATGTTCGTCTGAACCATGCCAAGACTTGCCATCATCACGTCTGGCGGATATGGCCACAGTTGGCCGGTGTTCGGATTGTAGTGGGGGTGGAACATATTCGGCGGCGGTTCGGTGCCGTGGCCGAAACCGGCGCATCCAATTAGACCGACGACACAGGCAGTGATAAACAGGAGCAAAAATACGAGCGGTGATTTCATGGTGCTGGTTTCACCTGAAATGTTACCGGGACCATCGCTCCAGCCCCCATGTTCCTGTCGAACTGAACCGTCCCGTAGATGGTATTTACCACGATGTGGATGGAATTTGTGTCCTTGGCCAGCGCCGCGATCTGCTTCGCGCTTGGGAGCAGATAGGAAGCACAGCCGGTGAGTACGAGTAATAGGAGGCAAGCTCCACCAATTAGGAGCTTTGATTTTGCGGTGCGTCTTTGAACTGCATCGAATCGCTTCAGGAAGTTCGGCACGTCTTGGCAGTCGCGCATTTTCACTTTCGTTACACGTACGCGATACCCGAAACAATTCTTTAGAAGGAGCGCGATTTTCATTTTACCTCTGCCTCGCACTTCTCGTAGAACGCATCCTCTTTTGGGTTTTCGGTTACGGGAGACGCGGCCTTGCGCCATCTCTTTAAGCTGGCTTGAGCCTCATTCAGTTCTCGCTCCAACTGGCGGGCGAATGCGGAAGGAACGAAGGCGGTTTCATCAATCTCAACAATGGCTGCGTCCGTTCTTGGTGTGTCTGAATTCATTTGGCCTTTTGTAATCGCTTCAACCGTTTCTCCAACGCCTGGACTACTTCATAACCACCGCTCGCCTTGAGTCGGTTCCCTGAGATCGAGTTATAAGCGGTCAATGCTTTTCGCAGGCACGTCTCGCACTCAGCGATACGGATTTGTTTCTCTTTCATCCTAAGATTGTGACCAGCATTATGACGACCAACGCGATAAGCGCGACTCCAAGGAAACACCCAATGATGGCCCATAATAGAGTCATTGGAATTTCACGACAGGCCAGTTCTTGTCTGGAACACCCCTTGTTGCCCCCACTACGCCTACAAGCCCCTGCTGGATGCCATTACAGGTCGCTTGGAGATACAGCTTGAGCGTCGGCACATTGTTCACCGCGTCGTTGCCGTAAGACTGCCACACGCCAATGTAAAGCAGGAGTGCACTGTTAAGGATAAGTACCGACTCAGGCGTCTTGGTCAGGCCGGCAGCTTCGATTGCCGCCACAATCTGAGCAGGCGCGATGTTGGTTGAATTCGCGGCAGAGCAAATGATTGTGTCGGCGGCACGGAGGTAGGGCACGGCGTTGGTATAGCGAGCAACGGAATAGCTGACGCCGGTTGCCACGCCTTGTTGGACGAGGGTCGGACTGATGAGCGGCGATGAGGTCTTACAGCCGGTGAGCAAGAGCGCGAGCAGCGGAATAAGGGCGAGTGTGTTTTTCATAATGTTATTCTTCAGGGGGACGTGCGTACGGAAAACGAGTGTCAGCGAGATAGAACACGAGCCACAAACCCCAATCGGGGTACCAAGAGAGGCCAACAACAATGTCCCCCGCCGTGTAGCTCTCCGAAGATTCGGCTGGAAGAATTATCACGTATTGCAAACGGAAGGAAATTTCATCCGGTGCGCCGTTGGTAAAATCAATGTTCCCAGCGGGCAACAAGTCGAAGAACCCTCCTGGCAATTCAGCAGGCGTTACATCGTTGACTGGCGGAAAGACGTGAATACTCCCCGGCAGAGTCAACAAAATGTTCGTCCCTGGAGGTGCGAACGAGCCTGAATAATTATCCCCAAATGTCCCCAGCGTCAGGGGCATGGTGTTGGATGAAATCTCCGTCCAGTTCGTGTTATAGGCGTTGGTGTACCACTGTTCCGCTTTAGATGGCACCTCCAGCATGACGGCGAGAAAGGCGATAGACAGAAGTTTCTTCATGTGATTTGTGTGGTTGCCCCGCCCGGTTCCTCCTGCCGGGCGGGAGCAAGTGATTAAGGATTCGCAGCGATTGCAGCGGCGAGGACGTCGGACGACGCATCAGTCGCGTCAACCAGATCGGTCAACGGCTGCAACTCGTCAGCGGTGGCTCCGTTGGCCAGGGCTGCGTCAATGGCATCTTGAAGTTTCTTGGCGAAACCACTGATAACCACGGTTGCGCTCTCAACTACGCCTTTGATCTTTGTGACCTTGGCGACATCGGCGGCGGCTTGTTCTTTTGCGGTCATTGTTTTCCTTTATTTTGTTGATTACGGCTGATCTCATCAGCCAGTGAATCCGATGCCTTCTCTGTTTCAGACACAACATCGGAAAGTGTTTTCAGCGAGGCACGGTCATTCCTTCCCTTCAAACACGAGCCAATGACGAGGCCGGCGACGAATCCCAATATGAAAGTGATGACGGGCATGGTCAGACGTGCGGCACCTGAACGCCGGTGATCTTGGCCCACAGTCCGGTAGCCACGAGGAAGTAGTAGATCGCCACGCCGAGAATTACGCAGTTTATCAAGAATCGAAACGGCTGCACGATCTTGGCGGCGAACTTGTAGTTCACCAACCACCACGCACCGGCGCAGATAAGAAGGACGATTATTAAAGTGAGTGCTGACATAAAAGTTTCTCTTTCGTTTTGACCCGTCATGGGACGGCGGGTTTATCAGTAACCTTAGTGGCTTCCAGACCGGAAGGCAATAGGGTCTTTTCCCTAGCAGCCTTGGTTAAAAAGCTCGTCTCGCTGGCGAGAGCCGCAGCGTGCTCTGGCGTTCCTGGAATCTGTTGTTGCTCCCCTTCAATCCTTTGGATTGTCCGGTCGAGGAAGGCGACGATAACCAGAATGGCGGCGCCCAAGCAGCCGAAGATGACGCAAACCTGCTGTGTGGCGGTCAATCCCGACCAAGCAACCCCAGACATGGCAGTTGTAAAGGCCGTCATAGCAGTCCCGACAGCCATGAGTGAGCATTTGGCCCATGCCATTTTATACACGAGAATGGCGTTGTTCTTGTTCATAATCAGTGAACGGCGATGGCCATTATTACCATTGCGGCGGCAACAATGGTGAACCACATCAGCCAGATTTGAAGGTCTTTTCTTTTGAGCAGTGCCATCATAGTAGTTGTTTGATCCAGTGAACGACTTGTTGACCGCTGGGCAAGAATGCCCGCCCAAGAATTGCGACTACGACCAGCAAGAACAGAACGACCGGGCGAATGTCTGAAGGCGATGCGTGAAAACCCCCGTTCAACACCACCGCTTCGGAGATCGCCGCCTTGACCGAATCATCGCTCATGTTCTTGTTTATGGACATAATGGTGTGCCCCACGGTTGAGTGATCGAGGTTCTCTGTATAGCCGCTCAAGAATACGACCTTTAGATTTGGCCGGTCGGCCTTTATCTCGTTGAAGAATTCAATGCCAGCCATACGGTCGTGATCGAATACTATGTCCATCAGCATCAGCCCGAACTGACCGTGCCGGATGGATGCACGGGCCCCGTCTATGGATTCGACAACCTCGTGCTCCATGCCCAACTGATGCAGCAGTCGAGAGACTCTTACTCTGTCCCGTTCGCAGTCGTCGGCCAGTAAAACAGGAAATGGCTTGCGACGCGGGAACATCTTCGCCAGTCCAGTGTACAGCTTCACCAACTCCGTGAAGGTTTCGAGAGATGGTAGGGTCATTCATGCTTTCTTGGTTGCGCTTTCTTTTCCTGACTCTTCGGCCCGCTCTGGTTCTACCCTTGGTTCTTGATCTGCTGTCAATTTAATCTTGGCCAGTGCCGCCCGCTTGGTTGCGATGTCGGCGGTCAATCGTTGTAATGCGGTGGATGGTGAATGACTTTCGGAAATAACTTTCGCGTCGAAGATGACGGGCGGTTTGCCTTCCTGCTGCCGGTAGAAGTTCAGCGTGTCCTTGGCCGACTTGATTGCTTCGTCCGCCATTTCCTCGTAGGACTTCTGAATGGAAACCAGCCCAGCAATCTGATCGTTCAGCGCCTTGATCTGAGCGTTCTTCGAGTCCATCACCAGCTTGAACAGCATGGAGATTGCGCCGGCGAGTGCAGTGACAACGGCTACCGCGATGCCTGTGTTAATGACGATGCCTTCAGCGAGGATTATGCTCATGGGTGTTTTGACTCCTTCCAATCTGTCCACCTTCTAGGACTCGGAGTGAACCAAGGATACCGAGTGTGCAGCGCGTGGCTTATTCTCACCACGACCTTGTGCGTGCCGCAAACGAAGTCTGCGACAAACAGCGTCCAACCAAGGTCGGCATTAACGCCTATTCCTCTGGCCCAAAAGTCTCCCGGATGGTCAGGCGCTTTCATTCCTCCATGTCCCTTCGCGTGAAGTTCCGATCCACGGCAGTTTTCCAGTAAAGAACCCTGTTCAACAGACGGATGAATTCATAGTAGTAAGTGTTGCCGTTCCGAGCGACCTTGATCCGGTGGTCGGTTATCTCCACGTCGGCGGGCTTGACCTTAAACGCCCGTGCAACCGATTTTTTGGTGAGTTTGATTGTCATGGCAGGTTGGCGTGCAAGAAGAACACTGTCCCTTGCTTGACCACCACCGTCGTCCCTTTCCGTCCAACTTTCAACTCAAACCCGTGGCGGTGCGCGAATTCCAGAATGTTTTCCATCTCGTTCAGAAGGTAATCACGGATGGTCTGAAGCTGCTTAACGGTGAATTTCTGTTGCAGGGTTTGAGTTTGTTGAAGGTTCATGGCGAAGAAGGTAAGTTGGTTCTGATAGCCCAGTCAGCAAGATTCGGAGAACTCCAGACTTCAAAACCTGAAATCGCTGCAAGCTCTAAGGATGGAAAGTCCCACATTATCCCAATGCAGCCCGGCGATGGCGGTCGAGTCAAGCCGGGTCCGCACGTCGCCCAGTCGCTCACTTCTCCAAATCCGTTCCGTGAGCGCACCCGGAAAAACTCCATCGGCTTGTCCCTTGGAAACTCGACCATGTAAGTCAGCAGGCCAACGTTCTGCAAACTGAACTGAGGCGTCTCCCTCAATACCGGACGATGCACCGCGCAGCCGGCCAGAATCAAGATGGCGAAAACCAGCTTTTTCATGGATTCAAAACCCTCCCGATTCCAACCGTCATGTTGATCGCGTGGCTGCCTGGCGCGTAGTCATCTGCGCCCATGTCCCAATTCGTCGCGCCGCGATAATGGCCTACTCGGTCTGTTGTGAATCCAGTTTGAGTCTTGCCCCTACGGATGGCGTCGCTGCCGGTCTGCAATCGGAAGTTACTGATTGCCGGGTTGACAAACTTCGCATCATAGCCGGTGACGTTCGTTGTCGTGGTCGCGTTGATGTCAACGATGCGGAAAAGATTGTTATTGGTCGTGACGTTAAAGCTCGAATCCAAGTCCAAGTCCGCGTAGGAGGCGGACAGGCTGCCCCATGAGTTTGTGTAAGAGAGATTGTTCCGAATACCGATGGTGTCCACGTTGCCAAAAATCTCAATCCCTCGCGCCTGATTGTTGACGGTGATGTTGTTTTCGACCGTGACGTTGGTGCTGGAAGAAACTTGAACTCCTGCGCTGCTATTCGAGGAGCAAGTGTTGTTCAACACCATCACGTTACTGGCGTTGCGCACGGCAATCCCGACGCCGCAATGATCGAGGATGTTGTTGTAAATCTGAACATCACGGCTGAAGCTGCCTACGATTCCTATGCCGATGATGCAACCAGTGCTAAAATTGTTTCGTGCTATAAAATTCGTTCCCGTCGTGTAGTAGTGGATTCCATACCCCAAACCCGCGTCCGACGTGTTGGTTGAACCTTGCAGGAAACAATTCTCTACAATCACATCGCTGTGTTGCACATAAATCTGGTGGAACGGACCACCCACGGTTGCGTGCCAGCCATTGCTCAAAACGGTGCAGTGAGTGATAATGCTGAAAAGTTGTTCGCCGTCGCCTTCACCACCGCTGGTCAAAATGCCGTGGCCCAAAGCCGAGTTGCGAATGGTCAGGTTGGTGAGCGTGATATACTTCGTCCCCAGCCCCGTGAGTTTGATCCCGTCCGACCAGCAGTTAAGCGCGTTGATTTCAAAGGTGCTCAAGACAATGTTGCTCTTGGATGAAATCAACATGCCGTGTGGGCCAGCGCCAGTCTGCGTGTTCGTGTTACCGATGGTCGGGTAATAAACCGCCCACTCGCCGGGATAGCTTTGGATGACGGTCGGCTGGTTCGTGGATGGCCCGCTCTTTATTTCGTCAATCTCGAACCCGTCGTCGTTGTAAGTGCCGCCCCGGATGGTCAGCGTGTCGCCGCCGTTCATGGTCATCACGCCATAACGAATATCAGCCCACGGGTCGTCAATCGCGCCCGTGCCACCGTTGTCGCCGTCAGTGGCGACGTAAAGTGTGGCCGGTCCAGTTGATGGTTTGAGCGCCACGGCCAGCCCCACCCAGTAGCTGCCGGCCGTGTTTCCAAACTCGGTCACTGGCGACGAAGCCGTCTTGTAAGTCACGAGCAAGTTGTTTCCGCTCGGCGCGAAACCGTCGTTGAATACCGAAGTCTCTCCCGGACCAATGTCGCCAAAGTCGCTGATGCCGAACACGCCAACACTGAGATCGCCGGAGGCGCTTGCGCAATAGTTCGTCGGTGCGGGCGATGCGTTGGCGTGGTTCTCGTTGACCGTTCCGAGGGGAGTTGTCTGGTCCACTCCGCTCCACGTCGTGACCGCAGCCGTCACCCTGGTTGCCGATGAAGCCCATGTGACAACTACATCATGCGTGCCCGAATCCGGCGCGGTGAGATACCATAACTCAATCAGGTTTCCGTCGTTGCTGGACTCGGTTGCCAGATGCGTCAGCGCATCTCCGTTGTAGGTCGCCGCGTCCACATTCACGGAGCTTGATCTGGTCTGGACGGCCAGCAGCAGGAAGTTCGCGCCCGAAACCGTTGTGGGAATCGTCAGCGAGGACACATCTGCATCCTTGTTCGTGAAGGTGTTCACGAGCGTCACAGCGCCGAATGCTGACACGCTGGAAAGCAGGAACGAAATGAGCAGGAGGCGTTTCATCTATTTTCGTTTTCCCCTACCGTTCGACTCCACAACCTCAACGCTCGTGTCGGTCATTTTGATAACGAGCGACAGGTCGTCAGGCGTTCCGTACTGATCCTTGGGATCGAGCTGGATAAGCAGCGTGTACTTACCCGGCTTGATTTCTGTCACGTCCAGCCACATGCAGGCGGCATTGGCGCCGTAGGTGTCACCCCAGCCTTTCAGCAGATACGGCTCGGCGCAGTAATTGTTGACGTTGGTGTACGGAACAGCGCCAATTAGAAGCGGCGAGCCTGAAATCACGCACCAGCCCATCTTGCCAGATACCGTAAGGCGCTTGCTGCCTTGCAGCAGGGAGAAGATGGACCAGTCAATCAGGTGAATATGCTGATGGCAGGTGTCGTAGTAGAACAAATCCGGGCGGGATGTGATCGTCGGCCCTGCCCAGTTGTTCGTCCAGGCGTTCACAATGGTCATGTTGAACGCCAGCAACCGACGCAGGCCAACCTTGGCACATCCAATCCGCTCGGAAATCTCGCAGTCGTTCGTGCCAAAGGTGTGCGTGACCAGGTGCAACGAACCTTCCACAGTGTCTTTTGGATCGAAGTTTCCGTAATCAATCCGGTTGGTCGGAACATTGTCCAGTATGACGACTGGTGACTGGGAGAAAACTGTGATGGCAGAGACGAACAGCAAGGCAATGATGATTTTCATAATGTGGTTCATCTTGTGACCGCTCCAATCTCCAGACAAATCTGCGCCCACTGCGCGGCGCTCGAAGTCACGACAACCGTGTTGTCCGTCGAGCTGAGCTGGTGAATGACGGAAAGCCCCGTGGCCGGAGTGTTGAACCCTGCGTCAGTGTCCTCTGTCCACCCTGTCTCCGGCGTCGTCACGTTGCCTCCGTTTCCAGAGACGGTGCCGGTGAAAACAAAAACGGCGCTTCTCCCATTTCCATTCAGCGCGGCCATCGTGGTTGACGGGTTGGCAGTCGCGTTGGTTGCCACGGTGCTCTGAATAATTGCGTCCGCACCGTTCGCTCCAGTAGTGATGCAGTTGGATAGGCCCAAGACGTACAAGGAATGCCCTTCACGCGATGCTGCGTACGTGACGGTGATGTTCCCGGACGCGCCATTGTTGTTCGTCATGCTGCGCCAAACGGACAGTCGGTTGCTTGCCACAAGTCCGTTGTAGTTCGTCGAGATGATCTTTACGTAGGTCATGTTGTTCCCAGTGACGCTCGTTGGGTCGGTGGCGTTTCCGGTCAGGGGCGACACGCTGGCCACTAGGATCAACTCGTTCGGGCCGGGTTGGAAAGGGGTCAACGATGAATATGCCGTTCCCGCTGTCGTTAAATTCGTGACGTAAAGCTGACGGAACGCTATTGATAACTGGTGAGGGAATCGAAGGCGACGGTTCGGTGCGACGGATTGCGCCGGCAGCACAATCTGGAAGCAGAAAAAAGAGAGCAAGAATGCGATGGTCAACTTCATGGCGTCGCAACCGGGAAGTCGGTTCTTGTGTTCTTCTGGTAATAAACTCGGAAATCTATGATAGAAGTCAGGTTTGTGCTGGTGTCGCCCGTGGCTGCTCCCAAACGCTGAATCTCCCACAGGATGGACTTGGCGCTCGTTGGCGTGTTGCCGACCGTGATCGCGCTGGAGATGGTTTTATAGCTGATTTGATTCGTCCCTGTGCCGCCTCTGAAATCAATTTTGTTCGTCAGCCATACTCCCGTCCCCCACGTGGGGTTATCCTCGATTGCCCCGGTTGGAATCGCGGCTGCGCGGACAGCAAAGACGGTGTTCGTGGCGAGAAGTCCGTTCGTAAACCGGCTCACACTGGTCAGCTCGACTTGGACTGTTCCCGCGTTCCAATCCCACGGCAGCGCGAAGCGCGACCGGATGCAATTGGTGACCGCATCGCTGAACTCGAACGCATCGCCATAGTTTGAAATGACGATTGAGGACGCAGGGGTAAACGTCGTTGCTGAGATTGCGTTGCTGAACCATGCGCCCATCGGAATGCACACCGATGTGACGATAGGGAGGTTCGTCACAGCAGCAGCGTTGTTGTTGAAGGAAACGGCGGCGAGGTTCTGCGTCGCGTAGCCCATCGGCGCGGTCAGTTCGGTGTCGCGTGTGATCGTGGACGCAATGCGGGCGTCGGCCACCGTGCCACTGCCGATGGCAGAACCGGGCAACCCTGTTGACGTAAATGTGAACCGCTGGTCCGCTACAATGACATCAACCGCTTCGTCTCCACTGGTAGACCGAACTAATATTTTCGTATCGCCTCCCGGCGCTGCAAGGATGCCGTAGGTGTTCGTCGTCTGCGCTCCCGCCGTGCCGTTGAACATCTTCGCCGTTATCGTGCCTGATCCGTTGTTAGTCACCGTACTCATGGGAGATGTGAACTCTGTATCAAGCGTTAAGGATGACAGTGATCCGCCGATTGTGAGCCGGCCAACGTTGTTGACGTAAAGCCATTGATCCCCTGAGCCGCTTAATTCGGTCACAACGGCGCCTCCATCTATCGTCAGGCGCTCGCCTCCAATATGCCAACTGCCGTTGGCTGAATCCTGATATATGTGCGCGGCTGAACCTTCAAAATAGCTTTCGATTGCCATTGAGAACACGCCGCCGCCCGCATCATAGTGCGGGTTGATTTTAAGATACGTGTCAGTGACAGCGTGTGTTTGGTTGCTCCAAAGCATTGAACCGTTCGTGTATTGAACGAAGGTTGAGCCGAACAGGTTAGAGGCAATGGATAGGACGCCTGACATTTCAGTGCCGAGACGCAAGTAGGTTGTATCCGGTCCACCTGCCTCGAAAAACACGTTTGTCCCCCCACCGCTTCCGCTCGTCGGCCAAGTTGTTCGTCGCACTCCACCCAACGTCACTCCATTCGTGAACCATCCCTCGTCAACATAGTTCGTCTGATTCACCTTGGCGTTTCCATTCACTTGCAACCCCGTTCCGAGGTTGGTCGTCGTCGCCGTGTTGACCGTCAGATTTCCAGTACTGTCCAACTTTCCCGCTGCGGTCTGCATGTTGAACGAGCCACCGCTGAGGACGATGTTGTTCGAGAACCACGTCACGCCACCGAACGTGGCCGTCGTTGGAAAGTGACTGTCCAGCCGAGTGACGGCAAAGGCTTTCGTCGGGTCATAAGGAGTAGCTGAAACGTAAGCGTTTCCGCTGCTGTTGTAGAAATCGTACCCGTCCGAAGGCGATGAAACCGTGCAGGCGGAGAAATAAAGCTTCGTGCCACTCGCGTGAGAGTCCACAGCCCTACCGCCCGCGCCTGTGGCCTTGAATATGCAGCCAATGTTGGTCACGCTGATCGTGTCGTTCACGTAAAGACACGTCTGTGCGGCAACTGTGTTGAGGCCTACGCAACCCTCCATTAGTCCTGAGCCGCCTGTGCGAATGGTGAAGGTCGCCCCCGCCCGACTCTCGAAACGGGTGTTGTAAAACTCGAACCGCCCGCCGTCGTGTCCGTAGCAATCCGTTCCGGTTGCGAGCAGTGTCGAATTGCGGAAGACGATCAGTTGCCCGTCGTTCAGGAACGTATCGTCGTTGCTGGTGGAATACGTGATAAGATCGCAGTGATCCAGCTCCACCGAGCCGCCCGTCTTGTAATACGTCGTGCCGTTACTGGAGGTCATGGAGCAGTTGCGGAAGACGTTCGTTCCCAGGTAATGAAGCACCACCTCCTCGGACGAAAACATATCAATACGAGCACCGCCAATCATGGCGAAATTCTTGTTGTTCTGGTTTGCGGTGATGTTGACCACCGGCGCGCCGTTGCTGCAAATGAACTCCGCGCCATGCGGTGCATACACGCTCGCGGCCCACGCTTCAGTGCCGAAGTCGGGGAACATTCCATAGGTGTCTTCGTTGGTGTAGGTGAACCGGCAGAATCCTTCGAGCGTGATCTGTGGGGAGTTGGTCAGCCAGATGTTGGTCGAAAGCAGATAGTAACCCGGCGCGACCGAGAGGTGATCACCGGGAAGCATGGCAAACGCCGCGACGGAAGGGTCTGCCCACGGGAACGCAGGCTTGCCGCGAATGGCGGTGGAGTTGTTTCCATTTGTGGCGACGTAGAGTGTGCGCCCGTTTGTTATACTATCGCCACCACCGCCACTGCCCTTGCTGTCAACCCAGCCGTAGAAAGTGGCATCAATGGATTGAGTGCGAATGCCAGTAAGATTTGCACCCACGCCGATGAATCCCGCACCGGCCCCGCTGAGAGTTGCTCCACCCGAACCAATTGAGAGCGTTGAGCCGCCACCGCTCAAAGTCAGCGTGCTTGAGTTGGTCGCCTCTACCCGGTCGGTGTAGTTCGTCCCGCTGTTGACGATCTGCGCGTTAAAAGCGTTGCTCAGGACTAGGATCGTTCCACTAGAACCCGTGAACGGGCCTTGGATAAGCTTGCCGTCGCCGTCAGCAGCCAGAGATGTTTTGTTCGTCTGACCCGTGTAGAAAGTGCCAGTCGAGAACACGTCGGCGTAGAACGGCCCAAGGAAGTACCACGCCCCGGTATTGGTGAAGTCCCCGCTAAGGTTGTAGTTCGCGTTCGTGTCAAAGTTTCCACTTCCGCTTTTGCTGTTCACCCAGTCAATGAAAGTGGAGTCAATCGAGTTGGTGCGAATGCCGGTGAGATTTGCCCCGACTCCGATAAAGCCAGCGCCCGCCCCGCTCAGCGTTGCACCACCAGAACCAATCGCGAGCGTAGAGCCACCGCCGATCAAGTCCAGGGTGCTTGAGTTCGTGGCTTCCACCCGGTCAACAAAGTTGGTGCTGCTGGCCAGTATCGGTGCGGCGAACCAGTTGCTGCCACTTATTATCTTTCCAGTGCTGGAAGTGAAACGTGGGTCAGACGATCCTCCAGAATTGTTCGTCAGCCAGTCCAACGCCGCGTTGATGGCCGCAATCTCCGCGAAGCTCAACGTGCGGCTTGGACCTGACCCTCTGGCGTAGAGAAGCGCCGCTCCAGTGTTGGTTGATCCGAACACGTCAATGAATCCGGCGCCGTTTGTCAGCGGCAATCGAATGCGGGTCCCGGATTGTTCCTCCAGCAGCTTTGCTGATGGAGAACCATCGGACGAAAACCCATTCGTTCCCACCACCGTTCCGCCCGCCTGAAAGTCTCCGTTGCGACGGAAGTTAAAGTTGTTCGTCATCACGGTTTGAGCGCCGGAACTCGCCGGGTTTGTGCCGCCAGTCCAAATCTCAATCTCGCCACTGCCTCCTGTTCCCTTTCCGTATGAGGTTTGAATCTTGAAGTTTCCGCCCGCTGTGTCCGAACTACTGGAGTTTCCGAACTGGAACACCTGAGTCGCAGCCGAGCCTGCGTCAACGCCAAACGTGAAGTTGCCAGCGCCGTTCATGGTTATCCCGCTAGAGCCAGAAAGGTTTATGGTTGGCCCTCTCAGTTGCAGAATCGAGCCTCCGGTTTCAAATATCTCCATCGTGCTCGCATCGAACTTCTGCATTCTCAGCGAGCCAGCACTGGAAGCAGTCAACTGGATCACTGGGTCAGCCGCGCTTGAATTTCCAACCTGTAACGTCGCCGTGCTGTTGGTCAGAGTAAGTCCAGCGTCAAGGAACGGGCTGCGAGTTTCGTGATTGGTAAGGGCGTCACCGCCGCTGGGAGGATTGGTGATTGCTATTCCGAACAGGACATTGCTGGCAGCGTTGATATCTGCCAGCCATTTGTTTGTTACCTCTGTGGTAAGTGAAGCTGTTCTGAGATTCGCGTTTGTATCCCATGTAATCGAAGGAGACGAAGCCACATCTATTGAGTTTGAAGCTACACCCCCTTCTTGAGTTGTTGCCAAGACACCGTTTGTCAAAATTAACCCAGCCCCGATTGAGATAGGGCCAGCCGGAGCAAGCGAGGCATTGGTGCTTCCTGCAAGTTTGTTTGCTGAAATAATCATTCCGTTAACCGGAAGATTCGTTCCACCAGCAAGGTTGATGCTCGTGGCGGCGACGTGGCCGGTGAAAGTGATGGACGATAGCGCAGCAGTGACTTCGCCCGTGCTGGACATAGATGTTACCCCTCCGTACTGACTGGCCTTGAACGGGTCGAATCCAATGTCTGACGACAAACGAAACTCTCCCCCCTCATACAGCAGCTTGTTATGGGAACTTCCTGCGTTGGCGTCGAGATGCAGGCCGTACGTTCCAGACTCCACTACATAGCGAGCGCGGCCAGGATAGACTTGCAGAACCAGAGGCGTTGTGAGGTTTAGTTGCGGCGCAGTTATCGTCATCGTGTTAGTGCCGGTGATGGATGCCACGCCACGGCCCGGTTCAAATACGATGAACTCGTTGTTGAACGAATCCCTGATGTTGAGTCCCGTTGTTCCGTATTTGATGTCGCTGTGCGCCTGCTCAACGTTCATCTGGATAGAACCGCCAACGCCAGGCGATGCGTCGGCGGTCACTTCAAGGATTGCCCGATTCGTGGACCTGACTTGTGCGACCGTCACCGCTGGACTGTCGGCATAGAATGTAAAGCGGTCGGACAAGCTGGCGTCTCCCCATTTGACTGATGAAGTCGTGCCCGGCGAGCGGAGGCGCAGATTGTCCGTGCTGTCCGTGTCCGGCGCTTGAGCGCCGATGACCACGTTCGCATCCGTGCGGCTGAGTTGCAGAGTTTTGCGATACGGCAAACTGATAAGAGGTCGGTTCGTCAAATAGTCCGAGTCGAAGGTATCAATCAAATCAACGCCGCCACTGGCCCGCTGCCACAGGATCATGTTGGCCCGGCCCGGTTGGTTCTTGTTGTTGAAAGCCACGCCCTGAGCCATGAGCGGAAGCGTGTTGCTCACCGACGAAGTGCCGAAATCGTTGTTGATGAAAGTAGCCGTTGGCGACGTGCCGCTCGCCACACTGAGATGCTTTGACGTGCCGGTCGCATCCGGTTGCCACAGATTGTTCTCAAAGAGATAGTAGCCGCTGTGCAGGTTGACCGCTCCGTTCGTCCCGGCGTGTGAAGCATCGCTGTCGGTTGCAATGAAGTTGTCTGTCAACCGAGCAATCGGAACTCCCATGTTGGCGAACATCCAGTCGTGCTCGTTCCTTACCCCTTCCAACGTCACTGGATCGCTGCCGCCGCTCAGGTCGTAACTAATCAACGCGCCCGTGCCCAATCCGCCCCGAATGCGATAACTCCCGTTGATGGCGTAAATCTGCTTGCGGACGTGGGCGAACGTGCAGTCCTCGTCGAAAACAAGGCTAAGGGCGTTGGCGTTATCGCCTATGACGATACCGATACCGCAAAGGGAGTGGTCGTTGTTCGCGCCGGCAACGAGGATTTTCTTGAAACGGATATTCTCGCAATTTTCATGCGCGGTGCGGCTGATGTAAATGCCGACGCCGTTGGTGTCCACTTCCTGAAAGGTCTGAATGCGGAGATTCTCAAACAGCGTGTCCGACGTGATGTAGGTATAGCCAGCTATTTGATCGTGCTCGATGGCCACGTCGCAGTGGTTCGTGTGTATTCCATTGGATGGTGTATCCCGCAAAAATCCAAGGCCGACGACTTTATGATTCAGACCGCGCAGGTTCAGGATGCACCCATTGCTCATTGAGTTGCCGAGGAAGGCCAGCACTGGCGCATCGTATGGAAACGACAGGGGAACGCCGTGAGTCTCGGTGTCGCCTTTGAGCGTCCATCCCTGCACGTCGGCAATCTCAATGCAGTTTGTGCCTCCCGTGGTGAACGTGTAAGCGGTGAGGAACGGTGGAAAGACAATGGTTGGAACTGCCCCGGAGTTCTCTTTGATCTTGGCGATCATGTTCGTCAGTGCGCGGCTAGACGAATGCAGGGTTGCGTCCGACTCAATCGGCCACATTCCATACCACTCTCCCTTCCAAAGCGTGTTGTTGTCCCGCACGCGCTTCCACTGTCCACTCGAAGCGTGCGCGAACACTGTTCCCAAGTCAGCCGTCTCCGACGTGGATTGGCGTATGAACTTGCCACCACCCCAAGCGCGGCCATTGGAATCATTCGTGCCGTAATAAGACCTGACAGTGACTTCGCCGTTCATTGGAACAGTTACATCGGCCACCATCGCCGCAATCGAACTGAACGTGGCGTGTGCTATGTTCGTGCTGTCTATGCGCCACTGGTTGGTTACGGCATCTGTGACGCTGTTTCCGCTTCCAGTGCCGTGAACTGTAACGACGCCTCCATTTGTTACGGTGATAATGTTTGTTCCTGCCCCCACGCCTTTGACTGGAATTACAACGGCGTTGCGCACCGCGTTTGTCCACGCCGCAGGTTGGTTCGTCGTGCCAGGCCCGCGAATGATTGGCGCCTGAGCGAAGACGTTGAGAGCGACAAAATACGGCAGGAGTTTTAGCAGCGTTCTCATATGATCCACGGCAACCAACTTTGGTTTGTCAAACCAGTGGATTGCCAAAGACTGTTATTCGATTTATCCCGGTAGAACTGGTCTATGCAATCCGGTGTCCGAACTCCAAGCGGTGATCCGAAACCAGAAATGTTCTTGCAGGCCGGCGTCGCTGGCGTGATCGGAACGACTGCCGCTGTCGTTGACGTTGAGGTTGAAGTGGACACCGACATATCGCTTTGCTCGCAATCGCTGATAAGCAGCAGAACAGGCTTGTCCACTCCCAGCGCCAGAAGGTTCTGAGCAGCGACGGTGAACACGGTCAATAAATCCGTCTTTAGGTTGGTTTGCGCAATGGCGGCAATGGCGGCAAGAATCTCAACAGTGTCCTGTGATTGTGCCAGCAATTCAGTCAGCACATTTGAGATGGTCAACACTCCAACGGTGTCCTTCGGGCTGCCGTTTGCCTCTGCAATCGTTCCACCGTAGCTCGACGCGACCGCCTTGGCGTAGTTCAGACGCGAACCGTATCCAGCGAAGTTGCCAAGGCTCATGGAATACGAGTTGTCCACCACGATAGCCGTTGCCACAATGACATCATCGCAGCACGTTGCTTCCTCCTGTATCGTGAGCGTTGCGCTGACTGTGCGCGTTCCGTAAGTCGCTGTGATGATGGCTATACCAGCTGCCATCGCGGTTCCACTTCCACTATTTACGCCGATGGCAAACACAGATGGATCGGAACTCGTGAAGCTCAACCCGTCCGTCAGTTCTGTTTCAGCCCCGTTGACAAGCTCGAACACACTGAAGATAACAGAGTCGAGAACGCACAATGTCAGCACTCCCGGCTTGATGATGAGCGATCCAGCAGCGCAGATGTCTGGATGTTGAAGGCTGAAAGTAGAGTCTTGGCATCGGCTATCGGGCGCAGTCGGTGCCTGAATTACACACGGTGCAATTGTTGTTCGGTCGTAGATCATCAGATGTTGTATGTCACCGATGTATTGTTGGTTCCGAAGAACTGATTGCACCAACCAGGGGTGTTCATCTGTGCGTTTCCGTATTGCGATCCGTAAGCCAAGGCTGCGGCGTTCGCCAATTGCTGTGTGGATTCCCACCGCCTGCCAACGCCGACGTTTACCGTAACGCTAACGGTGAAGATGTGAGGAGTTCCAAGAATGATGCGAATACATTGTTTCGCCAAGCCGGTGACTTGTTGCTGGGTATTTGGAAATAAAACCGGAGGCGCGGCATCGCACGTCGTTGCCAGCTTTGCGAGTCGCAATGCTTCAGCGTAGGCATCTGCGTTGGCAAGCGATTGAGAAATGTTGCTGTACGTGTGGGCGGCGATTGTCGCCGTACCATCCGCTCCTGTTTGAACCTCTCCAACAGCGCAATGATAGGTCGCCGTCTGCTCTTTATTCCAGAACGTGCAAACCAGTTGTTCCGCTGCCAAGGCGTCTGCTGCCGCCTGTGCTATACCATCGGCTGTCGCTTGGTCAACCGTTGACGTTGCATAGCCAGCCGGCAACGAAGCCGTCGTGCTCGGTCCTTCCGCTGCCGGCGTGCCATCTGATTTCGGGCCGGGACAACTGGCATGGCCAATCACAGCCACGCTCGAATACAGCACTGGCGGCGTGACGCAAACCAATCGCGCCGTGGCTTCGTTGAAGGCGTCGAGTGAAGCGCGGGAGTTGGCATCATCCACGGACACATTGCTGCCAACCGATCCAATCTCTCTGACAACAGTAACAGCATTCCCTGTCTGGCCAACTGGACAAGTCGCTGTGCGTTCCGCCCGCACGTTGTTCCAGTACGCGTATTCGTTGCTAGGGCCGAAGCCACGCGCTGCCGACGCAGAATTGCCAGCCTGACGGCATTGCACCGACTCGGTTTCGCGGCGGCATTCGTCAATCAAATCCTGCAAGGCGCCCCATTGGCCAAGGTCGGGATTGCCATACTGCGCCTTCATCTCGGCGAGCTTGGTCGGATTGTCCTCGTAGGAGATGTAGTGTTGGATGGCAACGTTGAGGCGTAATGCCTGCAATACCTTGGGATCATCGTCCACGAAATCGGGGTCATTCCATTTGCGCTTGATGCCATTTGAAACCACAACCAACGACTCCGTGCTTTCAATGTATGGAGCGATGTAGAGGCGACCGCGATAAATAGCGAAGCGACCACCTGGAGAGCGACCACCTGCGTTGGTTGAAGCCTGCGGATAATGCCGTCCGTCAGGAAGGATTGGCATAGATTCCAAACCTTCATCCGTTGGTTGTGGATAACTGCGTTTGATGCGATAAGCACCCCACCACATCGCTGCAAGCGAATCGGCCACGCTCAGAATCGTTGTGTCTGGCAGGCGTTGGCAGAGGCGGTAGAACCGCTCCATCTCACAGTATGGAATTGGGTGATAGAAAATCTTTGAGCACCAATCGTCACTGACGGTAGCCGATTCAAGTCCAGTCGCGGGATCAATCTTGTCTATGGTGTAAACCTCGACGATCTCCCCGCGTGGCGCCGGGATAACCGTCAGGCCGCACTCGAAGTAACTGGCGCAATGCGGGTAAACATCCTTGTTGCCGAAGCGATAGCAGGGCACGGCTCGCTGCAAGTCGTACATTGCCTGCTGGAAGAAATTGTTGTGGGCAGCGACAAGATTTTCGGCTTCATCCTGAAACCATAGCTCATCTCGCAGTTGCGTTTTAAGCTCAAGAAAATTCACGCACGTTATTGCTCCGCGAGAGACTTTTCCTTGGCGGTGAGATCAGAAAGTTTCCCACGCTTGGCCTTCCTGCGGGCAGGAGACTCGCCTTCCTTGCCTTCAGTGGCTTCCAGCGCAGGCGCAGGCGGTGGCGCGACGGGCGCAGGCGCAGGCGTCGGTTTAGCAGGCGCCACAACCACGCTTGATGGTGGCGAACGAAACTGGGGAGTTAGCTTTTCTGGATCGTGCAACCGGATTGGCGGCATTACTTCGTAGGGCGGTGGTGACTTGGCCGAGTTCGTGTTTTTTTTTAGGATGTCGTACATCTCGGCTGAGATGCGGCGGATGCCATTGCGCTTAGCGTCCGCTTCCTTGTCAAGCAAGGCTATCAAAGCCGCGTCCTTCGTTTCATCCAGATTGCGAACGCCCTGATTTCGGCCAGACAACTCCCACGGCACGGCGTTGCCATTGGCTTGCTTGATTGGGTGATTTATTTGTTCTTTGAGAAACGCACGCATAATTCAATGGCTCTTTCGCTTTGAGAAACGCCGGTGCGCAAGCCTTTTACGCACCGGCGCTCTAACCAATCAACTCCTACTCCACACTGAATCAGTAAGTGTAAGTCGAGGTCGTGCTAAGATAATCGGGCCGATCATTGTCGGACTCGTTGCTGTCGGGAATGGTGTTGGCCAGATTCCAGATGAGCAGGTTCGCTTCCGGGCAATCCACGATGTTCGTGTAGGTCAGGCCGCGCTGTTCGACTTCCCGCGTGGCGGTGTCCTCAACGCATTGATACGTCGGGTCAACCCGCTGCAAATCCTCCAGCTTGCCGCTGGTGGAAGTCTGCCGCGTGCTTTCCACAACGCCCATCGCGAGGCCGGTCATGTCGAGCAACCAAATGGCGCGACCGCCCGCCGAAAGAGAGGAATCAGCTTCCTCGGTCGCATATTCCTGCCACATGGCGAGGTAGTCGTCCAAGCTGAAGTGAGTCATCACGTTCAAGGTGATGCCGATGCCTTTGCCGACGAGCCGATAGCGTTTGAAATGGAAACCAAGATTGTCGCCTTCGGCCATCATGTTGATCTGAAGCGTGCTTTCGGAGTACGCCTTGAACAGTTTGATGAAGCCGCGATCAATGATGCCCGCCGTCTCGCGGTCGGTGAACAAATCGAACTGCGAAGCCGCCGATGAGCCGACGCCCGCCCGCACACGCGAGAGGATGTAGATGGCGTCAATCAGACTCCACAAATCCAATGCGGCGCCTTGCGCGTCATAGACTCGGTTGCAACGCTGAAGGATTTCGATGATGCCAAGCGCGTTGGCTTTGTAGCCGTCGCAGGTGCCGCCGGCATAGCCCAATCCGATTTCACCAATGAAGCGAGTCACTTGCGGAAGGCTGCGGTAATCGTTGACGTTCTGGTTCGCGCTGATGGGTTTGCCCCACAGGAAATTCTCGAACACCTTGTTCATCCACGCCTGAAGCTTCTGCGCGTTGGATTCGGCTTCCGACTGCGCAAACAACTTCTTGTACATCGGATTGTTTTCCGTGATGGCCTTGCGCCATTCCCGGACGACGGACGAGTTGCACAAAGTCGTCTTGGTGTGCTCAATCCAGAACGGAACAAGGTTGGTATTGAGGTAACTCGGCTCCGCGTCGCAGTAAGCTTCGCTGCGGGCGATGTTCGCCGGGCCACGGGTCAACCGGCCTGTCGTCGGGTCCTCAACGTCGAAGGCAGAACCGTCATTCTGCGGCGTCAGGACGAGATCAATGGAGTTGCCATCGAGCGTGCTGGAAACCACCACGCCCTGCCAGAGATTGAGAGAACCACCAGCGGTCTTGCTCTTGATGAACACGCGCTCGCCAGCGGTGAAGCTCGCGGCGTTGGCCGGGATGCCACTGGTCGAAGTAACGGTGACGGCCCAATTCTCACCAGATGCCGTGCCGCCCGTGACCTTCCAGTAGTTGTTGTTGATCGGGCGCTTTTGCTCCGCGAGGATGAACGGCTTGATCTTGCTCACCCCTTTGTAAAGCGAGTCGGGCTGGATGTTCTTGCGAACAGGCCGCAGGTTGGCCATGAAGAAATCGCGCAGCGGATGCTCCACCATGCCGCACGCCTTCAACTCCATCGAAGTCATCAGCATCGCCCCGAGTACACGATATTCCCCGTCGAGCTTGTAAATCGAGTCCAAGTCGGAGGCGGTTTCCGGCTTGGCGTTTACACAGAGGGATGTGGTTCCGCACGTCGCGATGTCGGAACGAATCGCCGGGGAACATTGCTTGTAGATGTCGGTCGTTGCGAATGCCATATTTTGCTGCCTGACAGGGCGGGTTCATCCGCGCCGCTGTCGGCAACAAAATTGTCAACGCAACCAGTCGTTCAAGAAAGAGTCAGTCTTGTTTTTCTGAGGCTCGTCTTTATTACCGGCAGCGTGCGCAGACATTGGCGCCACGGTTGCCGCAGGAGAATTGACGTGCGGCCTTTGTTCAGGCGGTGTTTCGGATGGCTTCGCCGGAGCGACAGGCGGTGTTGGAGTGCCGTTCACTTTCTGATAACCACGCGCTTTGGCGATGGCTTCCCACCGATTTTCTTCGTCAGCGAGACTTTGCTGAGCCAATGCAGCCTGTTCCGCAGCGTACAAAACCGCGAGATCGGTTTCAGACAAACGCCAATAGCGACTGCGTTGCGCGGTCGGCAGGCTGTTGTATTCGTCGGCGGTGATGAACACTGTCCCGGCAGCGTCGGCGCGATTCAATTTCTTGGCCAGTTCCGCCTGTTCCGCAGGTGCCATGCCTTTGACCGTCTGTTGCTGGCGTTCCGCGAAGTCGGCGATGAAGCGGTGCTTCGGATTCTTGTCGTCGAACGATTCCAAACCGTTCGTGAGTTTGTGCAGGTCGGCGGCGAATAACGGCACGGAGTTGGCCATCTGGACCACGACAGCCTTGGTCGGGTCAGCGTCCACGATGCGTTTGAGTTCTGCTGGGTCAGCCTTGGCGAATTCTTCCCCGGCCATTGCATAGTACGAACGGCGTGCGTGTTCGGCGGCGGCGGCAATCAGCGGTTCGGCGTCCCGGACTTTCTCCCTGGCTTCGAGTTCGCCAATGCGCTTGGACTCTTTGGTTTCCTTCTTCTCCAATAATTGTTCCGCCTCGATGCGGGCCAGCGTGCGGTTGTAGAAATGGTCGTCGAGTTGGACATCGTTCTTTTGGTAAAATGCGTCGTGCTCGCTATCGTCGGGATTGAACGGCTTTCCGGGATTGTCCTTTTCCCATTGCTGCTGGTAAGTGCCAGCGCGTTGAATGGAGTCGGCAAACTCCTTGGCTTTGCCGGCAAACTTCGTGAACTCCTTTTCCATCCGCTGAATGACGGCGTATTGGTCGCGTTCGGATTCCGTCATCAAATCGGTTTCGGAAGGCGCTTTCTTTTCGTTGGCCTTCGACAGAGCGGCGGCGGCACCGCGGCCAGAGGCTTCGGCGATCTTCTCGTAATCCACCGGAGCAGGCTGAGGCGGAAGTGGAGCAGTTGCAGCGGCAGGCTTGCACTTTTTCGGCTTGCCTTCATCCTTGGGCGTGCCTTCGCCTTCGACGGGAGGCTTCTTGTCCGTCGTCTCAACGTTGTCGGGTTTTTTGTCATCGGGTTTCTTTTCTTCGGCTGGCTTCTTCTCCGGTTTCTTGTCCGTGCTGCGATGGGTCTGGCCGGAAATCATTTCGTCGAGAAACGAAACGTCGTTATCCAGTTCGGTCTGTGCGCCGGGCTTGGCTTCTAGTGTGGCAGGTTCGCTCATAGTGTTATTGGAGTGATTTCAGGGATTGCGGTTGTGAACGGTTGGTTTGGTGGTTGTTGGCGTAACGCGATCAACGTGGAAATCATCTGCTGCAACTCGTCAGCTTCTTTGGCGAATCCCTTCGCATTATCTTCATAGGCCGGGTACATGTCGCGTCCAAACCTGCTTGCAGCGCACTTCAATTCCTTCTCGCACAGACGCGAGTTCAACACGTCCAGCAACAGGCTGAATTCAGACTGGGCCAGCCATGCTCGGAGCGAGGCTTCCTGTTGGGGCAGTAACGATTGTTGTTTGAGCTGGAGGTTCAAGTGGTGGTACGAGTGCTCCGTTATTAACCATTGGTTGTGTGACACCGCCAGCAGCAGCCACGCTTGAAGCTTGGCTCATCATATCAGGCGGCTGGATAGGCAACGCAGCTTGAGCGAGCGCCTGAATGCGTTCGACGGCTTTGGCGAGTTCCGCGATTTGCTCGCCTTGCTGGATGATGGCTTTCTGTTGTTCCAGATTCATCGCCTTTTGTTCGCCGATGGCTTCCGCCGCTGGCTTGGCAATCTGCTCGCCAACGTCCTTGAAGATTGCCGCCTTGATCTGTTCGACGGCCTGGACGAGTTGTTGCGATGTCTGCGCGTCTTTGTTGGTTCGGATTTTGAAATCGGCGTCGGCTCCGGCTTTGCGGGCGAGAATCTCCAGTTGTTCCAGAACGGAAGTCGGGTCGAGAATCTGAGCAACCATAGGATTCTGGTTGATGGCCTGAATCGCCAGATAACCCGCCTGTGCCGTGCGAGCGTCATCCTGACGATCCGGCCCCTCGCGTTGCGATACGAAGCCTTCAATTTTAAGATTCTCCGTTTTGCCTTTGACGATGGTTTTCTTGTGGTCCGGCAAATCCTCCACCTTGTCGAAGCCAAGGTCCTCCAGATGTTTGTCGAGATCAGGAATGTCGGATGAAACCTGCGCGATGAATTCACGCGGCGCGTGCGCCAGCATCGCCTCGTACTTCTGCCGCTTCCAAGCGTCAATCGCATCGTCGGTAAACGAAGCAGTGTATTTGAGCCGATTCGTCGTGTTGACGCTTGTGATCTGGACTTCCTTTACGGATTGCTGATGCGAAGCCGCTGCACCGATTTCCTGCGGGCTGATGACCAACGTGCGTTCGAGCAGTGAAGTGACGACGTTGATTGTCGCCATCATCTCCGCCGTGTTGCCCTGCGGGAAGGTGACGGTTTGAAGCGCGTTCTGTCCGGTTGTCACCATGCCTACCCGCGTCTGTGCTGAATCAAACGGGACAATCTGCGGACCTTGATATTCCCAGTTGTCTTTTTTCTCCAGTGCTTCCATCGCCGACTTGGCGCCTGACCGAACATCGTAAAGCACCAGTTTCCACAGGTTGTGCTTCGTCGTCAGATGAACCTGCGTCAGCAAATTGCTCAACAAATCCTGCGCCCACAGAATTTCCAGCGCGAGACTGGCGTTCAGTCCACGGTTTTGATCGGAGTCGTAACCGTCGTAGATGATGGGAGAATAGCTGTACGAATCGGCAAAGATAACGGTGTCGTCTGAAGCGACGGTCAACCCGAACCACACAGGCTTATCGTAATCGCCCAAGTCCCAATCCTTCGGGACGAGCTTCATAAACAGGTAGGTGACGAACACGCCTTTGTCGTAATCCGTTTCGATGTACTTCGTGGCGATGTCTTGTCGGTCGGTTTCCGTGCTGGCCTTCGGCATCACGGGAACTTGCTCCGTGCATGGGTAAGCCTGCTTGAAGTAGTTCGCCCATGTCGCGGTTGGCGATAGCCAATCAATCTGGCCGTAGCTGATGTCCTCTTTGTTCCAGTAGTCCTTGTTCCGCGCCACGTCGCCGTAGCGCATCATCCCCCAATGCCCACCGAACGTGCAGCCAGTGTCAGTGTTAAAAGTGTCAGGAGGATATTGCTGGTCCCAGAACTCGCGGGTGATGTGCGGTAGAACATGACGAGTGCCTTGCCGAACCGTCTTCATCTTCCCATCCTCACCTTCCTGTTCCTCGGTGTACCACGGCTCACGCGGGAACATGAGCGCGACGGAATACATGCAGGAATTGAAGATCATTTGGCGCAACGAGGAGCGATGCCCCATTGTCACCGTCATCGCCTGCGCCGCATCCGTGACAATCTCACAACGAATTTTGTTCTGCGTCGTGGACTTCAACGGCTCGTAGGAATGCAGCGGGTTCAGGTTGCGGTCGTTGAAAAGCTTGGCGACGCGGACAGTCAGGTATGCCCGCACGAGCGGCACTGTCACGGGCACAAAAGCGGGAGCGTTGAGTTCGTAAAGGTCGGTGCCGTTCGGCCCCGCGCCCGGTTTGCAGCAAAACACTTCGCGCTCGTTCAGCTTCCATGACTTGACTGTTTCACGGATTTGCGCGGCTGTGCCTTCGCCGCCCATGATGGCGCGGAGAATCGTCGGTGTGATCTGGTTGAAAGGCGCGTCGTAGGCGAGGTCAACCGCCGCCCACATTCGGTGGTCTTTGAGCGAACGCTTGCGCCCATCGGTTACGCGGTCGCGGATGAGGTCGAGAAGCTTTTTGACACCGGGCTTCTTGGTTTTTGCCTCAAACAGAGGCTTCAAGCTGGCAGAGTCGAGCTTGTGTGCGGTAAGTGTCTTTTGAGAAATCACTTGGCGGGCTTGGCGATCAGTAGTGCGATGCCGGGAGATTTCTTCGCAGCGTATTCCGGTTCGGCTTCCTCTGATGCGGCTGGTTCTTCGGGCACTTCCTCCGCATTGGTCGCCGTGAACTTCATCGGTGCATCCTGAGTGACGGTGAACTGGTATTCCGAGCCGTCTTCCCATGATTTTATAGCGGAAATCAGGTCCGGGTCGGTGACGGTGATCGTGACATTCATGGCATTAGAAAGTTGGCTGTGGTAAACAGTCTCAGGAAGTGGTAACGCTAATGCAGTGCTGAGTCAACCTATTCCTGAATGATTCAAAACGGCGTTTGGCGCCCTGACTTGTTTCCACGTCAATTCGACCTGTTGCGCGAGTGCCGCAAGCGCGATGGGATGCGGAAGTTCATTCTCGCCAGTGGTCCGCGCTGGTCAGCCAAAAGCCGGGCGTGCTGGGAAGCAATCGTTGACCACGCTTGGAACGTCAAACACGCCTCGATTTGCATTCTGGCCAAGTCCATCACGTCTGGCAGCAGTTCCGGACATTGGAACATGATAACCGAGCAGATTGTCCCCGAATGGATTGCCGGCGACTTCGGATTCAACTGGGCGCCAATGGGCATAGGCCGGTGGAAGAACGAGTTGGCCACGCCACGGCAGGACGGCACGACCAAGAAACTGTTTTGCCGAGTCCGCAACAAGTTTGGCGGCAGTTCACGTCTGGAATTAAACTCCCTGATGGACGAGCGTGACGTGGAAGGCTTCTTCAAAGACCGCTACTTCTCTATGATTTACTGGCCGGAGCTTTCCGAGTACGAAGATTTCAAGACGTTTGACACGTTGAAGCACGCCTTGCGCTGTCCTGGTGTAGCGGAGGAAGATCATGTGTTGCTGGCCGACACCAACCCGTCCAACAAGAAGCATTTCGCTTACAAGGAATGGTACGAGCTTCGGACGGCTGACCCGGAGGATTTACCAGAGGAACAGCGACCGCGCCAGAAGCACCTTCGCCTTCTCGAATTCACGCTCGACGACAATCTTTCCCTGAGCGAACAGCGTAAGAAAGATATTCTGGCGGATTTCTCCTACGATCCGCAGGTTCTTGCGCGATACGGTTACGGTCGGTGGACGGATGCGGACACGGGCGGTTTGTTCACAGGCACATTCCTGCCAGCCATTCACATTGTCGGCGACGAACACGATCCTGACACCGAGATTTTAATTCCACAGGATGGGTGTTCGGAATTGCTGTGCGGTTGGGACATCGGCGGAACGAATAGCGCAATGGCGATGGCTGAGCAGATTTATCCCGGCGATCCTGGCGTGCCAGAATCATCCGTCTTCAAATTCATTGACGAGGAAGTTGTCATTGGTGAACGGCTATCTGTCGCGGAGTTCACTGAGCTTGCGCTGGAAAAAATAAATCTATGGGAAGCGTGGATTGGTAAGCCTGTAATGTGGGTTCATTGGAGCGACCGCAGCGCGTTCGACCGATGGGAGCCAATCTCCAAGACGTATCACCATCAGGAAGTGTATGCTGCCAGTGGTGGGAAAATCATTCTGCAAAGCGTTCATCAAGGCCGCGAGAGTGTCGCGCAACGAGTTCGCCTGTGGAAGAAGTTGTTGTTTCAGCAACGGCTCTTGTTCTCTGCGGCGAGATGTCCGAAGCTGATTGAGATGAACAGGCTTATCAAATGCGGGAAACATCCCTATTCTATAAGCAGCCAGAGTGAGTACAAGCACATCTTCGACGCCGCGAGTTACTTGGTCATACGCCAGTGTTGGACCGAATTGGAAAACCTTGTGTCAGGCATCAACACTGCCGATAGTGGCGATGCGCGATTGGTTTCGGTTAGGCTATGAACAAAGTTAGACTCTGCGCCTCACTCCTTATCGCCGCCTTCGGCTCAAACCCGTTCCGTCGTGATTTCTGGCGACGCCTCGGAAAAGCGGTGAAGCTCTGGTTTGGTGGATTGAAGGAAGGCGGCAAAGTAAGCGATGAGATTTACGAAAAGCGCATTGCCGCCTGCCGCCAATGCCCGATCAGTTTTCAGAAGTTCGGACTGCTGACGTGTGGCTCTCCGTTGGTGAAGGAACTGCGAGACAAGGGCTGTTTTTGCGATATGGTGACGGCTGCAAGGCTGACGGAAAAGACCTGTTGGCTGGACACAGAAACAGACTTGGATTTCGGCTGGCGCAGAGTCTTTGGCAGTGCGCAGACTTCGGCACCACCGCCTGACGAGAATCCACCGCCATCCGACGCCGAAAACAAACCCACGGCTACACTGTCTTTGGTCAACCCTCCCGTGTATGTTGGCACCGCTGGTTCAAAAACGCCAGAATAATGCCAACCCGCCAAGCCATTCTCGATGCCGTCTTCGCGTTCAAGCAGGCTGGCGGCACAGTTATCGTCGTCGCACCGCGAGCTAGCGGTGTCTTGCAGGGATTCGACCTCGCCGAACGCATTGCCACAGGCGGTTTCTTCATCAACGCCAGCGATTCAACTTCGGCTGACACGTTGCTGCAACTCAATTATCTTAAGAAACTGCTGTGCGCAGGCTCGTGCGTTGATCCAGGAGACAGGCACGAGAATCTTCCGGCTATGGACTACGCGACGTTTGTGAACTGGGAGATTGTCGAAGGCAGCGTCAACCTGCTTGGTCCGGGCTTACGCGATTTCCTTCCCGGCAACGGGCTTTACATCGAGTTATCCGGCCAGTCGCATACTGTCATCCGAACAATAGACACGTTCGACGTGGTTGCTGGCCAGACGTACTTGATCTCGTTCAAAGCCGCTGGCAACCAGCAATCGGAAGCCTCGCAATCCATCACGGTATCGCTGCGGGTTGGCGATACGAAGGTATTTGAGCAAACGGTGTTCCCAGCGTGGAACGACGTGTTCCAGACCTACAACTTCAATTTCACTGCGGCGTTTGACGCCCCTGTTCGCATCTACTTCGAGCAGAATTACGCTGGCACAATTGTTCCCGGCACGATGCTGGACGACATCTTGTTCAAGAACGGTGGAACAACGTTGCTGGAGGACAACTTCGATGACGAGAACCTGACTTACATTCCGCCTGCCTGCGGGGAGAGTGGTGCACTCGACGAAGTTGCCGATCCTGATGCTCCGGTTGTGGCGCCAGAAACGACTGGCGGTGCCGCCGCGCCATTACCATTCACTGAGGCGTACGTTTATTCGCTCACGGCGGTAACAAACGAAGGCGAGACGGCTGAGGTTCTTTGTTCGGTTGATCCTGAACCACCTTCTGCGGATGAGGCGGGCGACGTTAATCGCATCACTTGGGCGGCTGCGTCCTCGCCACGGATTGTCGCTTGGCGTCTGTGGCGTTCGTTGGGTGAGGATTTGTCAGGCTGGTCCGGCCCGACCGCGCCGCGCTATCTTCTGGCTCAACTGCCGGCAAATCAGACGACATACATTGACAGTGAGCATATCGCGGAGTTCACCGCCCGCTACGAATCTTCTGTGACGGCGCCGACGGTCAACACCACGGCGGTTGCGGCTGGCGGGTTGGGTTACGGATATGCGTCATGCTGTGATTATTACTCAGTGTCCGGGACGGAGGAAGGTGACTTGATTGTGCCGGGAGAACCTGGAGGTCCACCAGCCAACGCCACCGTCACCGACGAAAGCAACGGCGGTAGCGACCCAACCATTGGAGTATGGCTCATCTGTGATGGAGACTTGGGAACATTGTGGGCAGGCAACGTTTCAGTTGATCCAGCTTGGGTTAAGTTTGAGTTCGCAAATGCCAAACTCATACAGGAATATCGGATCACGCCGGATTTGGACACCAACCCCGCCGCTTGGACCGCACCGCAAGCGTGGGTTCTGGAGGGAAGCAACAACGATTCAGATTGGACTGAGATTGATTCGCAATCCGGCGTAGGCGGATGGGCGCACCTTGTGGCTCAATCATTCTCCGTGTCGCCTGTGGATTCCTACAAGTTTTTCCGGTTCACATTCACCGAGACAACTGATGCCCTTGTTCCAGAGGTAGGAATTGCTGAGTTGCAATTTACCGGCAACCCGGATGTGTTGGAATTTGTAAACAACTGCCCTGAATGCCTCAAGGAAGTTCCTGGCACGCAGGTTGCCGATCCGACGCCGTTGGCCGACATCGAAAGCGGGTTCAATCCGCCTGTGATTTATTCCAGCACCAAGTCGGTTGATGTTGGTTGTCCTGTCGGATTCGCCAATGCGCCGACTGCGAACATTGTTCCCGTGATGACAAGCGCATCCGCACCGTCTGGCACGGTGATTTCCAGCGCGGGCGAGGCAGTGGGCTTCGAGGCATGGCGTGTCTTTGACGACGATCCCGATACCTACATGGATTTGGTCGGCACAATCACCGGCTACGTCGGCTACCTCAACACCGTCACGAAGATTGCAACGAGTTACAGGTTGACAGCCCGTTCGGATTACACGCTCGGCACTCCCAAGGCATGGACATTCGAGGGCAGCAACGACGGTTCGACATGGGACGTGCTGGATACGCGCTCGAACATCATGTGGTTCGCCGGCCAGACACAAACTTTTAGCTTTCCTAATTCAACTAGCTACCTCTATTATCGCCTGAATGTCTCGACCAACGTGTCCGGCGACGCCAGTTCCAATCTTTCATTGGCCGGTCTTGAGATTTTCGGTGCCAGTGCGGCAACTGCCCACGGTGAAGCGACCGCGACTTCAAGCATTTCTCAACAGGATGCGGACACCAAGGCTACGGCTGCGGCCACTGCCGCAGCGCAGGCGCAGTTGAATTGCGTTGTCGTCTTTACCTCGACGCAATCGGCGCAAAGCACGCCTTGCCCGATTGGAAGTTACGGTGGTCCGCCTGTCACGAAGTCAGCCACGGCAACCAGCTACAATTCGCAAGCGGAAGCGGATGCTCTTGCCACTGCCGCAGCGCAGGCGCTCGCGGATGAAGGCAGGGATTGTCTGCAAAGCAACAACACGAGTGGGGTTACGATTGGTGATTTGGCAAATGGTGTGCCTTATCCTTCTGTTTCCTACATCGCCGCTGCCGGCGTCATCACAAACGTCCAAGTCAACCTCAACGGACTAACGCATCCGACGCCCGACGATCTTCGCATCCTCCTAGTGAGTCCGTCAGGGACCGGAGTGTGGCTGATGAAGGATTGCGGAGGAACAAACGGCCTGAGCAACGTCAATCTTGTGTTCGACGACACGGGCGGTGCGCTGCCGGATTCAACTCAGATCACGTCCGGCACTTACGCGCCGACGATCTTTGGTGGAAATCAATTGCCGAATCCGCCTGCTCCACAAAATCTTCCGTCGCTCACGCTCGCGGCTTTTGCGGGAGAGGATAGGCAAGGTTCGTGGGCGCTCTACATTTCCGACGATTTGGTTGTTGGCGCTGGTAGCGTCGCCTCGTGGTCGTTGATATTCACTTGAGCCGTGGCCGACAAATTCTCAACCTTTCCGATGCGGTCGCTCGAACGCGCAATCTTTGATGCGCGATATACCGCAGACAGCAAGCCCTTGGGCGCCTTCGCATGGAAACAATGCTTCGCTGTCATTGATGGCAAGCTCGCCCGCTCGAAAGGATTTGGTAAGCCGTTCCTGCCGTGCTGCCGAAACAGTGACTACCACAGTCAACCCGGCGAGCGCGAACCGATCACGTTGCAATTTCCATCCGTCGCCAACGACAACAGCCGCCGTCTGTTCATCGGAACGAAAACCCGAATCGCAGTGCTCGACGAGACTGCCGGTGATTACACAATTCTCGGCTCAGGCTTTGGTGCCGATGGAAACTCCAGTCTGACGCAAGTGCGTTTCCACGCTTCCGAACTTCAAAACGTCGTGGTGTTCACAAACGGGTTTGATCTCGTTCAGTATCACGAGATTGCTTCGGGCACACTTCAGCCAATCCCCGATCTGGCCAATGCCGGCGAGGATCACGACAGCAACGTTGTGCCAGTCATGGCGGCAGAAGTCACGGTCAGTTGGCAAGGCTTCGAGTTCCTGATGAACACGTTGGAAGGCACCGAACGCTTTGCTTCGCGCATTCGCTGGTCCGACTTGAACCGGCCCTTGCTCTGGACGCCCGGCCAAGCAGCGGTTGATGGCATTGATCCCATCTGTGGGTTTCAAGACCTCGATTACGGAGAGGTGATATTGGCCGCCATCCCATTCGGTGGTGCGCTCTACGTGTTCACCGACAAATCCATCTGGAAATGCACCATCACGATTGACGCCACACAGACCGATCCAGCCGAAGTCGTCACGCTATCCTGCTCCAAAATCTACACTGAACCCAAGAACCAAGCCAAATGCCTCGCCTACCGCAACGCCATCGTGAATGACGGCACGGCGTTCTGGTATGCCGGTCGTGATGGCATCTACCGTTTCAAGCCCGGTTACACCGCCGAACCTGAGCGCGTGGAATGGCTACATCGCTCGACCAAAATCATCTTACCGACCGAGGACGGCCCGCCGCCGCCCGCCACGCAGATTGACAAACGCGCCTGCCAGTCGCCCGTCATGGAGTTCTTCCCAGCCACAGATGAATTACACTTCTCCTGGCCTGTGGCGCCACCCGCTGAAACGGACGTGCCTGATTGCGAGAACTACGTGCCTGCCGCGCCAACTCCCGGCGAAGGGTTGAACTGGCATACGCTCGTGGCCAATACCAAGTTCGAGACGGCTGACTACCGGCCTTACGGCGCCACCTCCTATGCAAACTTCAGGTCAGATACCGCCGCGCAAGGCAACTGTAATCAGGCCATCCTGCGGTTGATGGCGGCTTCCCGCGATTTCACCCTGAAACAGATGGACGACCGCAATGGCTGGGAGTTCTACAACCCGTCCAATGATGCCTACACAATCGAAGGCTACTACTCCATCCTGCGCGGTGTGTTTCCCTTTGAGAAATTTGATGTGGACAAGATTTTGAAGTCGTTCCTTGTGGAACTGACGCCGGATGATCCTACTGACACAGCTTTGATTGCCTGCCGCATCGGTGTCTCATACGAGTCATTGGATCCCAATGCCGCCAATGGAAGGTGTGAAGTGTTGTGGAAACCGCTGACGAGCAAGCCGATTAAGTGTCGGAATAATTACACGGCGGATGAGTACAATGCGATGGGTGTCCAGCCCTACGGTCCCGTTAAGTGGGCGTTCCTAAGACGCGGAAAAATACTTTACTACGAGGTCACAATCATCGCTTCCGATGGGACAGCGCCTATCGCTGGCGGCTGCTCTGCCAGCAGATTTGAAGTAACTGCGAAATTGAGTTAGGGGCGACGACACCTTACTCAATGCAGAGCGGCATTTGATCTTTCTCCACGGTCTTTGGGATATAGCCTTCCATTCGTGCTCTCGACATCTCGAATGCGATGGGATCATTCTCAAACGCCACATAATCCACATTCAACGTTTTGGCGGCGTTCAACGTGGCGCCACCGCCGCAAAACGGTTCAAGTAAAACAGCAGGCCGAATCGGTTTATATTTCCGAGAATGCTGGTCATCTCCAAGGCAATAAGAAATGACGTAACGAGCTGAGCCTTCGTCCTGTCCCCAGTTGTGAAATCGTTTGTCCGGTCCCTGACCATTGTAGGTGGACACCATGTTGGGAACGATTATCGCGGCCGGTCCTTTTGACCACATCAGGATTGGCTTGCTGGCATTGAGAATTTTACGCGGCCAAATGATGGGCTTGTCTCTCGTATTCAGTGTTTCGATTTTGAAGTAATAGGAAAGTCCGCTGGCACTCGCCATTGAGAAGATACGGTCCAAGTAAAGGCTGCTGGCGATGAAACAACAGAATCCTCCGGGTTTGAGAACGCGCATGGCTTCACAACAAAGCCATCCGTAAAGTGGAATGAATTCTTTCGGGTAAGGAGGGTCAGTGAATATCATGTCCACCGATTCATCGGGGATGTCTTTTGACAGTTCACGCGCATCGCCAAGCGTGATGGAGTTCAAATCGTATGGTCCGAGTTGTTTCATAATCAAAGTTTCCCCCGCCGCGTCACGCTACACAGCGCAACATCCCGTGCAGCGTATGCCTACCCCGATACGGCTATCGGTTGTTTTGTTCTGCCGGGTCACGGCGGGGAAAGTCATTCAGCCTCCAACACTTTCTGCGCTAAGGCATCCATTGAAATGCGACCCTCTGAATCTTTGATGTATCGAAGCGCAGTTTGATGCCTTGTCTCTCCCGGCCACTTGCGGGCAACCGCCATGATAAGTTCATTGTAATTACGTTCAAGTTCACGGTGTTGTTGCTCCACAAGTTCGATCAATTCAACCGCGTCGGCTGTGCGGTAGAAGCCTTCACTCCTGAGTTCTTTTGGTGTTTTCATTGATTCGCTTCACACAGATTCCACCAATCCTTCGCGCTTCCAAGTAATAAGGCAGGGCGTCAAAGCTGATGTGTGTGATTCCTCGGTGCGCGTTTGCGATATACCAGAACGGATCGCCAACTGGGTCTGGATTTACCAATACGCCAAAACCTTCTGCCCTGAGTTCGGAGGCGGTTTTCATTCGATTGATCTGAACCACACCCGGAACTCGTCCAGTGTTTTGAATCCGTCTATGGCAACCATGCCTTCGGTCGTGTTGATGCCAAGGCGCTCAAGCCAGAGTTGGACTCGACCAAGTTCCATAGGCTTCGGTCTGCGAATCCAGATGCCCGTGTCCTGATGGTACGCACCGCGATAGTCGCGGATGGCGTTGGACAGCTTTCTGAGTTTATCGGTTCGGCTCATATAATCTCGATTCTTTTTCCGGGTATTAAAAACTTCCCGCCCGCATCCAGATAGTTCTGATTCTTGCTAATGATTTCGTCCTTGAAATTGCCACTGAAGATAATCGCATAATCCGGCTTCTGCTTCATCAGTTCTGATTCCGGCACAATCGGGATGGAAGTCCCCGGACTGAACTTCCCCTGCTTGTTCGGCGTGCAATCGCAGATGAATTTGATCTCGTTGTGAGTGAATCCGCAGGCCGAAATCCAGACGGTTGATTTCGCAGATGCGCCAAAACCAGCAATCGTCTTACCCGTTCGTTTGGCCGATCTCAGGCCAAGCAAGTCCTCTACTTTGAATCGCAGATGATTGATTGCGGCGTGAGCATCGTTGCTGAATGTCTGCCATGATTGTTCGGTGATGTTCTCAGACGGAATTGAGTCAGGGTATTTCTCGCAGTCATTTCTCCTGAGAAGGAAAACGATTGAGCCTCCCATGATGTCAAAATTCCGAACCGCGTGAAGGTGGAACACCGTGCCTTTCAGGAGATGCTCGATGGATGAGATTGAGACGTAGGACAAATGTTCGTGGTATGCCGTCTCCCATTGGACTTTACTGAGCATGTCAACCAAGGACGGCACCTCAATGGCGATAAGTGTGTCCTTTCTTGCGATCACCCCAAGGTTATTGATGAACTCGCTCCAATCATTCACATGCGCGAATACATGGCGGGCAATAATGACATTAGGTATTGGCACAACGCCACCGACGATGTTCGCGCTGTAAGAATCGAACAGGCCAACAATCGTGGTGATGCCATCCTTCGTCGCGAGTTCTGCAAGGTTGCCAGCCGGGTCAACGCCGCACACTCGTTCTGCGCCATTCGCCAGAGCGAACTTCAAAAATGCGCCCGTGTTGCTGCCAATCTCAATCACCGATTCCACTGGCGATTTCTGTTTGATGAACGCCCACAGCGACTCGAAATGAGCGAGCATGGTTGCGCTCTCAGAAGTTCGGTAACTGTATCCAGAATATAAAATCTCCGGTGAGACAACCTCGCGAAGTTGCGCCAATTGACAACGCTCGCACCAAAGCAGCGTCAATGGAACGTAGCCATCTTGTTCTTCGCCTTCGGCCTTGAATGAGTTGGCGAGAGGCATGGGCGGCAGAGAGAATACTTCGCGCAATGATGGATTTCCGCAAGCGCGACAGGTTGTTCGGATCGAGAAAATATCAGCCTCCTGTGTTGATTGTAAGTCTCGCCATCTCGCGCAATATCACTTCGGCGACCGCAGGTACTATGGCGTTTCCGAGTCCTTTAAGGCGGTGTGTCCGATTGGGTATCCCATCAGCCACTCGACCCAATTCGGGTTCAGGCTGCCACTGTGCCCACCCATTACAGAAGGTTGGGTGGATGCGTTCAACACAGGCAAGAGTCTGTGGCCAGAGCCAGCGGTGATCTTCCGAGCCTCTTTGGTGCCCGGCGCAAGAAGCGGGCTGGCAAGGAGGTCCACCTGTGATGAGATCAGCGTTGAGTTGTGGCACGTTTCGGATGTCTCCGTAGTTGGGCACGTTGGGCCAGTGTCGCTTGAGGATTTTGCACGCATAAGGTTCAATTTCAGAAAATCCGATGGTTGTAAATCCTGCTGCTTGTGCGGCGATTGTGAAGCCGCCAATGCCGCTAAAAAGATCAAGGTGAGTCAGCATATCCTACCTCGGCATCGTCAACCCCCGCTCCCCATCCGCCGCCCTGGTGAGTTTGGAAACAATTTCAGACCACGGTCTGCCTTCGCAACGGACACGCTTAATAAGGTCCGCGTTTACGCTGCCTGGAAAGCACCACCAATCCTCAGTCTCGCCATAGTCAGGAATCACAACGTCGGCGCAGGCCAGATCGTAACCGTATTCCTTCATCGCCAATCGCATTCTGTCACGCGGCTCATCACCAATCCTGTAACGATCATGCTCAATAGTCGCAACACTGAATCGTAATGTTCCAAACGGTATGTTACTGAACGTGTCGAGTGTCGCATCGTCACAGTCCAAACTCAAAAAGTCAATTATTCGAGGCAGACCAGCCTCATCAATTACCGCGAGCCAGTCCGTTTTGGTTGTGTCGCCCTGAATAAACTTGCTGGTGCGATTCTGAATCCGATCTGCGTCACACAGAATGTCGAACAATAAACCGCTCCAACCCATTTGCTCAAGAGCGTATGTGTTGTTCATCGAGGTCAGGTTATACGAACCAACATCCAGAAATGTGCCATCAGTTCTCTGCCCGCACATTTCAAATGCGAATACATCCTGTCCCGCCTGTGATGTGGATTGAAGAATCATGCACGACTTCTTCGAGACGACGCATCATACATCGCCTGAGCCTTCTTCAAATCACGCGGCCCGTTTTCAATCTCGTGCATCTGGTGAAAGTATAAGTATTCTTCAATTATGTGAAACTTCACTCCCGCCCGCTGCATGGCTCCCTGAAGATCAAGCTGCCAATAGCCCCATTCCAAAAGTTCTTCATCGTAAAAATCCGCTGCCGCCATTGCTTGTTTCGTCGTGATAAAACTGGCCGCATCATACAAGGCGCTCGTGTGCCAGCCCGCGCCTTCCGAGTTCTTCAGGAGGTTTTTTGGGTTTTCCCTCCAATTCAAACCTTCCAAATCAGAAGCGTGGTCAACTGCTTCGTGTGGTTTTCCTTTTTGCGACCAATAGGGCATCTGCATCAACCAGCTTGCAACAAACCACATAGGGTCAGCGCCATCGTTAGACTGCTTGGAAAACTCACCGACCAGCCTCTCGCAGTAATCCACATCGTAAATACAATCTGCTTTTGCCAAAATAAACACGTCATGCTTGGCCATTCTGATAGCTGTATTCTGGCACCAAGAAGCTGTTGTCTTGGCCGGATCACCGTGTTTATTAAACGAGAACCGAAGCTTGTCCACGTCGAAATGCTTGGCTATGACCCTTTTGATTTCACTCTCTGAATAATCAGTGTTGTTCTCGAAGAACAGCCAGCAATCAGGGGAGATGGTTTGCTTGGACAATGAGTAGAGGCTTCGCTCAAGATGGTCAAGCGTCAGACTTCTAAAGAATGTGAAAATCAAACTCCAAGTCATATTTCTGCCCCTTTTCTCTTGTTGAATTGCTGTTTGAAATACGGATCAGTCAACGTGTCGGCGAAACCTGAAAGCACGCGCTTGGTTTTCATGTCTGCTTTTGAAAAATCTTCTGTCGGCCTCCAAAACGCGAGACAATTTGACTGGTCGCCGCGCCAGAAGCAATTTGGTGCCCTGCGCCATTCGCGCCATTGATACTCACCACTCCATAGCACCAGCTTGACTGGAAGCTTTTCCCGCGCAACCAAAACCCACAAACTGTTAGGGCCATGCTCGAATGCGTATCGGTCAGACTTGCTACTGACGCCGAATGGATAACGTCGCAAAATGTGTGGCGGGCAAAAGAATCCACTCGTGTTAAGATGTGGGCGAATCTGATAGCTGGCGCAGGTCCCGTAAAGACCTGGAGCTTCGGCGAACACCTTGGCCATGCGCGAGAGCCAGCCGGGTTTGTTGAAATAAGCTGACGCACCAAAACACAAGATCATGTCGGCGTCACATTGCTTGGAATAATCCAAATAACCACCGATGTCCCAGCCGTCGTTTGTGCGAGTGAAGAAACTACAATCTGCAATCTGGCTGAATTGTGCCTTCTGCCGGCTGTCCGGCTCCCGGCCATTACAGATGATAACAGTTGAATGGTGTTCACCGGGCGGATGCGAAAGGTAGGAACTGATAAAACGCGAGTGCGCGGACTGAAACTGCGCAAGATGAGGAACCATGATGTAGGCGAGCATGATCTTCATGCAGGCACTCGCCTTCCAAAGTACATCGGAAATCTCCTAGCCACTTCATGGAAATTGCGCTGCTCAATCGCATTGATGCCGGGCATCTTCGAGCTTGTGGCCTTGCCGATGTGGGTCACGCGGCAGTCTGGAGTAACGTGAAGGGTGTAGCCTTTTTCTATCAGACGAAGACCAAGGTCTATCTCCTCCCAGTAACAAAACTTCAAGTAATCACTGAACAATCCAACCTCTTTCAACAATTCCGTTCGCCCCATCATGCAATGTCCCCATAGATATTCGATTGCGGATTTATCAGGGTTGAGGCTTTTTCGGAAATGACCACCCACCGGCGAGGACAACGCGCACATCTGAAACTCCTTGAACGGACGCTCCAAAGCCTCAAGCCAGCCAGAATCAACAGTCGTGTCGTCATTGAGGTAAATCACAAAATGCGAAGTTATCTTGGTCAATGCAACTCGTGATGGATTGATGAATCCCTCGTTCTTTTGATTTATTACCACCGTGACGTTGGGATGATCGCGAGCCAGGCCAAGGAAATAATTCCCAACTACCGGATTACCGTTGCTGGTCAGGCATAATTCAAAGTCGGAACTGTGTGCAAATACGGACTCCAGGCATCTCTTACAGTGATCCAGAGCCGTGTATGTCGTTATACAGATGCCGTAACGCATTTACGGTTTCTCTCCCTTCGCCAGCCGAATCATGCTCTTTTGTTGTTCCGGCTTCAGCAGTTGTTTCACGCTCACACCCTTGGTCAGACGGCGATAACGCCTGCGCGGATCACGCGCCAACAGGTTCACACCGCACGCCTCGGCAAAGTCGCTCACCGTCTTTAGGAGCAATGGCCATTCACGGCGATAGGCCAACGCCTGCAACGTGCGCCGCTTGATCCCGCTGCGTTGCACCAGATCGTTGATTGTCCTGTGTTGAACGCCGCGCTTCCGGTCGCGCCTGACAGCCATCGCAAGACAGACGAAAGGCGGCGTGCGTTGCACGGTTTGCCAGAGGGTTAGGGGTTTGCGATTCACGTTTTCAATATGCTAACCCGTCGCATAATCACTGTTAGCAGGCTCTCCGTTTTTGGCGTCGTAGTATTTGTCCCACGCTTTCGAGGTCTGGTCGCACAGGTCATCGTATGCCAGTTGAGCATCTTGAGCTTGCTGTCGTGCTTCGTTTCGTAGTGATTGGAGTTTTTTGCAGTTCGCAAGTAGCCTGCTAACAAGCTCACTGGAGCGAACCGGCTTGGGCTGCTTCAGTGAGGTTATCAGGGCGTAGTTGGACGGTTTGATTCGGCTCATAGGTCTTGTTGCATTTCGCCAGCGGGTCGCTCAGTTCGGTCGTTAGGCGTCATAGGAACGCGCCTTGCAAGTTCGGACGCTTTCGTTCCGCAAGGCATATTGTGTCGTTGTGGGCCGCGCCGTGGCAGACGAGCATCACTTCGAGGATGTCGCAGCCGTGCTTCTGCCCCATTCCGGCGCTGTTCCATCCGAAGCTCAGGACGATGGCATCGTCGGTCAGCACTTCGGCCATTGCGTTTTTTACGCGAGAGTAGAGCGCGGCGTTTTGCGTTTCCTTCATGCCGCACTTGATTCCGGCTTCCTGGTAGCACTCGCTGATTTGGCGCGGCGAGTATGGCGGGTCGAGGATTGCGAGGTCGCACCGGATTCCTTTGCCCGCGAGCATCCGCAGAAAGTCCTCGGCATCCATGTGATATTCCGCCTCTGTCTTTGGGTTCAGGTCGTTGGTGTAGGTTGCCCATCGTTTGTTGCGTGCGAACGGGTCGCACGAGATTTTCGCGGCTTTGAGATAGCGTTGCACCATGTCACCTATTGGCCGGACGCTGAAGGTGTCAGCAGACGGCATTGCCCACACGCGGGAGAATGACGCCGAACCATACGGTGCAGCGAATGCCGCCATCGCATCTCCGGCGAGTTCGTGAGTCTCAGTGGGCGGCATCGCTGACCTTATCGTCGTTGGGCCGACGCCAGTGGGTAGCGATCTTATCTACCTTTGCCCACTTTGGCCGATACATTGGCCGGCCATCGTAGAATCTCAGAACGGTTTGGACACTGCCCCACCACACTTCACCGCTCACGAGTTTAGTGCCAATTTGTATTCGGTCGCCCGGCCCAACCACCGGATGCTGCGAACGTGCGGTTCGCTTTCGGCATCCGGCTTTGGGAGAAATTGGACGTTTATTTTTCATCGGCAGGTCGCTGATCCGGGACGTTCCCCACCTTGAGCACGCGCAGGATTTGCCGTGCGAGATATTCCGCGAAGGCCGGTGGTATGGCTTGCGCGATTTCTTTTCGAGTCGCCCACGGCATCTGCATGATTTCGCGGGCTTCTTCGAGTCCCTTTGGCTTGCGTCCGAGTCCGCCAGTTTTCTTTTTACGAGGCGCGTGTTGGAAGCTGCCAGTTCCGCTCACGTCTATCGGGTCAGGTTGTGCGGCGTGGTTGCATTCCGGCGCAGTCAGCAGGACGTTGCTCTCGAAGATGCGATGCCGGCGCACCCGAAGCCCGAAGGACGAGCCACAGAGCATCACCGGATTTTGCAGCGGCGCACCGACCACGTTTTCGATGATGTAGAGTCCTCCCCACGCCTTGAGCTTTTCGCGTGTGCGTTCGATGTAGCACTCGTATTCTTTGCCGGTCACATGCTTTAGAGTTGTGTGCGCCTGGCACGGCGGCGAGGCCCACACGAAATCGAAGCCGGACAGGTCAGCATCCAGCGCATTTCCGATGTGACGCTTGAAGGGATAGTTCAGGCCGCTCTTGATGTCCCATCCTTCCACCTCGAATCCGGCGTTGTGGATTCCCATGCCCGCACCGCCGGCGCAGCAGAATAAGTCAGCACATCGCGGGGCAGGTGGGGAACAAGACGCTGCACGCAAAGATGCCCCGCTTCGCAGTTCGAGCGGTTGCATCTTCGGCGGCGCGTCTGTCAGTTCGATAGTCATTTGGCGTTATTGAGGCGGGGCATCTTGCGTGAGCTTTTCGTTGGGCCACTTAGCGCACGTCGCTGCCAGTTCGAGCAGATAGTGCGCGAACGCGGGAGGCGTGGCGTTTGCCTCACGCTTTGAGAGTGTCGGTTTATTGGCGGCCTTGCCGCGCTGGTCGTGGAAGCCGACTTGATGCGTCCCGATTGGTCGCGCCCATCGAGGGTGTAGCGGAGATTGAGTGCCTGAGCAGTAGAGCCATGTTCGTTTGTTCGCTCGATGCCCGTAGGCCGATTGCCAGACTTCGCACACCCATCCTTGCTTCCATCGCGTCCATCCGATTCCAGGATACGGCAGCCCGTGCGCCGTCCATGCGTAGGTTTCCGCAGGATGTTCGAGCACGCCGCCGCAGCGGTTCACAGTGTCGAGCGCAAATTGGAAGCAGCCGCCATCATTGCCGGGTCGGTTGTGTTCTCCGCCCCACCGCAGATGATTTATCACCGCCATCTTGCCCCACAGTTGGCAGGGAGGATGAGCGACCACGGGATTGTTGCCCGCGTAGGTCAGCGCGTTTCGTTCGGCGTCGTAGCAGTCACAGCCGAGCGACTTGTAGAGAGAGTCTTTCATCACGAAAAGCACAGTGACGTGGCCCAACCAATCAGTGCAGCGAACAGCCGCCCCGCTCTCCGGTTCGGCGTTCACTGGAATTAGAATGTCGGCGGTGTCGTTCACGGTTTCTCTCGGAGGCTGTCGCTGACTTCTGCGTTCTACGGCACCGGCATGACGCCTTTGCTTTTAAGAAAACGGCGGTTGATCTCTTTCGGCCAGTCAGCGGGCCAGTCGGTTGGGTCGCCTTTGGAGTCCATCAGCACCCACCCTTCGGCATCCCGATACGCAGAGGCCGGTGACGTAGAACCAGCCGGATGCAGCGAACCGGGCTTCGCCGGTTCGCCATCACGCTTTTTTGAACGGCGCTGCTTTGCCTTCTGTTCACGCAGCCAGTTTCTTGTTGCCGAGTCCTCCGGCCACACTCTTGGTTTCGCCATGCCCATTGCCATATTCAGATTTCTTTCTTGTTTTCGCCCGGTCGCTGATCCGGGACGTTCTCTGTCGGCTGTCGCTTACTCTCGTGCCCCATCTGCCGGCGGAAGCGGCCTTTGTAGTGCATCGGCACGCCTCCAAAGTGGTTGATAATATAGACGGTGTTTTCGTCCACTGATTTCCATTTGCACGGATGCGAGTAGTGGTAGAATTGGTCACCTTTTCGGATTCGCTCCTTGAGTCTCAGCACACGAAATTGGCTAACCACGCGCTGAAGACGACTGCGAGAGCGTCGGGTAGCACTGGCCGTCTTTCCGCGTTGGAGCTTTTTTGTTTTCATCGCCGCTGCGCCTTGTAGTGTTCCAATATCTTGTCATACTCCGCATCGCCCACTGGAATGACCTGTCCTTTGAACGGTTCTGGCATATCCTCGCCGCTGAACCATGCGAACCGAGTCCCTTCCACAGTAGTAATGGCGCACCAACCCAAGTCCAAGTTCTTCTGGCACGTCGGGCAATACGGCTTGTGCTTTGGCTCGACTATCTTCGCTTCGACTCGCTTGGCAAACGGAGCGCCATATCTCTTTCCGCACAACGCGCAGGGTATCGCAGCGGATGGCAGCTTGCCGTTGCGCTTGGCCCGATTCTCCATCATGCGGTCGCCATACTGCTTCTTTAACGAAGGCAGCAGCGCGGAGAGACGCTTCAGTCGGTCGAGGAAGTTGTCGCTCATAACAATCAGCCATCTAGCGGGCTTTTGATGCGCCGCTCGACCGGAGCGGCGACATGAATGTGCTTTGCATGTCCCGGAAGTGACCCGAATTCACCATGAAGAAGGCGTGATGCGAAAGCATACGCGACGGCAGCGTCCCTCTCGGTATCGAAATGGCCTATTGGAATCATTTTGTAGTTATACCTAATTCGCGCTCTGAATTTATTCTTGTCCTTTGAGACTCCGCGCACCCCGTATTTGCCCCATGCCAAGTGAAGATTTCGGCTGTTTTCTCCTTGGGTGCATAGCCTTAAATTCTCCCGGCGATTGTCCAGCCCGTCTCCATTGATGTGGTCAACTTGCTTGTGTGATGATCCATTTATGCCAAGCATGAATCGGTGCATGGTGACTTCGATCCGCTTTCCGTTTACCGTCGGTCGCCGTGCAGCATAAAGCAGCTTTCCGCCATGACATTGTTTCAAACTCCATTTGAACTTTGACAACTTATCGAAGTCCGAATCATCAACGATGGCGTGTTTTCCAGCACTAAGAGGGATTGTTTTCATTTAGTTGCTAGTGTGCCGCAGCGTGTGACATGCTGTCAAACTGTAATCGAGCAAACGCTTGACGTAACAATCCACCGTGCGCGGCGAGTAATGCTTGGTGACCAGCCAGCGGCGGAACACCTCACGTGGCTTGAGTGAATCAGCTTTACGCGGTTCAATTACGGCTGTCATGGCTTTGAGTCGTTGGAATAACTGTTCTGACGCTTGGAATCAGCAGCTTCAATCTCTTTTGAGAAGGCGACCATTGCGTTGACCACCTCAGTCTTGTGGGCAAGTGGCACTTCAGGTTGGTAGCACAGAAGGTCTGTTATTTCCTTCATCCACGCTTCAAGCCTCTGGACGGCAGGTCGCGTCAGAACCATGCGGTGCAGCGAATGAGCTTCCGCCTGTTCCGCTTCTCGCAGGCTTCGCTCTGTAGCGCAGTCTAGGCACAGACAATCTTCTTCGTGTTTATCGCTCATCGCTGACCTTTTTCGTTCTACAGCACCCGCTCGCTGTGTTTTATTTCGACGCATCTGATTTCGGGGGGCACTAGCAAGTCCCTAAAGAACCATCTGGCATATTCCAGCGCCTGTGATTTGTTGTCCCGCTGGCCGGGGATCCGTTCCCATTTGGCCTTCTTTGTTTTCCATTCGACCGCGTATGCTGTAGAACCACGGCATGGAGCAGAACTGCCCTTGCGCTTTGCAGTTTTCAAGCGTGCTGGTTTGCGGGAGTTGGTTTTCGTTTTCATATTTTCGGGCTGTCGGCGGGCAGTCGCTCATCGCCGACGTTCTGCCGCCTGCGTTTCAGTCCTTCGAGCCGCTTCTGGAGAGCCGTTAGGTCGCGCTCCGATTCAGCGATTGCCTTGGCGAAGGCTTCGTCCCGCGTCTCGAAAAGATGATGTCCTTCCGCGCCGGAGAATCCGACTTCTGGACACCACCACATTGTTGGGTTGCTTGGAGCGCATGAGTAGCCAGTGACTTCGCGCACGTCACCATCTGCCACGGCCCACCATTGGCGTTTCTCGCGTTCGACTGCGGCAGAACCACCGGGTCGAGCTAACCCGGCGGGCCGATCTGGTTGTTGGATGTTGGTTTGCATGGATTTCACGTTTGGGTTTTCGCGCCGGGTAGCTCACCCGGAGCGTTCTGCCAATGTTCCTCGCATCGAACCTTGGCCTCTTTGACCGTGGCGTAATCACCGATAGTCCAGGATCGTCTATAGGCCGTTCCAGAGGAGACGTGCGCTTGGACTTTGGCTCTGTATTGCGTCACGAAATAGCGAAACCCAGCCGACGCAGCCCACGTCCACATATTTACTCCATTCGCCTGACTGTAATGCCAAATGGCAGAACCAACCGGATGGAGCAGACCCGGTTGGGCGTATTGAGTTTTTTCTTGAGGTTCAGGTTTCATAAAGTCTCAGTTCCGGGGCTGCTCATCCGGGACGTTAGCCAGCATTGAACGATGCGCACACCACACATTGTTTCGCGCCTTCCGTCGCCTCACCAAGATACTCCGCTTTTACCTGTTCGACCGATGAGCACCACGCCGAGTATTTATCTCGCCACCCTTGGTGTGGTCCTTCGTTATTCGCTGGCCGCATTCTGCACATCTCATAGTTAGTTGTTTTTCATCGGTGCTGCTTTAACTCAGTCGTTCTGCGTCTTCGCCTCGTCCAGTTGCGGAGCGCGGCATTGTGGGCCGCACGACAGGTCTTCGATGACCTGTTCCGTGGCTTCCTCTGGCAGTTCGTCCAGAAAGATTCTCACGCCTTTGTAGCGCACGAGGCGCACGCTCATCGCTCAGCTTGGTCGTAAGATTCAAAACCAATGCTCCGCCCGCTACAGTCACTCTGGTGAGGAATGATGGTCTTGCGACCAACGGAGCACTGGAAACTTGATCGTGACTGTAGCATGGAGGAGATAAAAACACCTTGGCGTAAGAATGTCAACTATAAAAATCATTGCCTTAAATCGCTTTCGGGAGCATGGTTGGCAACGTGACCGACGCAGAGAAAAAAAGGCTTCGAGGGTTGAGTAACCGAACTGAATCTGTGCGTGGTCCTATCGAAGGCTTCTCGTTGACGGAACTTCCGCCCAAGATTCTGAAAATATGCCCGGAGCTTGAGTCTTGGAGACAGGTAAACAACGAGCGAATCCGTGACCATTTCTCCAAATTAAACACCACGTTGCCTGCAACCTGATATGCCAATTAACCCTTACACTGGCGGTGATCCAAACACATTCTTGCAACGCAATTACGGTGTTCTGCCGTCGCTCTCCGGCAGGCGATTCAGCGGTGTGCCAACTGGCCAAGTGGTTCTCGATTCGTTGATGGGGTATATTGACAGTGGGACCGGACGACCGTTCACTGGGGCCCTTGGCACCACGGGCAAGTTTGTCGTGAACGGCAAATTGTCTGACACTGACCCAAACGCCGTGCCGAAACCCGACTTCCAGCGCAACGTCCTCTATCCCGAAATCGCTACACCCGCCACGGCGCTCGCCAAGACTATCGGCACCGGCTCATCTCTGACGCCAGATTTTAATAAACTCGCCACAGACTACCGTGCGGCTTCCGACACCGCGCTCAAGTCTTACGACACTGCCCCGCTCGAAACCGAAGTGCGCGGGTTGCAGAAGTCCTACGAGACTGGCCAAGGCGATGTCCTCTCGAAGTTCAGCGACAGCAATGCGCGGTATGCGCAGGAAGCCAAGGACGCGATTGCCCGGCTGACCTCGCAACTGGACAAGACCGAATCCAACATTCGGCAGCAGGCCGGTGCCGCTTCATCCCTTGGCGCATCCATCGCACGGTTTCCTGGTGTTGGAGGTTCCGACACGATCACGTCCAACAACGCTGGCTTGGCTCCGCGCATTGCCCGCGCATCGCTCCTGCCGCAGCTTGCGGCTGAGGAACGCATCGGCAACCAACGCTATGGCCAGATTGCCAACATTGAGATGCCGCTGAACCGCGAACTCTACGGCAACGATCAGGGTTTGCTCAGTTTCACCGCCGCGTTGAATGACAAATTTCGTGGCGACAGATTCCAGATTGCGTCCTTCCTGAACGATGTCAAAACGCGGATGGCCGCGATGCCATTGCAGTTGCAGGAGAACTACGCCAATTACGTCCTGAAGCTGATTGGCGGTGAACAGGCGATTGCAGCAGGCCAGTTGTCGAACCTGTCAGCCGCGCAACGGTTGATTGCCGCGAGTGAATATCTGGAGCGTAACATTCCTGAGCCAGCCACGGCGCCAATGTTGAGTTATCCGGTCAGCACGCCGGGTTATGCGCCCGTGCGTCAGCCGCAGAATGTGTCGGTTAATGATCTGCTGAATTTGCTGGCGCAACGCAGTGGCCAGCCTGCTCAACCCGGAGTCCAACCCGTGTATCCGAATCCAAGTCAGTACCTCAATCGTGCGACACCGAGCATTCCTTTCGACCCCTACGCTGTTAGTGGTGGTTCTGCGGTTGTGAACGGGAACTACTACGGCCCTAGCACAGGCGCGGCTGCTGACCAATGGTGGAACGATTCGCTTATGGGTGGATGACATTATGCCAGACCTACGCTTTTTCGGCTCAACAGTTGACGCGATTGCCCCGCAAGAGCAAAACGTCCTGTCGCAATTTCGGACGCACAACTGGCAGGTCGAAGCCGCTAACGCTGCCGCTGCCGAACGTGCCCGCCAAGCCTCGATGGACGCATGGCGCTTTGGCCAGCAGAACGAGCAGCAGCAGGCGCAGCAGGATTACGCCAACCGAATCAACCTCGCGCAGTTTGCAGATCGCTCCATTCGCGACACCACAGGCGAGAATCTTGATCTGTACAAGTTTGAGGCTCTAAGGAAGGACGCGGCCAGACGTGAGGCAACCGTGGCGCAGTTGCGACGTGAGGAAATAAAAGCCACATCCGACGCCCGCAAGAATCCTGTCGAAGAACGCTTGGCGCAATATGAGGACAAGCGGGCGCAAGACATGGCCGACTCCGGCGAATGGAACGATGTAGCCCACATCCTTTCCGTTCATCCGACGATACCGCCAGCTTTGGCAAAGCAATACGCCATTCGTTCCGCTCAAGTCAGGGCCAGCATTGACGCAGAGGATGCTCAGGTAAAGTCTGCCGCGAACACGCTCAATCAATATCAGAAGTTGCTGGCCGAACAGAAAGCACTCGCGACTCCGAACACCTTTGGTGATTGGGCGCACGCTGGAACTCCAAACGCCGACTTGAAGGCTCGCGCCGAGGCTATCAGCGCGAAGCTCAAAGCCATCGGCCCAGGTTATCAGAAGTTCACCGACCCGAAGAATCCGATTTCCACACTGCTGAACTTCGATCCAGTCGCTGGCGAATGGACACCCGCGCTTCCTGTCCGACCGTGGCAGGTTAAGAGCGCCGCTCCAGTCACGCAGTTTGCGCCAAGCACGACTCCACCATCAATCCCCCGCGTTGACCTCTCGCAATTCAGCACGGCGACGAATGCGCCGGTGGCCGCGCCTGCCATCATTTCATCGCCAGCGCACAGTATTCGCGTCCGGTATCCAAGCATTGACCACGTTCGCGCTGATGTACAGTCGGGCCGTCTCACTGACCAACAAGCTTTGGAGATTCTGACAACCGCGTTCTGATATGACTCAGGAAGAAGCCGCAGCATTATTGCAATCGTGGAAAACAGTGCCAGCAACAGGAACAGCCACGAACGCCGCGCCTGCAATTCTCTCGCCGCAACCGCGATGGCAGAACAACCCTGAAACATCCATGCAATACTGGTCACGCTCTCCAATTGTTGAGCGTGCGCCGGGATTTGTTCGCTCTGGTGCCGAACTCGTCGGCCAAGGTGCCGGAGATGTTGTTGATGCAATGCAGCTTCCAGCCCGCGTAGCTTGGAATGCTCCGATTCAAGCGGGCCGCTACGTCACTGATACGCCGGTTGGCCAATCCGTAATTCGCGGCGCTGGTGCTGTTGGTAACGAAATGGGTAGGGACATCAGAGCCGGATGGAACGCATTTGCCGCGCCGATCCGTTACGTCGGCGGGGAGCTAAACCGGACGATTGTTCAACCTGTGGCTGAACTTGGAGGCGCATTGGCCGAAGATGTTGGGCGTGGCGCTCGTGTAGTCGGGGACGCCGTTAGCCGTGGAGTTGGCGCGGTTGCCGGAGCCGCTGGACGCGGCGTGGCATCCGGCGCAAGATGGGCGCGTGAGAATGTAATCCCGCCGCCGATTGCCACACCACAATCACGACAGGAATACGACATGCTCCGGCCCGGAACGCTTTACATTGACCCGCAGACTGGGAAAACGTATCGCAAGCAATGAGTCATGCCTTTCTCGGATACCGATGAACTGGTTTACGACACACCGAAGTCCTCTTTCTCGGAATCCGACGCACCTGTAGAACCACCTCCGCAAGCAATTCCTGCTGACAATCAAGGCGGCTACCTTACCGAAGTCGCACGCGGCCTGACGCAGTTTGTTCCTGCGGCAATCAAAACGATTTCCACTGTTGGTGAACGTCAAAAGTTTACTCCATTCGGTCCAACTGCCCGCGAAGTTGCTGACTACGCCTTGCGGAAGGTTGGTGTTGAACCCGCGCCCGGAGAACTTCCTGAGACTCGTCCAATCTACAAGATTGGCCAGCGTGTCGAGGATGTTTTGAACCAAGCCTACCCCGCTGTGCCTGAACCAGAGCGCAATCTTGGACACGACGTTGCAGCCGGACTTGGCCAGATGGCTTCCATGTTGGCAGGCGGTGTTGGAGCGCGGGCCGCTGGCGCAACCGCTAAAGGCGCGGCAGGTATCGCAACATTGCTTGGCGGTGTTCAAGAGTTCGATGATGCTTTTGGCCGCTCACGACAGCGCGGCGATGATCCTGACACCGCGTTTGCCAAGTCACTTGGCTATTCCACCGTCGCGGCTTTGATCGAAAACCATCTTGGTGCCGGACGCATTCTCAAGAAGTATTTCCCTGATCCTGCCGAAGCCGCCCGCAAGCTGAGTGCGTGGGGAGTCAGTAAAGCTGTGGCTGGCTCACTCGCTGTCGGTTTTGGCGAGGAAGGCTCACAACGATTCGCGCAGAACTGGATTGTCGAAGGCAAGCCGTCATTGGAAGGTGTCGTTCAGGAAGGCGCACCGGGCGGCATAGTTCAGGCGATAGCGGAACTGCCAGCGACTTTGTTGAGAACAAAAGGCGGTCGAGTGCGCCGTCCAACACAAGCACAACCTACGGAGGAAACAGATGCCACAAGAACTGGAATCCCAATTGAAGCGCCGGGCACGCAAGCTCCACCTGTCGAAGAAGCGGACAGGGGCATACGTGTACGGGACACTGCGCAAAACCGGATGGGAGCCCCAGCCATCCTCGCACCGCCGCAAGCAGAAGCGCCTGTCGTCGCGACGACGCCGGTAGCGCCGCTGGCTCTGCCTTCCGTCGGGGAATCAATTGAACATCCTGTCGTTGGCCAGAAGTTTATAGTTCCACGCCAACTGCGGCTGGCAGATGCTCCGGTTGATACCGAAGTGACCGTGGAGAGCGTGAAGCGTGGCCCTGACACAAGAGGGGGTAGTCAGACTATCGAAGTTAGATTTTCAGACGGAAATACCAGTGGGAGAAACGCCGGCCAACAATCCGACGGAACATTTGTTCCTGTTGATGACATCGTTAATCAGATTCTTTCCGAGCGGAAAGCCAGACCATCTCCTGCGCCGGTCGCCCCTGCGGTTGTTCCGCCAGTCGTCCTACCCAAGATCGCCCCCGTCGTTTTCAAATCACTCGACCCGATGAATCCGTCCATCGGCTGGTTTGAATTGACCGAGCCGTTCACAGCGCCAGAAACAGGACGCACGACGGCAGCAGGCGGACGGCTCAACTCGAATCAAATCGAACAATACGGCATGTCGCTGGAAGGGCCTGCTAAGGCAGCGTTCGAGGAAGCGAAGAAACGAACTTCAGTTAGCAATGCACCCAAGGAACCGAGTGTGGCGGCGGGAGACCAACTAACACCCGTTAGTGAGGGAACAACTCCCGCCGCTGCTCCTGTAAATGTTCCAACCCCAATCGCAAATGTTCCAACCCCTGCGCCCGTTGCAGCGAAGCCTGCCGAGACTCTCCCGCAAGGGAAAGCTTGGTCTGTGCCTTGGGCTGATGGTCGGGCGCGTGCATGGTTTAAGACGAAAGAAGCAGCAGACGAATTCTATCGCCAGAAACTTTCAGAGAACGATGTTGATGGTCCTCCAGAAATTGGTGAACCAACCAAAGGAGTTAAATATGCCGACGAAAAGTATCAAATTCCGAAGGCTGCCAAGGGCTCAAGTGAATCGAATATTAAAGCAGACGATTTGGCTGGAGTATTGGGAGAGGGTGCAGGAGGCGGCGCGGCCAGAACTGAAGGCCCTATTGCGATCTCACCAACTACGCCCACGGTGTGGAAGGTAAGCTATACAGATTTGGAAACCCGTGCTGCCAAGCGCCCATTCTTCAAGCATGTCGTCTATTCAGAAGGTGCGACTCGTCAGGAAGCCATAGACAGAGTTAAATCTTATCACGGAAATCTTTCAAAGTGGGGAGAGTTTAGAGCCTCAAAAGCTGAAGGTAAAAAGGCTGATTCGTTCTTCCGTGCTCCAGTTGAAGAAACCCCCGGCCCAGCGAGCGATGTTTCACCGAAACAGAGCGCCCAAGCTGAGGCGGGACAGTCAATCGTTCAAACTCCAAGTGTTGCGCCGGTTGAGCAGACAGTCAAGCTCGTGGCTGATGTTGGGGATGAAGTTACATTCACGCCTTCTGCAAAGAAGGGATTGGCTGTTTCTGGAATCGTTCAGGAAATTGTGAACGGTGGGCGTGGCTACAACATTCTTTCGCCGCTTCCGAATGATCCAAACCGCGTTGTTCGCGTTTGGCTTGAAGATGGAAGGGTTGAGAAGAAAGCTGCGCCTGATACTGCGTCCTTGTTGACGGTTGATGTTCCATTCACCGATGATGCCCGCCGCCGAATAAAAGCTGTTGACCTTCAGCAAGCGCAGTTGCGTGGCGAATACCAAAAGATTCAGGACGAGATAAAGTCACTCGAAAAGACCATCAAGCCTCAACGTGGTAATGCTTACTCACGGAGTAAGATCAAGGCGAGCGCAAAACGATTAGATGTAGAGCGTTTCCATGCGCTCCAGAAGCAGGCTCGAACGATTGACGAGCAGCTTCATGCTTTGGACGAATCGGCACGAGTGGACAGAAGGCTGATTGACCAGTCGGTTTCAGCAGATGTCGTCAACAATCCACAGAAGTCGCTCGCGCAACGATTGGTTCATCGAGTCTCGCTCTGGCAAGACCAGAATCCCGGCGCACGGGTGCCACCAGAATTGGTGAAGGCGAGAGACGCCGAGCTTTACAGAGAATTGAAGGCGGTATTCCCCGACGCAACAGATGCAGAACTGCTTTCTATGCGCGATGAAGCGCAACGCAACGCCTACTTTGGTGATCCGATTACCGGCTCTGGAATTGGACCGAAGTTGGACATTCAAACGAGTCGCCGTGCCGCTCTTGATGCTGCCGTCAATGCGCCAGACATTCCGAAGCATTTATTTTCCGAAGCGTTTCGCGACAAATTGAATCGCTACCGCACTGGCGACCGGCCTTACGGTGGAAAGATTGATCCTAACGCGCCAGTCGAGCCGCTGTCTGCAACCGTCTTGGCCGAACTCAAGGCTGACATCCAATCCGAAACCACGCGCATTCGTGAAGAACTGGCTGCGACGGAGAAAAAGAACGCCGAAGAAAAAGCGGCCAATGAAGCGCAGGAGGCAAAACTCATTCGGGCAGCGGAAACTGAAGCCGCATCAGCTAAAGGCATCCCGGCAAAGCAGGTTAAATCAGAACTCGTTTCCAGAATTAAGAAGGCGATTGATGACCTTGTGGCGTCTGACGAAATAACCCTGACCAAGAACGACGAAGGCACTTACGCGGCCCAAGGCAAAGGCGGCGGATTCTCGTTCGGTGAAATCGAACCTGCTGGCAGTGGGCGATTCAAGGTAACAACGTGGCAACCGGGAGATACCAAGACTAAAATTTCCGCTGCGGTCGGCTCTCAAGCAGAAGCAGAAAGCATTATCAAGGCAATGGCCGCGCAAGGCTCTGGCAAGGTCGTCATTGGAGTCCCCGGCGATGGCGTGTTCCGACTTTACAAACACGGGCCTTCATTGCTTCAGGTTTGGTCAGATGCTCGCAAGATTGAGGTTTCTTCAGGTGGCCCAAACTATCGCAGCGTCGGCGGTGCTGAAAAGCCCCCATCCTCAATCAAGACCGTCGCTGACTGGAATGCCGCGAAAGAATATCACGGCTTGCAGGCAAGCGACGAAATCTCAACGTGGTCGCCCGCGCTTTTGGAGGTTGCAAAGAAGATCAATCCGAAAAACCCTGAGACGGTCAATACCGCTGCGGTGGACAAATGGATTGAGAAGCGGCGAACAGAAAAGTCTGAAGGCTCCGCCAGCCTCACTGAATCAACTGGCGCAATTTCCGAACAGTCAGCCCAACCCATCATCGCCGCATGGCGCAAAGAGAACCCAAACGCGCCAGAAGTCCAAGTCGTCAACCGCCCGGAATGGACGCAAACCGGAAGCGACGGCAAACAATACGGCGTGCGCGGATGGTGGGATGGACAGAAGATCGTCATAAACCTGGCGCATGTGGCCAATGCCGACGCGGTTCGCGAAGTCCTCAATCACGAATTGATTCATCCGTTGCTGGACTCAGCGCAAGGACGAGCCGCAATCGAGTCAGCCATCACACAGGAACTTGGCGGCGACGCTCTTGCCAAAATCAGGCAGCGTTACAAACAGGGTGCGACTGAGAGTGACGAACAGTATCAACGCCGCGCAATGGCAGAATGGTTCGCGCAGTTGAAGGAGACGACGCCGACACTTTGGCAGCGCATCGTTGCCCGCATCCGTGAGTTTCTGTCCAAGTTGAATGTGGCTGGATTGTCTGACGATGAGATCGGGCGGGCGATTCTCAGGAATCTTGAATCAGCTTCGGAATTTCAGGCGCAAGAAGCTGTCGGCGCCGCCAGCCTTGGCGAAGAATCCGTCCCGCCGTGGCAGATGACGCAAAAGGATTTCGCCAAGAAGTATTACGAGGCGAATCCAGAGGAACGAGAGAAGGCGATGCGCGGCATTGGTGTAAGTGCTGAAACGCTTCATCGCGCTGCCGTCCGCCGTGCGGCTCGTGCTGGCATTCCGATCCCCGAATTCAACCAGCGTTATCTCGAAGGACAAGCCAGCCTGACGAATGAGCCGGTTGAGAATGAAGTGCGCGGCTCGGTCATTGACCCGGCCACTGGCAAATGGGCTGAGGAAGCGGAGCCCAGCGGCGACATCGTTCAAATCGCTGGCATAGAATACAACATTCTCGGCAAGGAACGGCTGACGCCCGAACAGAAGGCGGCGGCGGATACCCGTGCCAGCGATTACGTCGAGTCTCTGAATCTTCCCGGCGAAGCGGATTTATCGTCTGGAACGCAACGCGGCGCTACGGACACAAACCTCGTTTTCAAACTCGAATCCGATGGGCAGAACCATGATGACGCGGGCGAGGCATTGCTGAAACATCTGACGGAACAAATCCAGTCGCAACACCAACCGGGCGGCGATCCCGCTTACGTGTCGAGTCTCGTCAACTTCCTGAACAAGAATTTCAACGTCGGCAATTTGCAGGGTGTTTTCAGCGACGGAATGATTCAACGGCTGATGGAAATATCCGTTGGCGAATCGTCCTGGCGCGGCACGATGCTGCGGGCCATCACCGGCATCACCGAGGACATGGGGACTGTCGCCCGCAACGCGAAGTTTTTCCTGCGTCGAACCTACGAGAATATGTTCGGCGGTGATCTCACGCGCAAGATCATGGACCGGATTGCGCTCAACTTCCGCGAACGATTCACTGGTGAGGAAATTGAACGGCTTTACAACGAGAATCCCAAGTTGCAGGAATTGTTCCTTGGCGTCGTTGGCCGGCTCAAAGTGAAGCCGTCCTTGCGCGATGTCATTCTGGAAATCTTCGCCACACCGATCAACAAGCAGGACGACATCGTGGAGAGGTTCGTGGACACGATGGTGAACAAGTTCAGCGCAACGCCATCGGAAGCGGCTCGACTCAAGTCTGAATTCAGCGCCACGTTCGCCCGCAGCTTCGCGGTCGCCCGCGAGAAGGCACAGGCGAAGGCGCTGGCCACACTGCTGCCGGAAGAACGCAAAGTCATCGGCCCGCAGACGCAGTTGTGGAAGAAGCTGACCGACCTCGTGAACTCCGGCTGGTTCGACTCAGCGAAGGTGGTTGAGGAATACGCCAAGACCAAGGGGATGAAAGTTCCCACGGAAGCCGAGATCAAGCAGATGCGCGATTGGTCCATCCGCGAACAATCGTTGCGAAAGCCGACGCCGGAAGAAGTCAAGTTGTACGGCGACAAGGCGAACATTCTTGTCGAAGGCACGACGCTGGAGAAGCGGCAGGAATTGTTGCGCCAGATGAACACGCAATGGTCGCGCTGGACGCACCCAGTCGCCAGCCTGCGGCACCCGTCCACCTTCCTCGACCCAGTGAAGCGGTACAACTCCGCTATGGCCGCGAACGAGTGGCTCACCGCGAACCTGTTACTGAAGCTAGGATTTGGCACTCGTCAAGTGATAGACGTAGCCACACAGATGATGCTGCATACGCCGACTCGCGCAGCGCAATACGCCTTCGAGCAATGGGGCAATGACAAGACTGCTGGGCGTGACTCGAATTTGTTGAACAATCTGTCTCAGGCGATGACCGACGCCTACCGGACGCGCCTGAAAGTGCTGGGTGACACGCTGGCGTCGTTCAAGCGCACGCTGGCGGGCAAGGGCGAGCAGAAGAACGTCGAGCAGTTGATTTCCTCCATCGCCGTGTTTGACCGGGCTTTGATGAAGGCGGATGAGATGAAGGCGGCTGGCAAACCCGCTGCCGCACGCTTCCTGCATCTGCTGGCGTTGACCATGCGGTTTGGCCGGCAGTTCGCCGCTGCTGCCGACGTGATTCAGGGTGTGCCGGCTGAGGCGCAGGAAATGGCGCACCAGATCAGGACCGGACTGCGCGAACAGGGCAAGAGTCCGGGACAGCAGGAAGTGGAGTTCAACACGATTCTCGGATTGCTGACGACGGCCCGCGTCGAGTCGCTGGCGCAGGCACGGCAGATTCTTGAGGATCGCGGGTTGGACCTCAACAACGCCTCCATCCAGCGGGCAGCGTGGCATATCCTGCGCGAGAAGATTTATAGCATGGCCAAGACTGCCGGCCTGCCTGCGGACGAGTGGAAGATTCAGAATCATTACTACCGGAATGTGCTCGGCTGGAATGAGCCGGAGTCGCAGGGCTTTGGCGCCATCGGTGGGCCGGGCGGACTCGTGGCTATGGGCGCCAAGGGCGGAAAGGAAGTTATGTCCAAGACTGGACTACCCGCCTTCCCGTTCGTGTTCGGTAACGCGATGGGGATTTCGCTCAACCGCAAGCTGGCTTACACGCCGCTGGGCTTGTTCCCCGGTTTCTTCAAAGGTTCGCCGTGGTTCGAGGGTGAGCGCAACATCCGGCAGCGAAAGATCGAGGCTGTCATTGGCACAACCATCGGAAGTACGCTATTTACTCTGGCCGCGCTGGGGATTTGGACTGTCCTGCCGCGCAAATGGCCTGAAGATGAGAAGGAGAAGGCCAAATGGACGGCCAACGGCTGGCAACCGAACATGCTCATCATTCCTGTCAGCGACACGCAGGAAATGAAGATCAGCACGCGGGTTGGCCCGATGTCGCTGTTTTCACCCTACCTCGCGGCGGGCGGGGCCTTCCACGACGCCACCGTGGAACAAGCGAAGAAGCAGGAGGCTTTGAATGAGCGTGCGGCCAAGCTCGGACTCACGCCGGAGAAGTTGGACGGGTTGGATCCCAGCCAGTGGCTTAACGTTATCGGCTCGGCGGCCTATTCGTCGGCGGTAGGCGGTAGAACTACGAGTGGGATGCTAGGTAGTTATACGGATTTCGGCCAGTTTTCGGCAAAAAAGGCGGGCGCGGCAGCGGCCAGCACGCTTGTCCCTGGATTACCCGGCTTTCAGGAGATCAGCCGCATGGCCGGCTCGAACATCAACCCAAAACTGGCTTCGTTCTGGGACCTGCTTGTGCCGTTGCCGACCAGTGACGCCAACCGGGTCAACATGCTGGGTGATCCGATGCGCAACGAGAACGATTTTGAGCGTATTTTCCAAGTCCTGAGCGGTGGAACGGCACCGTTGCCCGCCGACAAGGAGCAGTTCAACAAGAACCGGGCGTATTCCAACTTGTTTGCCAGCGATTTCCGACCGCCAGCCATCAATCCGTCGCGTGGCTACCAGTTCGGTGACGAGTTGCGCTCCATGACCGAAGCGGAGTTGCAGAAATACACGACTCTGCGCGGGAAAGAGTTTTCCGATGAACTCGGACGACTGGATTTGACCGGGTTGTCACCGGAAGCGGCGAAGAAAGCCGCGGCGTCAGCCTTCCAACGTGCTGAAACGCGGGCGTTGTCTGAGGTTGGGGCTGTGGCGCCGAGGGTATCGTCAGCCCGTGGAACATCTTTGGATGGCTCGAGTACCGCCGCTGGCCTATCCCTTCCCGGCAGCCGTAGCACGCGCACACGTCGCTACGGGCTATCGTCCATTCGACCAATCAGACTGCGCGGTTCCCGCACTCGCACGCGCCGTATCAGCACGCGCCGAAGTCGTGTCAGTTTGAGCAGTCGGCCACGCGGCAGACGATCTTCGTTCCGTATGGCGAGAATTCGCCGTCCAAGTATTTCGCAGTTTGTGTGAGATTTCTGTTGACTCATTCCATGAAGCCTGATTAACTCGCCCGCATTGAGCGACTCTTGGACGAGCCGCGAAAATGAAATGTTACGAATCCTAACATCGCCAGCTTGTGACCCCGTAGGTTTTGCCATTGCGCGAGCGATGGCTTTTCCCTGCTCGTCCACACAGGCTGGCGTTTTTAGGGTTTGTCGGTGAATCCACCTGCATTTCAATTCTACGCTGATGACTTCATCGCCGGTACTGGCGATATGACCACACGCGAGGTAGGAGTTTACATACGGCTTCTGTGCTTCCAATGGGGTAAGGGTTCGCTTCCCAATGATGAAACAAGGCTGTTTATGATGGCCAAAACCAACAACGAACCAGACAACGAAGCGGCGGTTCGTTATGTCGTATCGAACAAGTTCGTTGTTGGAGATGATGGACGGCTAAGAAACGCTCGCATGGAACAAGTTAGGTGTGAATCTGAGCAATGGAGAAAAAGAAGCTCAAACGGAGGTAAAGCCTCTGCTGCCAATAGGATTGGTGATTCTTCTTGGGGAAAACGAATGGCCGAGCAACGAACCAAGAACGAAGCGGATAACGAAGCACACAACGAACCGAAGCAACGAACGACAACGAACCCTCCTTCTCCGTCTCCTACTCCAGTACATAAAGAAGGAGACGCTTCGCTTTCTAGTGCGGCTTTGATAGCTGAAATCTTCGAGGCATGGAACAGCACGAAAGGTCTTACACAGTGTTTGCTCGTATCTGACAAGCGACGAAGATCGCTTTCAATCAGAATCCGCGAGCCGTTCTTTGCTCAGAACTGGCGCAAGGCGATTGATCGTGTTGCGTCGTCCCGATTCTGCCAGGGGGAATCTGAGCGTGGCTGGAAAGCCACTTTTGATTGGTTCATCACTCCAGATGCCGTGACAAAAATAATGGAAGGAAAGTATGACAACCGGAACGGAACCCAAATCAGCAAGCCAAATCCTCGCAACTTCGGAATTGTTGTCGGCCCCACCGACTACGCCACCGCCGTCCCAAGAAAGCAGCGGGAACTCGAAGCCCAACGAGCAGCAAAGGCGAGCATGGCTGGAAAAGTGGCTCCGGCTGAGAATCACGCACCCACAACTTGAGGCAGCGGCCCAGCGGATTTACTCAATTTGCGCCGAGTATGCAAAAAGCCCGGCGCATGGAAGGACCATTGTGATCATCGGTGAGAACGGCGCCGGTAAAAGCCACATAGCCAACAGGATTGCGTATTGGGCGCAGCGAATCGCCATGAAAATCCCGATGGTTGATCATCCCGACATCGGATTGGGTTCGCCTTCGGTCGCCTATGCGCTCTGGCCTGACATTGTGGATGGGTTCAAAAAGGATCAATGGGATGTTGTGGACGACATTCAAAAGGCTGCATTGCTGATTCTGGATGACATCGGCGCCGAACACGACCCGTCAAAGATTGGCGTTGAAAAACTCTACATTCTTCTGAGCCGGCGCGAATTCAAGTGGAACATCATCACGACGAACGTTGCTCCTTCCGCGTGGCCGGAGAAGTTCGAGCGGCGTATCTCATCGCGGTTGTTTCGCAATGCGGAGCACGTTGATTTGTCACAGGTGCCCGACTATTCAACAACGCCTCTCGATGAAGGTGTGACAAACCGCCTGCCCTACAAGGACATATGACCGCAACCGACTACACCAAAGCAAGACGCAAGGCATGGGTAGAATCCGGCCTGACGACAAGTGGAACGGAGCGAATCAACAAGAGGCATCCTGAGTTAGTTGGGCTGACTGGCAATGATTACGCCCGCGAGTTTATGAGGAAGCAAAGAAAGTCCGACCGCGAAGCGTGGGAGCAAATATGAATGCAACAGAACTCCATCTCAAAAACTGGCCAGTCTCGAAACGAATCGTTTACCGTTTGAAGTGACTAGTTATGCGCGAACTTACTGACGACGAAGATGTGTATTGGGTGAGGACAGACGATAAAAGCGGCAAAGTCACCGCCGCTCTTGTTGAAAAACACTTCTCAAAAGAAGAACTGGAAAATGAACTGGACGACATGCGCCGCCTCGGTCCTGTGCGCAGAATACTGGCCAGCCGAGTGACCATCGGCGAGGCACTCAGGGCAACATGAAGCTCCCCCTCGCCACAGCCAAGATCAGAAAAGGATACGGCGGAACGTTCCGGGCGTTGAAGCCGGGAGAGATTCTTGAGGAAGGCGACGTTGAGATCGGCCCGACGTTTGTAAACGAAGTGCTGGAGAAATACGCAGGGCAAGCAGTCAAGCCCGGCGAGGCCATCATTCGGCTGGAGTTTGATACGAAGTGGTGAGCACGGCAATCATATCGCTTATGCGTTTAGGTGACATAACCAATAATTTTCCTGTGGCCCGCGACATCTTCCTTCGCACGGGAGAGAAGCCTGATTGGTACGTGAATCTTCACTATGCCTCCCTGTTCGGCGGAATCGGATATTGTAGCCCGGTGAAGGTTCAATTTGCTCCCGACCGCTCCGACTTGGCCGTTGATCTGGCACAGAAAAAACATGCAACGGTGTTGATGATGCAGACGTTCGGCAAGCGGTGGCACGGAAAAGCCACGCCATGCTGCTACAACCGGCTGGCGTGGACTCATGTTGGCTACGGAGATAAATTCGATGACGTTGAAAATTATCCCTTGGTCTTTGACCGTCGCGACCCCAGCCGCGAAGCCCGCTTGGTCAGCCGCACACTAACGTCAGACAACAAACCCGTGCTACTCCTGAGCCTCAGTTGTGGCCGCAGTTCCCCCTTCGCCGCGCATCACGCCTTCACTTACTCCATCCGGCGAAAATGGTCGGCGCACTTCCAGATCATTGACCTGTGCAATGTCAGGGCCGCACGCGCCTACGATGTCCTGGCGCTGCTGGAAAAAGCCGCGCTGCTCATCACGGGCGATTCATTCTGCGTGCATCTGGCCGCAGCGGTGCAAAAGCTGCCCGTCATCTTCCTGTGCAACGACCAGCCGTTTCTGGCGAGCGATACGCGGTGCAACTGCGTGTTGCGGCTCAAGTATTCCGAGTGGCACGGGAGGATCAAGGAAGTGCATCAGACGGTTTCACGTTACCTACAATGAAAAAACGCACAGACACCCAAATCATTGACGCCTTGGAAGCTCTGCCGTGCCGTGTGGACATCATCTATAAAATGGGTGAGCCTCGGTCTGACTCCGCCCCTCCATTGCGCGATCAAATCAACCTCTTCCTCGACGAAGAACTCAAGCACCATCGCAAATCATCATGCACGGCGACAAAACCAAACTAGCCACACGTGAATTACTCAAAGGCAAACTGCCGAAGGAGATCGTGCGCGAATTCGGGATTGATTCGTCGTCCATCCGAAATGCCGCTCGCAAGATGGGAATGCCTCCGTTCAAACGAGGCCGGGCACGCGGACATATATGCCCACATATACCTGCTGCGATTCTGCTGCGTAGGGGCGGGGCGACGCTGAAAGCCATCGGTCTTAAATTTGGAGTGACAAAACAACGCGTATCGCAATGGCTAAAACCATGAAACCCGAATCCGAACAAGAGCCGCTAGACAGGAAGATTATAAGGAGCTTCAAGGTTTTGGTTTACGCCGTTGGAATCATGGCGTGGTTGACCACGACGTTCGTTAATTGCCATGTTGACAAATCCGAGAAGAAAATCCTCGAAGCAATCGAGCAGTTGAAAACCAAACCGTGAAGGCTCTCAAAATCATAGCATTTTTCTGTGTCGCGTTCGCTGCCTCGATGGTGCTGCTCGGCGCAATCAGTTTACTTTTAGACTTCATGTGGTGGGCGGCTGGGAAAATCCCATCGGCAGGAGTAGCCGCGATCATATCAGTGGTGTGGGCAGTATGGTTCACTCTCTACGCCTACAGATTTAATAAAACCAAACCATGAAAACCATCATCGCCCTAATCGCCCTCGCCAACCTGATACTGACATGAACGAAATCGAATTCTATTTGGTGCGCCTCTACCTCCGTCGTGGCGGCTGGCGAATCACATTGCTGGAAATCTTCAACTTCGACAGCGGCTCGAATTGGGCGCTGCTTTGTTTCGCCTGGGACAAGTCTGAAGGCGCATCTATTACTGTTGGAGCATTATGACCTCAGCCAAACGCCAGGAGCTTGAACGCCGCGTGGCGATCCTCGAATCACTCACAAAAAAGATTCGCGAGATCATCGCGCAACGGCAGGCTCAGGCGGGACCGCAACATGCCGATGACTCGCACACTGAGGCGACGTGGCAGGGCAAAACGATTCATCGCAACAACGGGACTGGCGTATGAGCACACCCTACAACCTGCCAGATGGCGTTTTGATTCGTGATCTTGAAGATGACTGGCACACCATTCCAGACTGGAACGAGCGGGAATACGAGAAAGAGTTGGAGAAAGAAGAACAGAAACTCGACATCGAAAGGAACGATTTATGACTGTGAAGCCTGATATGAGCACGGCTGAATTCGTAAAACTTTCGAGACTCCAAGATGCCCACATGGAAGGGTATGAATCTGCCAGAGACGCTCGCTTGCCGTATATCTCTAAGCGTTGGAGTTCACCAGACCTGAGAGATGCGTGGATCACTGGCTACGTCACTGAACTACGCAACCGCCTAGAAGCTCCAGACCGATGAAGCCTCAAATTTACGTCGGCACGTACCGACTCTGCTCCAGCAACGTTGATCTCTACGCTTTGACGCACGAGAACAACGGCTACTTTTATGGAGCGCCGGATGACAATTCTTTGCCTCGAATCAAAGTCGGCATCTCGTCCATACATTGGGATCAAGTCGTCAACATACTCTTGCACGAATCCTTCGAGATGGCGCTGGACAACATCCGGGTTCGTTACGAGAAAAGCGGGTCATGCGGCGACATGGCGAGCTATCTTTTTTGCTTCGATCACTGCCAATTTGTAGAAGCCTGCGAGTCGGTATCGCGGTTCATCACGCCGGCGCTGCCGGAACTCGCGTCGGTTTACAAAAAGGCGCACCGAAAGAGAAAGTGACCAACGTATGAAACAATCCGAAGCAGTCCGACAGGCGTTCATTGATGAAGCAACCAGACTCAATCCACCGCAACCCAACATTCACGACGACGCTCTCGACAAGTGCGCCCGCATCGCCGCGTGGTGCTATGGCACGATCATCGCCGTGTTCCTGGCCTTGGGCGTCAGGATTGTGTGTAGGATGTTTTTATGAGCGACAAAGAACTGCGCGAACTGGACGCTTGGATTGCCGAGCATGTGATGGACGTAAAGCGATTCGTCGGCGTCAAAAAGCGCGGTTACTGGTATCGTCCAAACGCGCATGGTTACACCGATAGGCAGGCAGAGGCTTGGTGGCTTACCCGCGACGAAGCGAAGAAGCATGAATACTTGCGCGGTGACGAGCCTGTGACCATCTGCGAGTTTTCAACGCCGCTCTACACCACCGACCCCGCCGCCGCGATGCAGGTGTTGGAGAAGTGTGTTGCGGAATTAGAGTTGAAACGAGCCTTCCCTGCCATCGAGAAATACTCTGACCTTGACGGATTCCAAGGCTGGAAGGTGACAGCGTTATTCTCCAATGGAAATCAACAAACATTCTCAGAGGTTGCTGAAACGCTCCCTCTCGCCATCTGCCTTTTCGCCAAGCAACTGTTCTCCAAATGAAACTCCCGCCCGGCACCCGCATCCGATTCACCAAGACCATCGAGGATCACGGTGAACTTGGTAGAATCTTCGCCACCCAAGGCGAGTCCGGCGTCATCACCGACCACACCTCCAAGGAAGGCTACGACGTGCGGACGGATGGGGATAGACGATGGTTTGGCGCCGAGAGAAAGGAGTTTGAGAAAGCTGATTTATGATAAACGCAATCCAATGGTTCAAGGACAAGGGCTTCACCTTCGACGACAAAATCACCATCAAGGACGTGCTGATTCTTCAGAAGGATGCCAAGTGCGACGGGATTGAAGTCGCGACCGATCTTTACCACGCCGCTTGCTCGCTTATGCGCCACCAATCAGACAAAGACTGCTGGCAAAACCTGCAAAATGCCGCAGCCAGATGGGAGGCTGAACGGCAGGGAGCAAATAACGACCGGATTATATCCAACTCATCGTGTGACGAGGACGAAACTCTGATTGAAAACTGTCTTGAAGTGTTGCGTTCTGATAAACAGCACGCCGGGATCGCAATTCTCCAGCGTCGCCTACGTCTTGGATACAGCCGCGCCGCGAGAATAATGGATGAACTCGAACGGCGAGGGAATGTCGGTCCAATCAGATCATTGGAGCCTCGTGAAGTGTTTTAACCCTAACCCGGAATCCCCTCGGCAGCGATAGGGGGAAAGTTCCGTCTAACCTCCCATGCACGGATTGAAGCACCGGAAGTATTCCTGAAAACAAAGTCGTTTCGCGAAAAGGCACCTGATAGCGTTATTCGACCACCCCACCCGTACCCCAAAAGTATCCACCCCCGCCTCCACGCTGCCCTGCGCCGCTCGCTGCTGCCCGCTGGCTGGGCGTTTGCCTGTCTGAACCTGTCGGGATAGCTACGGCTCGTCCTAGGGCAATCATGAAGGGTTAACGGCCCATCGGAAGGATGATCGAGGACACCTCCAAAAGACGGTAAATTGTGGCCAGTTGCGCCAGAACAGGACAAAAAGACAGACACAAGTTGCCTTGTGGTCTTTTGTAACCTCTACATTTTAATCGGAAACAACAACAAACAAAGGCAAACGGTGAGATTCAGGCAATAATAGTCTAACTATAAACGATATGCACACATGCCAAAACACCACAATTCAAGCCGACAGGTCAGGCGCCGCATTCTTCGGCTTCGATGGCTTCCGTTCCTTCGTGGGATCAGGCGATGGACGCCGGCTGCCTGGGTTGGGCTGGCCTTTCAGGATGCGGATACGCTCAAGCGCAGTGTCCCAAGCGCGGGTTAGTGCCAGAAAGTCGCGGGCACCTGAATCTGGCTCAGATCGAGACTTGTTGTCACACGACCCATTCTCGCTTCCGTCCTGCTTTGTGGCCTTCCGAGTCTCTTTCAACTCGGCCAGCATTTCGACTGCTTCACGCTCGAAAAGAAGCGCATGGGCGAGGAACTGGCGCTTTGTCCCGCGAGGTTTGTTGCGGATATGATCGGTAACAGGATCAGTGCCGGCACGTTTGAAGGTGCCGTTTCCAGTGTGGGTTTTGGTTGGCGGCGAAGTGGGTTCCACTTGCTGACAATAGGAGCAACACACTGCTTCGGCAAGTACCTTTGCTTCTGCCTCTGCTTCTGTTGACATTTCGAGACAAAATTTGACTGTCAACAATGTCTTTGACACATGGGTTAATGGTGCGTAATCATTGGCGAATGTATGCCAAGATATTCACTCAAATCTTCGATTCTTCCATTGCTGAAAATTACGAAGTGCGCCATGTGTTCGAGGATTTGTTGAAATTGGCGGACCAAGACGGGGTTGTGGACATCACAGCGGAAGCCATCTCGCGGCGTACAAATGTCCCACTGGATAAGGTCCTGTTTGGGATCGGTGAACTGATGAAGCCGGACCCGCGCAGCCGGTCGAAGGATCACGACGGGCGACGATTGGTGCCGATTGACTCTCGGCGCGACTGGGGTTGGCTCATTGTCAACTACCAGCACTACCGAGCCGTTCAAGATGAGGAAGCGCGTCGGTCCTACTTTCGGGATGCGAAGAAGCGCGAGCGAGCGAAGAAAAAGAGCAGGAAGGCAAAGCGCACACTGGCTCAGATTCGAGCCGAGAACCTGTCACGCGAACGGCGGGCCGATGAAGCCGAGAAGCGCGGGGACCAAGCTGGAGCCGATGCAATCGCAGCCGAAAATCTCCCCAACGGCGCCTAAGAATTTCCCCTATTCCAAGGTAGGTAAAAATAGTTTGAAATAATCCCTTGACATCTTCTGGCATAGTGTGAGAAGCTACGCATGTGAAGACGACGAACAATCTACCGGGAATCAATCGGACGTGCGCTGTGTCGTCTTCACACTACTTCATTGCGTGCGCTGGTTGGTTCCCGGTTTTGAAAGGCTGACAGATGAGCAAACAGACATTTCTAAATGAACCATCGGATTGTGAATGGCTACGCACTACACACTTGAAACCGTCACAATGGAACAATGCAAATCCGATTCCTGAATTCAAATCGTTTTGCTTGTTTGGCAATGAAGATTGCCCGCAAGAAATTCTCCTTTATCGGGAAGATCACCCGACAGTCAGTGACAATCCGGTGCGGGCAATGTTGATGGACAATGGCTGCTATTCCTTCACTCCGGTTTAACCCACACCCCAAACGAAAGGCTGAACGATGAAAATAGACTCACACGAACAAGAGCATGAGGGTTACAAAATCCGCGTTGCAATCCATCACGATACCGACATGGGCGCACCGTGGGAAGAACACGACGGGCACGGCATAGTCAGCGAATGGACTTCGCGCGACAAGGAGCCCGGCGAAATGGTTCTTTGCAGTGATCGCCATTCACGCCGCTATTACGATTTCAAGGCGACGCTTGAAGTTGCGAAGCGCGACGGCTGGGGACTTGGTGACGAAAGCAAGGCGAAGCTCGCCATGAAACTTGGCCACAAGCCCACGGCAAAGGAGATTCGAACGGAAGCAGTCCAACATGATTTCGAGTATTGCCGTGGCTGGTGCAATGACGAATGGGTGTGGCTGGGCTACACGACGGAGATTGAGACACCAGACGGCGAAACTCTTGACGGTGACTCTTGCTGGGGATTTGAAGGGACCGACGGCGGGAAGGAATACATGATAGGCGAAGCGGTGAGCCAGGCCGAGGCAGTGATTAAACGGCACCAATTAACGGTGCGCGAAACCGCGATTGCGGAATGTGTCCCCTAACACCCCAACGCGAAAGGCAACCATGAAACCAACGACGACGAAACAGACGGAGATTTCTGAACGGCTCGAGTACTTGCGGGGCGAGATCAAAGCCGAGCGGATCAGTTACGAGGAAATAGTCGAACTGCAATCGCTGGCGGAACATATCCCGGCTGCCGATGTTCTTTTGCGGGAATGGGCCGGCTTGCCTGAATTCCCCAAAGCGACCGGAGGCGACAAGTGAGCATGCAACTATTCATCGGATTCTTGATCGGCGCTTGCGTTCAAGCAGTGTTCACAATTCTCTTTACGCTGTGGCAGGACTGGACGGAAAGGAAAGGGAAACAAACTTAATCGCCCTCGCGCTTCCCATGAGAGGCGCGACGGCGGCGAAGTGCCGCGAATAACGAAAGGAAAACAATGCAAGCAAAGTTCGCAAAGCTGTTAGCAAACAACATCGCCACAATCGCCGGCAATGTGGCGCACGTCGCCCTAATAGACGCCAAAATCATCAATGATGAAATCGTCCCGCCTCTTAGAGCCGACGCCTGCGCCAAGGTTGAAGCATGCAAGGCAAGCATCGCGGAAATTCTCATGCAGCCCGGCGCCAGATGGGATGCGAAAGAGAGCTAAAGATTCTTCCCCTCGCTCCTAACCGAGCGCCTAGAGCGCCGAGCGAGGGGAGAAATCCACGCGGCGAAGTGCCGCACAACCAACAACAAAAAGGCTAGACAATGAGTGAACACAAAGGCACGGCGACCTATTCGCCGGAGGATAACAAGCTGCGGCTCTACATTGGCCGCGTACCGCGTGATGAGTTTCTGAAACTCCGCGCCGATGGCTGGGTAACGCTGCATAAGCAACGCGAGGCAGGCGGCGGAGACTTCGCGGCGACCTGGACACCCAGCCGGCGAGATACCGCGCTGGAGTATGCCGGGATAATCGAGGACGAGGACATGGGGCCAGCCGAACGCGCCGCAGATCGGGCGGAACGCTTCGGAGATTATCGGGACAAACGGACAGGCGAGGCAACCGGACACGCGGACAGATACGACAGCGGGCCAGTGGTCCACGGCTACCAGAGCGAGGCACGCGCCGAATGTTCAGCCGCAAGGCATGATCGGATTGGAACGCGGGCGGTTGACGCTTGGAGCAAGGCCGAATATTGGACGCGCCGCACTGCGGGCGTTATCTCGCACGCTTTGCACGTTTCGTCTCCGGGCGTTCGCATGGGCAGGATTAAGACGCTAGAGGCTGAACTACGGAAATGCCGCGCAGGGATCGAGGAGCGTAAATCAATCTGGCAGGGCTGGCAGAAGATCGCAGCCATCACCGACCCAGCCGAACAAACAAAGGCGGCGGTCTGGTTTGCTGGTCATGCTCACACGTGGGCCGATTACATGCACCCAAGGCCAGACAAATGCCGGGAATACTACCGCACGAACGCAACAAGTCTTTATTCACTCCTAACCGACGAGCGCGACCCAATCACCGGCGCCGAGGCTTGCGCCTTCTACTTCTCAGACCACAGCGAGCTGACCGAAGAAACCGACTGGACGACTCACCTGACATTGCGCCTCGCCTATGAAAATCAAATGATCGAAGCCCAAGGCGGGCGGGCGGCATTTGTCGAAATGCAAGCGGGCGGCTGGATCGGCTCTTATCAAATCCGCAAGGTGAACAAGAGCAACGCCACGGGCCGCGTGGTATCGGTCAACGTGCTTGACCCTCGCGGCTGGTCTGGATTCACCAAGGAAAGCGGATACAAGGAACACGTAACCCGCGCCGCGATTGTAACGTTGAACATCGAACGGCTTAAAAAAGAAGCGTATCGCCCCCCGACACCGGATGACATCGCCAAGCTCGAAGCCGAGATTGACGCGGAGAAAGCCAAGGCACCGAAGAAAGCGCCGTGTCCGCTTGTCAATCCAACCGAAGCCGAAGCGGAACGCCTGCAAGCCATTTGGAACGAGCGAGCGAAGGCGAAGCACTGCGCGGCTTACCTGAAGGAATACGGCAAAGATTATGCCGCCGACTTCATGCCGGCAACCGTCTGCAAAATCACACAGGCGATTTACAGCGCCAACAGCAAAGGCGCGTATGCGCGGGCGGAAACGGAAAAGCTTTGCGCGAACGCCACGCTTGAACCTGGACAACGGTTTTACGATTACGCCAAACAGGTGCAAGAGGCCAAGGAACGCGGCCCCGCCATCTGCCAGATCAGAACCACACACGAAGCGAACTCGAAGCAATTCACGCCGCATCGGGTTATTATCCTCACCGACAAACCTCAAAAGGCTTTGCCCGCCGCCGTATGGAAGGCGCACAAGCAAGCCAGTGAAGCAACGGCAGAGAAGTCAAAGCTGAACGTTTTCAAGTTTTGGAATTGCGCTTGCGGATTCCAAGACGAAACAAGCGCCGTGTATGACGCCAAGATTTGCCCGAAGTGCGGGGAGAAGATGCACGACGACACAAAAGCCGTTGCCGCGATCCGCGCAGCCGTTCGAGGCCGTGAGTACGAAGCGATGGACAAGAAGCGGGCCGACGCTGGCGCAAGTTCTGTCAACGCGGAAACCGGCGAACTTTCCTTCGCATGAACGCAAAACATATCCACGGAGAGCCAAGGGCGGCGCACGAGATTTACGGACTGCAATCAGAGCCTCCGATTCCTTGCGCGTTCAAAATTGGCGACTCAGTAACTTATACCAATGACCAAGGGTGCAAATTCAACAATCGGCTCGTCATTGGGTTTGCGAAAGAAGTCCAAAGTTGGGGCGGTTTTATTCACTTGGACTCCGATGCGTGGTGGTTTCCGGTAAAACCTCAAAACTTGGCCGCCGTATGAGCTACGCAAAGGCAATGCGCCACAATCGCAATCCGCGCAAGTGGAAACGGACGCGGGTTAAGGACGGGCGCGGCATGTCGTTATCTGGCCAGCGCGGGCAATGGCTTGTTTTTGGAAAGCCAACCACAGCGGAGGCCAAACCATGAAGCCCGCAACCTTCCATCGCCTGCACGATCTCCGCATGGAGAACGACGCCGCAGGCTACGCGCAAGCCGAGTTGCGCCCGCGCTTTGATCGGCTGGCGGGGCGGCATGAGAACGGCACGGCGCCGAAAGCGGTTGCCGTGCCGCAACTGTTCCAAACGCCGGTTGCCATCGCCGCGCAACTCGTGGCCGCGTTGGAGCTTCAACCCGGCGCCCGTGTGCTTGAGCCATCGGCAGGGCTTGGGAGATTGCTGGACGCATTGAAGTCATTCGCGCCGCGTGAAGTTGTGGCGGTGGAGATCGCCCACGATTGCACGCGGGAACTATTCCGCCAGGAGCGCGAAGGCGTGACGATCATGCAGCGGGATTTCCTGATGTTGTCACCAGAGGAAACAGGTTTGTTTGATGCCGTGGCCATGAACCCGCCTTTCACGATGCGAAGCGACATCCGGCACATTCAACACGCGCTGACGTTCCTAAAGAAAGGCGGCAAGCTGGCGGCAATCTGTTTCGATACAGACCAGAGACGGCACGCCTTCCAATCAGTTGCATCAACTTGGGTTGAGCTACCGCAAGGCGCGTTCAAAGAAACCGGCACCAACGTCAACACGGCCCTGCTCGTGATTGACGCCTGACAAAAAGGCCCATGACTCTAAGCCACAGCCCTCGCCTAACCTTTCCCTCGCCCGTTGCGAGGTTTCTAGGCGTGGGCTGCTGGCGGTGGGGAAGGTGAATTATGACAAAAGAACAGTGTATCAAAACAACCTGCCAAGTGCTGCGTAAGCGTGTGCGCTATGATGGTGCGTCAATAGCTCTGCCGACAACTCCATTCCCCGGCGATGACACGCCAGTGATACGTGAGGCGACAGGGAATTCTATGAGCACACAAGGGGGCACGAAATGGACAAACCCGACAACGAGGACGCGCAAGAGATTCTCCGCGCTGCCGCACAAGCCGACAAAACTTCGCTTACCATTCGTTGCGCCATGAATACCCAAGGAATAACTGAACGCCTCCACGCGAAAGCTGACGCTCAGCTTACGGCGGAAATCAGCAAAGCACTTGAGCCGATCTGGAACCTCATGGGCCGTGACTCGCAGCCTCACAAATTCAAAGCGATACGCACCACGGACGCGCACACTGAGGTTGAGGTTTACTGGCGCGAGTCCATAAAGGGGATCAAAGCGATGGCATTTGAACACCATCGGGACGCCTTCCGACAGAAGGTGGTTGACGAGTTCATGGCCAAGGTTGAATCACTTTCTGAACAGGTGGAACAACTTCGCAATATATGATCTCAACCATTCTCGGACTCGTCATGCTGGTTGTCGGCCTGCTCGCCTTCGTTGCTCTCGTGTGGGCGGGCCTATCCCGTTGCCCCAAATGCGGCGGCTATTGTTGCAGCGAAACAGACGTGTGCCAGGAGAACCGGAAAAGGAAAGGGCTGTGATTACAAAAACTAAATTACACCGAATGGGCTACAGATTGAGCGCAAGCCGAGACTTCTACTGTAAACGCCGCTGTGTGGTTTGCCGTCCTGAATCGAAAGCAACCGTCCAAGTGAAGCTTCGTGGACACGGTTGGTACGACGTGACCTCAACCGAAGCCGGTCAAACTGACTTCTCGGAAATGCTGAAAGGGATACGCCAACTGAAGCAATGGGAGGCATTTGCTTTTTGCTATTGACACAAATCACGAAGAAGCGTAAAAACAACCCATGATTCGCGAAAGATATTTTGCCGTGCGCGTCGGCAAGCCGGGAAAACACTTTCCCTATTTGATGGTGTCGCATGAATGCCCGGATTCGCCGGGGCTTTATGTCACCAAAGGTCAGGCTGAACAACGAAGGCCAAAATACCCCGACATGAAGGTCGTCAGAGTTGAAGTAAGGGAACTAAAGAAATGAACGAACGACCACAAATCCCCTGCACAAACTGCAACGGCGCCGGGAGTCAGGCCATGCCGGACAAATACTGGCGCGTGCTGACGTTTCTCCGGCGCAAACGTTCGGCAACATCGTCGGATGTCCACGCGCTGGAGCCGGAGGCAAGCCCTGTGCTGGCCAACAAGCGGCTAGAATATCTGCGGGCGCATGGGTTCGCAACGCGGACGTTGCAACAGGACAGCAAGACGAAACCGTTTTGGATTTACAAGCCTGTATGAAATCGAAGGAATTGAAAGATTACACGTTTGATGAACTCGTTGACCATGCTGCGGGAGGGTTGCTTCAAGACATTTTGCAAGGAACAAAATTCAGGACCGCAGCATGGAGAGCAGTTGAAATCGGCGTGCGCTGGCGAGACGAGCAGAACATTGCGCGGATGAAAGAAAAAAGAAAGAAATGAAACCTTGGACCTACAAGCCGTCATCTCGTCTGTCTCGCTGGTCAATGTGGCTGGCGCGGCACGATCTCATTCCAAAACACGCATTAAGGCCGTGGCTTTGGAGAATTTTGAAATGATTTTTACACTTTCGAGAAGAACAACAAACCACTCGAAACACGAACAAAAGAAAGAAACCGTTATGCACATATCAGCCCTCAAACAAAGCAACTTCCTGACACGGGCCGAAGTCGGCAAAGGAGTGTTGCTCACCATCCGTCAGATCACCCAGGAGAACGTAGCCAAGCAGGGCGCACCCGAAGAACTACGCTGGTGCCTGCACTTCGATGAAGTTGAGAAGCCAATGGTCCTGAACTCGACCAATGGCCAGATCATCGCCGGGATCACCAAGAGCGAGGACACCGACACATGGCCAGGCCAGAAGATAGTGGCCTACGATGATCCGAACGTTTCATTCGGTGGAAAACTGGTCGGCGGCATCCGTGTCCGGGCACCAAAGAATCAGCCTGCACCAAAACCCGCTGCCCCAGTCGCGCCCGCCGCTCAGGAGAGCGATGACGTACCGTTTTGATGGCGAGCAAACCAGCTCTCATCTGTGCGAGAAGTGCGGCCAGTTCGGAAGGGTTAAGTATTCGGCGGTGCTGAAAGCTTGGCTCTGCTGGCCGTGCTTTCTGAACAGACGGCGACTATGAATTCTCAAGCCATTCAATTCCACGGGGTATTGTCCCGTGTGGGAACGCGCAGCGATGGTTCATTGGGAATGACCATTGAAAGCGGGGAGCTTGTTCCAGAGGACAAGCTTTCCGTGTTCAACCTGCAAAACATCCCGTGCCTGATTACGTTCCGGCCAAATGATGCCGATGCCAGCCCGCCAAAGGAGATAAAGGGAGAACTCTCGAAGAAAACCCAGTCCGAACGCATCAGGGCGGTGTTGTTCGTGTTCTGGCATCAGGTCGGGGAGCCGGGCAACTTCGATCAATTCTACCTCGCTGAAACCGAGAAAATCCTGAACACAATCAAAGCCAAGCTGAAACCCGTATGAACAAAGACTATTGGGTATTGGATATTGAGACAAAAGGACTACCAGAGTCACTACAAAGGCAGGTAATGCCATCAGAATGGCCGCTAGGCAACGTCAAAGACCCGGAGAAGGTCAAAACAGCCATAGCGGAGAAAGAACGCTCCTGGCTCGACTGTGCGCCACTGGAGGCCAGTCGTGGGGAAGTGCTGGCGATAGGGGTTATTCTGGATGATGGGCCAGAAATCATTCACGGCATGGACGAGATGACTTTGCTCAAGTTTTTCAGAGGAAAGGCCACGGAATATAGTCACAGAACTGTGGTTGGCCATAATCTGCTTGGGTTTGACATACCGTTTCTGTGTCGGCGCATGTGGAAACACGGCATAAGACCGCCCACACAATGGCAGGATTGTACTCCCTGGAAGGCAAAATGGGCGTTTGATACGATGCAGTATTGGTCCTGTGGCAACCGGGATCAAAGGATTGGACTAGACCTGCTGGCGTGGCACATGGGCGTGGGTCGAAAACAAGGCAATGGCTCAGACTTTGCCAAGCTGTACGAAACCGACAAGGACAAGGCTTTGGAGTACATTAAAAATGATCTTATGCTGACTGAGGCTGTGTACCTGAAGATGGTCTAAGCCCCCACAACAAAACGACGACGTTCCGATACCGTGAAGAATAAACCACAATACGATTGGAAAGCAGCGTTTGACGCTCTGTGCAGAAGTTTGGATGAAGATGCAACCGCGCTTGAAAAGATCGTGGCCGATGAGGACTCCTGATTTCCGGTGAATACGAAATCACCAAAGCTAAAACGGAGCGCACAGCAGCGTCTAGTTAACGATGCCGCAAACCGTCTATTGCTCGCTGTCTGCCTTAAAGTGCTGGCCGAAGCGCAACGAGCGGTTGCAGAAAGAAAGTGGGTTGAGCGTGGCATGGACGTAAAAATCAACCGCATCCTTTGTCCGCAATACTTTACCAAGCGAAAGAAGGCGTGAAAATCGAAAACAACATCGGCTGGTGCGACGAAACGACGAACGCTGTAACAGGCTGCGACAAGGTTTCGCCGGGGTGCAAGAATTGTTACGCCGAGGCCGGAACTCGCGCCCGCGTTCTGCGAGCTCAAGGCAAGGATACATGGGGATCAAAAGGCGAGCGTGTGCCGGTGAACTTCGAGCCGGTGTTTCGGAGGCTGAACAAATTGTGCGTGTGCGATAAGTGCCACACATCTACCGATTTTGTGAATATGGGAAACGGGTGTTCTCAGCCCGACCCACAGACAGGGTTTTGCGAAGGAGAACTCAGAAGAATCCGCCTTTTCGCAGATTCAAATTCGGATTGGCTCGACCCAAAGTGGCCGGTAGAAACGCTGGCGCGGTTTCTGGACGCGATCCGACTTGCTCCAAATGTGGACGTGTTGCTGCTGACGAAGCGGATTGAGAATTTCAGGACCAGGCTCAAAGAAGTTGCGGATTCATGCGAGGGACAGAAGCCCTCAGATGTTTGGAGTCTCCTGAGATTTGTTTGCGGGTGGCTCAACGGTGAAGCGCCGTCACATGTCTGGGGACTTGTCAGCGTAGAGGATCAGAAGCGGGCCGACGAGCGGATACCACAGTTACTTCAGACGCCATTCGCGGTGCGCGGTGTGAGCGTCGAGCCGTTGTTGGAAAAGGTGGACTTGAACACGAGCGAAAAGAGTGGCCCGATTGCGCCCGTGGATTGGGTCATCGTAGGCGGCGAGTCCGGCAAGAACCGGCGCGATTGCGGAGTGGAGGCGATTGAATCGGTTGTCCAACAATGCGCGATGGCAGGAGTTCCGGTTTTCTGCAAGCAGGACAGCGCCTTTCTCAGTGGTCAAAAAGGGCGACTCAGCGACAACGCCTGGTCGTTCAAGGAGTTTCCCAACAAATGCCCCTTGACACCATTCCAGACTTGAGGCAGAGTTGCGGCGTTCAATTTCCTTGACGGGAAAAGAGCATGACAACGAAACAATTTGATTCCAGTCCTGCAAAAGCCGAAAGGCTCTCGGCGCTAGTCGAGTTTCCCGTCAAGGTCTGGCATCGTTCCCGCCCGGTGTAAAAACCTGGCGGGTTTTTCTTTGCCCCATGAACCAGACCGTTGAAGCGGGCTAACTGCAACGCGGCGGACGTTCTGTTTGTGGTCGTAGCCGGGACAGTCAAACGACCAGCGTGGGTGCGAAAGGCTAGAGCGCGACTGGGTGTGGGCAACCTCCCGCAAATAGTCTGGCCAATCATGGAGCCGAGGTTTTAGCGGCACCCATGAGCCGAAGTGAAGCGAAGCGATAACCGCGCCGTAAACTTTGAGCGTTGGCACGGCTCCCTAGGGGGAGCTATGCCTCGCTCGCTCGCTCCTCCCGTCCGTAAGGGTTAAGAGGAGCCAAAGAAGAAGATGAGGAACCAGATTGATGTACACTTTGATGGTGGTTGCAGGCCAACCAATCCAGGCAACAAGTACGGTTCATGGGAAGTCCTGCTTGATGGACAGCAGGTGTTCAAAGCGAGTCGGGTTGAGTTCGGTTGGGGCACATCCAACGAGAGTGAATTCAACTCACTTATTCAAGCCCTGCAATGGACGGTCGAGAATCTTCACACTGCTGGATTTCCTCCTGAGATTTACACTGTAACGATCTTCACTGATTCAATGATTGTGCGTAATATGGGGCATCTGACACGAGATTGCCTGTCGAGACTTACGTTATTCAAGTTGTGGTCTGTTGAATGGCGTGGCAGGAAAGAAAACGTTGAAAGATTCGGACACTGATATGAAGAAACGAGCCAAACCATTCGCAGCAAACCTAGCCAGCCGAAAGATGATGGAGGCAGAAGGCTGGACCTGCTCAGTCACCGAACAAACCATTCCTCACTGCTTCATAAAGCGGGACACGTACGGATTCGGGGACCTGCTGTGCTGTTCACCCTCCAAGGGCATAATGCTGGTACAGGCCACAGGAGGCGGCAACATGAGCCACAGGGCGGAAAAGATGCGCCTTGAGCCTCGTAGCGCGATCTGGCTGGCTTCTGGTGGCAGGATACAGATTCACGACTGGGTGAAGCGGGCGGACAAGAAGGGGAGATTTTGCCGGATTCTGGAGATTACTTCCCAAAGTTGAACGCCAGCGCGTAGGAGAACTGGCGGGAGAACTGAGCCGGGGTTAGACGGTTGAAGCCACGCCAGCCTTGTCTTGGACCCCATGACCCTTGCACGCCATAGAATGGTTTGGCTGACACTTGATCGTAGGCGCATAGGACCACTCCGTGACCCCCTATCCAGTCATCCCCTTCAGGAATCCAACCTTCAGCGTCTGCAAACTCCCATTGTTTCGTGATCTGGAATGCCGCCAGCAACACGCCGTTGCGGTGGAGCGCCTGCTTTACCTGGTCAGGTGTTGAGACTTCACGGATGGCGGCATTGTCGGCCCATGAGACTAGCCCTAGGTCCTGTGCGGCCTGCGTGACTGCTTCCAAGGTGGTGCCTTCGATGCCTTCCAGTCCGTCCAATTGCTTCGCCCTGGCATAAATCGGATGCGGGTCAATCTGCTGCGCTATCCCATACTGCCGCCAGTTGTAGTACTCCAAGCAGCCAGCCATTGCGTAGGCCGCACATTCCACGAGCACGCCCTGATCGTTTGATTCGAGCAGTTGCGCCCGAAGATCAATGTAGGCCGGGGTTACGTATTCGACAGGTGCAGCGGACAGCACCTTGCGACGAAGGCGGTTGGGATTGATTACGAGGCCAGTTGTC
>Ga0247795_1000008_pt1 | contig 27456 bp, 22 predicted proteins | sample UWRJS016104C6_FD_179636 | JGI IMG/M metagenome (GOLD analysis project Ga0247795, IMG submission 179636) | Soil microbial communities from Arlington Agricultural Research Station in Wisconsin, United States - UWRJ-S016-104C-6 | ecosystem: Environmental > Terrestrial > Soil > Agricultural land...
CATATTGCGGCACTGGCCGCGCCTGCCGCGGCATGGGCGCCGCAGGTGGTGGTTCGTTGTCCGCCCGGCGACCGAGACCAACCGAAGCCAAGCGCTGCATCAGCGACATGCGACGCTTCTCGGGATGATCGTCGGTGATCTCGCCGCGTTGTGCCCGGATTTCGTTTTGCGCGGGCAACGGCAGCTCGTCGATGCGCGGCATACGTGGTGTGCGCGCGGTGCGCTCCGGAGCCGGCGGGATGTACGCCGCCGGCATATGCGGCTCGGGCTGTGCTTCGGCCTGCGCCGGCTCGAACAAAGACGGCTTCATCGGCATTGGCCGGATCGACACATCTTCAATCGCAGTCGGCGGAAGGATGGCGGCTGCGACCGCGGCATGCGCGGCGGACTCAACGGACGGCGCGGCGTGCGCCGTCATCGCGGTCCGCTCGATGCGGTCGGCGATGCGCCGGCTGTCGTGGCGAATCTTGCCTGCGAGCTCCTTGAGCGCGCTTTCCGCGGGCTGGGACTGGCGCATGTGACCGGTATTGTCGATGCCGGTCGCCACCACAGAGACACGGATGATACCCTCGAGCGTCTCGTCGAAGGTCGCGCCGACGATGATATTGGCGTCCTGATCGACTTCCTCGCGGATGCGGGTTGCCGCCTCGTCGACTTCGTAAAGCGTGAGGTCCTTGCCGCCCGTGATCGAGATGAGCAGACCCCTGGCGCCCTTCATCGAGGCGTCGTCGATCAGCGGATTGGAGATCGCGGCTTCGGCCGCGGTCAGCGAACGCTTCTCGCCCGACGCTTCGCCCGTGCCCATCATGGCCTTGCCCATTTCGCGCATCACGGCGCGCACGTCGGCAAAGTCGAGATTGATGAGGCCTTCCTTGACCATCAGGTCGGTGATGCAGGCCACGCCTGAATAGAGGACCTGGTCTGCCATCGCGAAGGCATCGGCAAACGTGGTCTTTTCGTTGGCCACCCGGAACAGGTTCTGGTTCGGGATGATCAACAGCGTGTCGACCACCTTCTGCAGCTCGACGATACCGGCTTCGGCAAAGCGCATGCGGCGCTGGCCTTCGAAGTGGAAGGGCTTGGTGATGACGCCGACGGTGAGAATACCGAGCTCGCGCGCAGTTTTTGCAATGATCGGTGCAGCGCCCGTTCCGGTGCCGCCGCCCATACCGGCCGTGACGAACACCATATGGGCGCCCGTGAGGTGATCGCGGATTTCGTCGATCACTTCTTCTGCCGCGGCGCGCCCAACTTCAGGCTGTGAACCCGCGCCGAGACCTTCGGTCACCTGGGTGCCCATCTGAATGATGCGTTCGGCCTTGGACATCGTGAGCGCTTGCGCGTCTGTATTGGCGACGACGAAGTCGACGCCCTGCAGACCCGCAGCGATCATGTTGTTGACCGCATTGCCGCCGGCGCCACCGACGCCAAAGACGGTGATGCGAGGTTTCATCTCGCGAATATCGGGGATCGTCAGGTTGATGGTCATGTTTGCCTCATGATTGCACGGGCAGCAGGCCTTGCGCCGCGCCGAAGGCGCCAATGCAATTGCAAGCCGCCGAACTGAGCCGGTCCGCCACCGGCCATTCGTGGTTCTGTTGATGAAGGGTCAGAAGCTTTCGCGCAGCCATCGTCCGACCCGTGCCATGTAACCGCCCGTTCCTGTCATCAATTGCCGCGTTCGCCGCGGTTCGAAGTGTTCGAGATGGGCCGCCTGTGGATAGACAAGCAGTCCGGCCGCAACCGCAAAGGCAGGCCCTTTTGCCGCTTCCGGCAACCCGGCCAAGCCAAGTGGACGGCCAATTCGTACGGGGCGCCGCAAGATGCGTGCGGCGAGATCGGCGAGACCCGTAAGCTGGCTCGCGCCCCCGGTCAGCACCACGCGTCCACGCGGCTCAGCCGCGAACGGCGAAGCTGCGAGACGGTCGCGCACCATTTCCAGGATCTCCTCGACCCTTGGACGAATGATTCTGACGAGCGATGCGCGCGAAATGAACTGCGGCGGCTCACGCTCGTCATCTTCGACCGGAGGTACGGTGATCATGTCCCTTTCATCCGATCCACCCGCCAAAACACTGCCATAAATCGCTTTGATTCGCTCAGCGTCGGCAACCCGGGTGTTGAGACCTCGGGCAAGATCCATGGTCACGTGATTTCCACCGAGGGCAAAGCCGTCGGCATGGACGAACTTGCCGCCCGAAAACACCGCCAAAGTCGTGGTTCCCGCACCCATATCGACAGTCGCCACGCCCAAATCGGCCTCGTCATCGGCAAGCGCGGCAAGGCCTGCGACATAAGGGGACGACACCATGGCCTCCACAGACAGGTGACAGCGCTCCACCGTCAGCATCAGGTTTTGCACCGTCGCCACGTCCGCGGTGACCATGTGCATATCGACGCCCAGCTGGTGACCAAGCATGCCGCGCGGTTCGCGGATGCCGGTGGCGGCATCGACGGCAAAGCCGATCGGCATCGAATGGAGGACGACGCGTCCGTCGCGCACCGAATGACGGCTTGCGGCCGCCAGGACACGGCCGATATCCTTTTCGGTGACCGAGCCACCGGCAAGATCGATGTTTGCGACAAAGCGCTCGCTTCCGAGACGGCCGCCGGACATCGATACCACGACCGACTGCAGCTGAACGCCGGCCATGCTTTCGGCAATGTCGAGCGCCTGGCGTAGCGTCTCCTCGGCCTCGACCAGATCGACGACGGAGCCGCCTTTCATCCCGCTGGCCGCGGTGTGGGCGAACGCGAGCAGGCTGACCCCATGGCTGCGCCTGCGCAGAACATCCTGGGGCGCTTGCGGCTCAAGCCGCGCGATCAGGCACACAACCTTGCTGGTGCCGATATCGAGACCCGCGACGACCGCCGCGCGCTTGGGCGAAACCGGCTTCATCTTGGGGGTAAGCCCGAAGCGGAGCACGGTCATACTTCGCCTCCCTTGGCCGGCTTCTTCTTTGCCTTCTCCAGATCCTTGAGCGCCTGCTCGCGCGCGGCCGCCGCGCCATCGGACTGACGGACGGTCACACGATCGGACAGTCGCAGATCGACAAGGACGATGTCGCGTGACAGCAGCTTCTTGCTGCGGTCGAGTTCGACAAGAGTCCGCAGCGCCCGTTCCGGTTCGATTTCAGGCAGTAGAACCTCGACACCGCTTTTCAGGTGCAGATTCCACCGCCTTTCGGCGACCAGCACGGAGGATTCTGTGACTTGCGCGATCTCAGGAAAACTTCGGACCAGATCGAGGAAAACATGTGCGCCGTATTCGGCGCCCGTGCCGACGACCATAGGAAGGCTTGCAAAGCGCGGCGGTGCCGTCGTTTCAAGAACGGTGCCCTCGCCTGCGATCAGGGCAATGCGGCCGTCCTTTTGCCAGAGTGCAAACGGTTTGCGTTCCTTGATCTCGATGCGCAGCCGGTCGGGATACAGTTTGAGAACCGTTGCATCCGAGATCCACGGATTATTCATCAGGCGCGCGCGGGCACGCGCTGCGTCGAGGAACAAAAGCGACGAGTGGTCACTAATGCCGGCCAACGTCAGGATTTCGTCGCGGCCGATTTCGTGCTCGCCCGTCAGCGCGACTTCGGCGATGCGGAAGCCAGCTTTGTTGGCGGCTGCGTCGCACAGATCTTGCAGGTTCTCGAGGATCTGCGACCCGTGGCCGCCCTTGATAGCGCCGTAGCTGACGCTGGCGAGCAGCAGCATTGCGGCGGCCGAAGCACCCGCCCCCTGGGGAATTTTCAGATTGACGAGCCAGATGCCCCACCGGCGCGCACCGCGAAGCCAGCGTGGCTCGTAGGAACGCGTCCACAATGCGAACGATGCACGTCGTTTCGGCGTAAGCGATTGAGCGAGGCGTCCCCGGCCTTCCATCGCGACCTACTATCCAACATTGTGCCCGGGAGGGGCACGCAAGCGCCGCCGTCAAAGGTATCGTCCGCACGCACGACTTCACGGCAGCCAAGCGCGCGGTGCGCCGCCAGGGGCCTAGTCTTCGGCTTTATTGGTAAATGATTAGTAAAATTCGAAGGGTTTCGGACAGAAACCGCTAACTTTTAGCGGTCGAGCGAAGCGTCCTCGACCATCCACTTCACAAGATCCTCGAAGCTGATCCCTTCATGCGCCGCAAGCTCGGGGACAAGCGAGGTTTCGGTCATGCCCGGCTGAGTGTTCACCTCGAGGCAGAACAGACCCTTGGCACCAAGACCATCGTCAAAGCGGAAGTCCGAACGTGTCACGCCACGGCACCCGAGCGCACGGTGCGCGGCAAGCGCCAGACGCTGCACCTCGCGATAGGTGTCAGCCGGGACTGGCGCCGGCAACAGGTGCTTCGAGCCGCCCGGCGCGTATTTGGCTTCGTAGTCGTAGAATCTCACGGTCGGAACGATTTCGATCACACCTAGCGCGCGATCGCCCATCACCGCACAGGTGAGTTCTTTGCCTGGGATATAAGGCTCGACAAGAACCTGATCGCCAAAAGCCCAGTCGGCGCGCGTCAGTTCCTGCGGCGGATGCTTGTGATCCTCACGCATGATGAAAACGCCGACGCTTGAGCCTTCGGCGACAGGCTTGATCACATAAGGCAACGGCAGAAGATGGCGCTTCGCTGCTTCCGCGCGCGCAACCACCATTCCACCCGGCACCGGCACGCCCGCGGCCTTGAGCACGCTTTTCGCGATGTCTTTCTTCATCGCAAGCGCCGAGGCGAGCACACCAGAATGGCTGTAAGGAATGCCGAGAACCTCGAGCAGCCCCTGCAATGTGCCGTCTTCGCCCGGACGGCCGTGAAGGACATTGAGCGCGAGGTCCGGTTTGCGCGCACGCAGGGTGGCGGCAACATCGCGATCGACATCGATCCGGCTCACCTGATGGCCCGACCGTTCAAGTGCATCGGCGCACGCCTTGCCCGAGCGCAATGAAATCTCGCGCTCGGCCGACCAGCCTCCCATGAGAACGGCCACGTGCTTCATCGTTTCAAGCCTTCACCCCGACCCGCTTGATTTCCCATTCCAGCTCAACGCCGGAATGGATCTTCACACGCTCGCGGACTGTCTCGCCCAAGGTCTCGATATCGGCCGCGCTGGCACCGCCAAGATTGATGAGAAAATTGCTGTGCAGTTCCGACACCTGCGCGCCACCGATGGTCAAACCGCGGCAGCCGGCATCGTCAACCAATTTCCAGGCGCTGTGGCCCGGTGGATTTTTGAAGGTCGAGCCGCCGGTCCGGTTGCGTGGCTGGCTTGCTTCGCGCTTCTTTTTGATCGCCGCCATCTCCGCGGCGATCTCTTCAGGCGTTCCGGCACGGCCCTGAAAAACGGCCGAGGTGAATGTCACGTCGTCGGGTACCGAGCAATGGCGGTAGGAAAAGCCCATGTCGCCGTTACTGAAACTGCGCATGTTTCCCTGCCGGTCGACGCCGCGGGCTTCGACAAAAACGTCCTTGGTCTCGCCGCCATACGCGCCGCCGTTCATGCGTAACGCGCCGCCGATCGTTCCAGGAATGCCACTGAGAAATGCCAGTCCGGCGATACCGGCCGTCTGCGCCGCCCGCGCCACCATCACGTCGAGCATCGCCGCTCCAGCGGTGACGCGATGGTCCTCGACCTTCACGTCGTTGAAGCCGCGCCCCAACCTGATCACGACTCCCGGCACGCCACCATCGCGCACGATGAGATTCGAGCCGGCGCCGATGACGGCCATCGGAATTTCCGGCTGCAGGTTGCGCAGGAAATATGCAAGGTCGTTTTCGTCCTCCGGCATGAAAAAGGCTTGCGCCGGACCGCCGACCCGGAACCAGGTGAATTCTCCCAACGACTGATTGGCGAGCAGGCGCCCCCGCAACTCGGGCAGTTTTGCCTTCAGCTCGGGAACGATGTCGGGAAAACTCATAGCGCCTTCAATTCCGCTGGAAGTGCATAGGCCCATTGCGTGATCGAGCCGGCGCCGAGGCAAACCACATAGTCGCTAGGCTTCGCCAGACTTTTTATCAACGGCGCCAGTTTTTCAGGTCCGTCCAACGGCATTGCCTGCTTGTGCCCGCGCGAGCGCAAGCCGGTCACCAGTGCATCACGGTCGGCGCCGGGAAGGGGCTGCTCGCCAGCCGGATAGACCGGCGCGATGATGACAAGGTCGGCGTCGTTAAAGCACGTACAGAATTGCTCGAACAGATCGTGCAAACGCGTATAGCGGTGCGGCTGCATCACCGCGATCACCTGACCCTTGGCGCTTTCGCGGGCCGCACGCAGCACCGCAGCTATCTCGACCGGATGATGCGCGTAATCGTCGATGATGACCGCGCCGTTCCATTCGCCGATGCGCGTGAAGCGCCGCTTGACGCCGCCGAAGCCGGCAAGCGCCTTGCGGACGACCTCCGCCTTGACCCCGAGCGCATGCGCGACCGCGATCGCCGCGGTTGCGTTTAGTGCGTTGTGGCGGCCTGGCATCGGCAGACTGAGCTTGTCGATCGTGTGTTCGGTCTTGCCCTTTCGATCGTGGAAGAGGACGGAAAATCGAGACTCGCCGTTGAGATGGCCGAGATCGACGAGACGGACATCGGCCTGCGGGTTCTCACCATAAGTGAGAATGCGGCGATCTTCGAGCTTGCCGACCAGCGTCTGGACAACCGGATGATCCGTGCACATCACCGCAAACCCATAGAACGGAACGTTCTCGACGAAGGCACGGAATGCGTCCTGCACGGCTTCGAACGTGCGGAAGTGATCGAGATGCTCGGGATCGATGTTGGTGACGATGGCGATGTCGGCGGGCAGCTTGAGAAACGTGCCGTCGGATTCATCCGCCTCGACCACCATCCAGTCTCCGGCGCCGAGCCGCGCATTGGTGCCGTAGGCATTGATGATGCCGCCGTTGATCACGGTGGGGTCGAGGCCGCCGGCATCCAGCAAGGACGCAACGAGTGAGGTCGTCGTCGTCTTTCCGTGCGTGCCCGCGACTGCGACGCAGCTTTTCAGCCGCATGAGTTCCGCAAGCATTTCGGCGCGCCGCACGACCGGCAGCCGCTTGGCGCGCGCGGCGACCAGTTCCGGATTGTCGCGCTTGATCGCAGATGAAACGACCACCACATCGGCGCCGTCGATGTTCTCGGCCTTGTGCCCGATCGCGACTTTCACGCCCTTGTCGCGCAGCCGCTTGACGTTGGCGCTGTCAGCGACATCGGAGCCTGTCACGCTGTAGCCGAGATTGGCCAGGACCTCGGCGATGCCGCTCATGCCAATGCCGCCGATGCCGACGAAGTGCACCGGGCCAATGTCGCGCGGCAGTTTCATGAAAGTCGCCCTTAACCTCTAAGCCGTCATGCCCGGCCCAGTGCCGGGCATCCACATCTTTTATGACTAATGCAAGACGTGGATGGCCGGGACAAGCCCGGCCATGACGAAAACCTAAATTGCGGCAACTTTAATGACCAGGTCGGCCAGCCTTTCAGCGGCATCGGTCGTGCCGCAGCTTTTGGCCCCCTGCGCCATCTTTGCGAGCCGCGCAGGATCATTTGACAGCGCCGTGATTTCATTGGCCAGGCGCTCGGCGGTGAAATTCCGCTGCTCGATGCGGATCGCTCCGCCGGCGGCTTCGATGACCGCAGCATTGGCTAACTGGTCCTGATCCAGCGCGTGCGGCAGCGGGACCAGGATGGCGGGACGGCCGATCGCCGAAAGCTCGGCTACGGTCGATGCACCCGAGCGCGACACCACCAGGTGTGAAGCGCCGATGCGCGCGGGGAGATCGATGAAAAAGGGAGCGACCTCGGCGGCGACCCCGAGCCGCGCATAGTCGGCGCGCACCGCGTCGAGATCCTCGGCCCGGCATTGCTGGACAACATTGAGCCGCATGCCAAGACCTGCATCCAGCTGCCCGACGGCGGCCGGCACGATGTCCGACATCACGCGGGCGCCCTGGCTGCCGCCAAACACCAGCAGGTTGATTTTTCCGTCCGTCGGCGCGGCGTAGGGAATCTGGCCGGCTGCGATCACCTGAGGCCGCAACGGATTGCCGGTGAATGTTATTTTACTCTGCCAATGCCGGTTGAAATTCTTGAGCGAACGAAACCCCGTTGCGATGGCCGTAACTCGGGGCGCGAGGAATGCGTTCGCACGGCCCATGACGCCGTTCTGCTCATGCAGCACCGTCGGTATTTTGCGCCAGCCGGCCGCGAGGAGCGGCGGGACGGTTGGATAGCCGCCAAAGCCGACCACGGCCTTGGGCGCGATCCGGCCAAGCAGCAGCCATGCTTTGGCGCTGCCTAAAGACAGCAGCGTCGCGGTCTTTGCCAGCGATATCGGGCCGCGCCCGCGCAATGTCGCGCTCGGGATGATGTGCATGACCCGCGCAGGAAATTTGTAGTGCGCCGCGCGGTGGTCGGTCGCGAGCTCGACCGCAATGCCGCGCTTGTCGAGCGCGATTGCGAGCGCTTCCGCCGGAAACAGATGGCCGCCGGTGCCACCGGCCGCGAGCAAGACGAGCGGCGCGCCGCTCGCAGGCATCAGGCTCGGCTCCCGGCCACCGCAAGATCGGCCGGAGTCATCGCCGCGCGCGGCTGCTCCCGCGTCAGCGCCAGCAGCATGCCCATCGCGTAGCCGAGCGAAATCATTGAGGAGCCACCATAGGAAATGAACGGCAACGTCATGCCTTTGGCCGGGATCAGATGCAAGTTCACCGCCATGTTGATCGCCGATTGCATGGCGAAAAGAATGGTAAGCCCGGCTGCCGCAAACCGCGTGAACGGGTCGTCGTTACGCATGGCCCGCAACAGCATGCGGATGACGATGAAGGCGAACAATGCGACGATCACCAGGCAGAGCGCGATGCCGAATTCCTCCGCAGCCACCGCAAACACGAAGTCAGTATGGCTCTCCGGCAGAAGTCGTTTCACGGTCCCCTCGCCCGGTCCTTTGCCGAACCAACCGCCGCGGATGAAGCTTTCGGTAGCAATATCGATGTTAAATGTATCGCCTGACGCCGGATCGAGGAAACGTTGAATCCGGCGTGCGACGTGCGGCACCGTGTAATACGCGCTGAGCAGGCCTGCGCCGGCTAAACCAGCAATACCGAAGACCCAGACGACACGCATGCCGGCCATAAAGAAGAGCGCACTCCACACCAGCGCGATCAGCATCGTCTGGCCAAAGTCGGGCTGCAGGACCATCAGCGCAACGACCGTCAACAGCAGCATCAGGGCAAACGTGTTCGCCGGCATATCGGGTCGCTTTGCCGATTCGCCGAACAGCCAGGCGACGATGATCACGAAGGCGGGCTTGAGGAACTCAGACGGTTGAATGCTGACGCTGAACATGATCAGCCAGCGCCTTGCACCCTTGATCTCCGGGCCGAAAAAGGGCGTCGCCGCGGCCAGGACCAGGCTCGCGGCAAAGATGAGCAATGACAGCCGGCGGACCTGTTGGGGATTGAGGAAGGACACGCCCAGCATCACGGCGATGGACGGCAGAAGGAAGAGAATGTGACGGTTGACGAAATAGAACGGGTCGAGGCCGAGCCGACCTGCCACTGGCGGGCTAGCTGCAAGCGAAAGCACAACGCCGGCCAGCATTAACGCGCCGATGGCGGCAAGCGTCAGACGGTCGACCGTCCACCACCATTCGCCGAAGGGCGTACGTTGCGCGCGCGAAAGCATCCTTGAGTCCCCGTCCGGCTCAAGCTGACGCTTCGCGGTTTAGGAAGCATTAACAGTCGCAGTCACGCCGGGCATTGCCAGCACGACGTCGGTAAAGGCTGTGCCGCGCACTTCAAAATTACGATACTGGTCGAAAGAGGCGCAGGCCGGTGAAAGCAGCACAACCGGCTCGCCGAGCCCCGCAGCGGCAGCATCGCGGGCCGCCGCGTCGACCGCCGCGGAAAGCGCCCCGCTGATCTCATACGGCACCCGGCCTTCCAGCGTCTGCGCGAATTCCTTCGCCGCCTCGCCGATCAGATAGGCTTTGCGGATACGTGGGAAAAACTCGGCAAGACTTGCTATCCCGCCCGTTTTCGGTTTTCCGCCGGCGATCCAGTAGATGTCGTTGAAACTTGCTAGCGCCTTGGCCGCTGAATCGGCATTGGTCGCCTTCGAGTCATTGACGAACAGCACATTCCCCTTGCGGCCGACCTGCTGCATGCGGTGCGCAAGGCCGGGGAAACTGGCGAGACCTTTTTGAATCGCGGGCAGATCGACGCCCAGCGCAACGCAGGCCGCTACGGCGCAGGCGGCGTTCTGCGCGTTGTGTGAGCCACGCAGCGAACCAATTCCCGCCAGATCCGCCACAGCCTGGGCTTTGCCGCCGGCGGCGCACATGATGCGGCTTCCTTGTACGAAATATCCGTCGCGTAGTGACGACTCGACGGAAACACGGACTACATTTTTGCCCGCACGTTGAATCCGGTCAGCCGCCGCGCGGGTATAGGTGTCGTCTATATCGATGATGGCCGCGCCGTTTTTCTCGACATCGGCGGCAAGCCGTTCCTTGATTGCAGCATAGCGCTCCATCGTGCCGTGACGATCGAGATGGTCTTCCGTGACATTCAGCAGGATGCCGACCGTCGATTTCAGTGAAGGCGCAAGATCGATCTGATAAGACGAAACCTCCAGGACGTAAGCACGGCCCGCTCTGAAAGGCGCGAGCGCCAGAACGGGCACGCCGATATTGCCGCCCATCTGCGCGTCAACACCGGCGCTCTGTAACAGGTGTGTCGTGAGTGCGGTCGTCGTCGATTTGCCGTTAGTGCCCGTGATGGCCACGAGCGGGCATTGTGTTCCGGATTTGGCGCGCTCCCGGCTGAATAGCTCGATGTCTCCGATCACCTCGACATTGGCCTTGCGTGCCAGGTCGACCGTCCAGTGCGGTTGCGGGTGCGTCAGCGGCACACCGGGCGCCAGCACCAGAACCGCGGTTTTGGTCCAGTCGAGATTGCGCAGATCCTGTGTCTTTATCCCTGCCACCTGCGCTTCGGCGATTTTCCCGGCATCATCGTCAAAGGCGATCACGTCGGCGCCGCCGTCTTTCAGTGCGCGCGCGGCCAAAAGACCGGAGCTACCGAGGCCGAAGAGCGCGACCTGTTGTCCGGCGAACGTCGTGACGGGAATCAATGGTCATCTCAACTTCAATGTCGCAAGCCCTGCCAGCGCCAGCACGACCGCGACGATCCAGAAGCGGATAACGATCTGCGATTCGGTCCAGCCAAGCTGCTCATAGTGGTGATGAATGGGGGCCATCTTGAATACGCGTTTGCCCGTCAATTTATAAGACACCACCTGGACGATCACCGACACGGCTTCGAGCACAAACAGGCCGCCGACGATCGCAAGCACGATCTCATGCTTGATGGCGACGGCAATGGCGCCAATCAATCCGCCGAGCGCAAGCGACCCCGTGTCGCCCATGAAGATCGACGCCGGCGGCGCATTGAACCAGAGAAAGCCGAGGCTGGCGCCGATCACCGCTCCGCAAAGCACGGCCAGCTCGCCGGTGCCGGACACGTAGCGAATCTGCAAATACTCCGCGAATACGGCATTGCCGGCGAGATAGGAGATCAGGCCGAAAGTCGCTGCCGCGATCATGACCGGCACGATCGCCAAGCCATCGAGGCCGTCGGTGAGGTTGACAGCGTTGGCGGCGCCAACGATCACAAAACCGCCGAGCAATACGAATGCCCACCCAAGATTGATCGCCAGATCCTTGAAGAACGGGAACACCAGCGACGTCGAAATCGCTCCGCGGCCGAGTTGCATCATCGCCGTGCAGGCGAGCACTGCGATCACCGTCTCGATAATCAACCGGGTACGCGCGGAAATCCCGGCATCGGTCTGCTTGGTGACTTTCAGATAGTCATCGTAAAAGCCGATGAGCCCGAACGAAAGTGTCACCCCGAGCACGACCCACACATAAGGGCTCCTCGGATTGGCCCAGAGCAATGTCGACACCAAAAGGCCGGACAGGATCATCAGCCCGCCCATGGTCGGCGTACCCTTCTTGGTGACGAGATGCGACGGCGGACCATCGCGGCGGATCGGCTGGCCTTTTCCCTGCTTGAGACGCAGCACGTCGATGATCGGGCCCGCGAACAGGAAGACGAAAACAAGGGCGGTGACGATTGCGCCGCCCGTACGGAAGGTGATGTAACGAAAGACGTTGAAAAACGAGATTTTGTCGGAAAGCTCGGTCAGCCAATAGAACATCGGGTCGGATCCTGACTTTCAGCCTGGCGCTCTCTCGAGCGCGGTCTGCTTGGGGAATCGCTTCTCCAACGCCTTGACGATCGGACCCATTTTGGAACCGAGGGACCCCTTCACCATCACGGCGTCGCCGGCACGAATGGCCTCGAGTACAGCCGGCTCCAGCGCCGCCGCCATCTCGGCATAGCCGCCCCGGGCACGCGAGGGAAGAGCCTCCCACAATCGATGCATGAGCGGTCCCGAGCAAAAAACGAGGTCAATGCCGTTATCCTCGATCACATTTCCGAGTGCACGGTGCAATTCGCCGCCCTGCGGACCGAGCTCCAGCATGTCACCGAGAACGGCAATGCGGCGGCCGTGCTGCCCGACCGGAGCCTCGCCCAACAACGCGATCGCCGCGCGCATGGAGGCGGGATTGGCGTTATAGCTTTCGTCAATTAGCAGAGCGGTCCCTCCCGGAACCGTCAGCACGCTGCGTGTGCCTCGACCGCTCGGAGGCTTCAGATTTACCAGGGCGAGCGCAGCAAGCGCGAGGTCTGCGCCGGCAAGCGATGCTGCCGCCAGGACGGCAAGCGAATTGACTGCGATGTGGCGGCCCGGCATGCCGATCTTGTAGGTTACCGGCTGCCGCAGGATGCTGGCTTCCACCGTCGATGAATCCGGTTGCAATGAAATGCGTGACAGCCGCGCATCGGCTTCCGCATGTTCGCCGAAGGAAACGATACGTTTGATGCCGGCCGCACGGCTCGCAGTAGCAAGTTGCGCGAAGTGCGCATTGTCACGGTTGAGCACGGCCGCGCCGCCCGCCTCGACGCCGGCGAATATCTCGGCCTTGGCGTCGGCGATTTTCTCGAGCGTGCCGAAGTATTCCAGATGCACCGGCTCGATCGCGGTGATGACGGCGACGTGTGGCCGGGCGAGCTTCGTCAGCGGCGTGATTTCGCCGGCGTGATTCATGCCGATCTCGAACACTGCATACTTCGCCGATGCAGGACAGCGCGCCAGCGAGAGCGGAACGCCCCAGTGATTGTTGTACGAGGCAATGGATGCATGCGTTTCGCCGTCCGCCGATAGTGCGAGCCGCAACGCCTCCTTAGTCGTGGTCTTGCCGACCGAACCGGTAACCGCGATGACTTTGCCGCGCATGCGCTCGCGCGCGGCCCCCGCCAGCCCACGCAACCCTTCGAGCACATCGTCGACGACGAGCAGCGGCGCGTCGGCAAACCGCTGGCGCTGACCTTTGGCCACTACGGCAAAACCCGCGCCGGCTTTCAGCGCTGCGTCGACGAACTCGTGACCGTCGCGATTGTCGCCCTGGATCGCGAAGAATGCGTCACCTCTCGACAATGTGCGGCTGTCGATCGAAATCCCCGATGTCTCGGCGGGCAAAGCTCCGGCACGATCGGCCTTCATTGCTATCGCCATCGCGTCAATCGACCAGAGCGTGCTCATGCCACCTTGCCCTGCAATGCAGCTACTACGGTGTCATGATCCGAGAACGGCAAGACACGATCGCCAATGATCTGGCCCGTCTCATGGCCCTTGCCGGCGATCAATAAGACGTCACCACCCTTGAGATCCGCGATCGCCTTGCAAATCGCTTCGGCCCGGTCACCGATCTCGGCGGCGCCCGGAGCGTCGGCAAGAATGGCGGCACGGATCGCCGCCGGGTTTTCGCTGCGCGGGTTGTCGTCGGTCACGATGACAAGATCGGCACCTTCGGTTGCTACACGGCCCATGATCGGCCGCTTGCCACTGTCGCGATCGCCGCCGGCACCGAACACGACCGTCAGCTTTCCTTTCGCATAGGGGCGCAGGCTTGCCAGTGCTTTCTTGAGCGCGTCCGGCTTGTGCGCATAGTCGATGAAGATCGGCGCGCCATTGCGGTTGCCGACGAGCTCGAGCCGTCCCTTCGCACCGGTGAGATGCTCGAGCGCCGCGAAAGTGCGTGCCGGCTCGGCACCTGTTGCGATGGCGAGACCCGCCGCAAGGGCGGCGTTTTGCACTTGGAAGGCTCCGACCAGCGGCAGCTTCACTTTGTATCGTCGACCGTCGTGCACGACGTCGATGACCTGCGCGAAGCCATCGATGGAGCCGCCCGCTAGCTTGATATCCTCGCCCTGCTCACCGACGGTCATGATCTTCAGCCGGCGCTTGCGCGCTGCATCCACAACCTGCCCGGCATAACAATCGTCGATTCCGACCACCGCCGTGCCACCAGCCACGATCAGATCCTCGAACAGGCGCAGCTTGGCGGCCAGGTAGGCTTCGATGGTCGGGTGATAGTCGAGGTGATCTCGCGAAAGATTCGTGAACCCGCCGGCGGCAATGCGCACGCCGTCGAGCCGGTACTGATCGAGGCCATGCGATGAGGCTTCGAGCGCAAGATGCGTGACCCCCTCGCCTGCCAACCGGTCAAGCGTGCGGTGCAGATCGACCGGGTCGGGTGTCGTGAGCGAACCATACTGTTCGCCTTTCGGTGACACGACGCCAACCGTGCCGATGCTCGCCGACTGAAATCCCAGCGTGGTCCAGATCTGGCGCGTGAACGCGGCAACGGATGTCTTGCCGCTGGTGCCGGTGACGGCGGCGATCGTCTGCGGCTGACGCGGATAGAATTTCGCGGCGGCCAATGCGAGCGCGCGACGCGCGTTGTCGACCTGAATATATGCGACGGAGGAAGGCAGGCCCTCGGGCCGTTGCTCGGCGACGACCGCCGCCGCACCCGCGGCGGCGGCTTGCTTGGCAAAATGTGTTCCGTCGGCCTTGGCGCCCGCGATCGCGACAAAGAGGTAGCCTGATTTGACCTTGCGGCTGTCGGCGGAGAGTCCCGCGATGTCGATCGCAGCCTGCCGCGCATCGATCGCCGCCTCCGGCAAAAGATCGCGCAGCTTCACCGCGTCTCCTTCGCGCTCACCAAAAGCAACTGATCGGCCTTTGGCAGATCGAAGCGCGGGCGGATGTCGAGGAGCGGCGCGACGCGCTCGATGACCTTTGCGCCGACGGGGACGGCATTCCAGCCTGACGTGCTGAAGCCGTGGGTCTCGGGCAGTCCTTGCGGTTCGTCGAGCATGATAAGCAGCAGATAACGGGGCTTGTCGGCCGGCAGGATGGCGGTGAAACTGGTCAAGACTTTGGTCTTTGAGTACCGCCCGCCGACCACTTTCTCCGAGGTGCCGGTCTTTCCACCGACATAGTAGCCCATGACATTGGCACGGGTCGCCGTGCCTTTTTCCACGTTCAGCCGCATCAGATAGCGCATTTTCTCGGCCGTTTCCGGCTTTATGACCCGTTTGGCAAGCCGGTCCGCTTCCTCCTCGCCGCGTTTGAGGAAGGTCGGCGGGATCAGCTTGCCGCCATTCACAAGGGCGGAAATGCCCATGACCGCCTGAAGGGGAGCTACAGAAAGGCCATGCCCGAACGCGATCGTGACCGTGTTGAGTTCGCCCCAGTGCTTGGGGACCAGCGGGTCGGCGCTTTCCGGTAACTCGGTGCGCAGCCGGTCGAGTTGGCCGAGCTTCCTCAGGAACGCCTTGTGGTATTCGACGCCGAGCGAAAGCGCCATTCGTGCCGTGCCGATGTTCGACGAATAGGTGAAAATCTCCGGGACGGTCAGGACGCGCCGCTGCGCATGGAAATCGTTGATCTCGAACTTGCCATAGCGCAACGGCACCCGTGCATCGAATGATGACGACAGCGATATCCGGCCGCTGTCGAGCGCCATCGCCAGCGTAAGTGCCTTGAACGTCGAACCCATCTCGTACACGCCGGTCGTCAGCCGGTTGAGATGATCGGGATCGTTCGCGATGCGTGGATTGTTCGGGTCGAAATCCGGCTCCGACACCATCGCGATGATTTCGCCGGTGTTCACGTCGGCGATGACACCGGCTGCTGCTTTCGCCTTGAATTTATCGCGCGCCGCGGCGAGCTCCTCGCGCAGTGCGTATTGCGCGCGCAAGTCGACGGCCAGATTGACTGGACGCTGCAGCTGGTCGGTTGCAAGCCCCGCCATGTGCAGTGCCGCGAGCCCCTGGCCATCCAGCCACTTCTCGATACCCGCGATACCCTGGTTGTCGATGTTCACGTAGCCGATCTCGTGCGAAACGATCGGCCCATTGGGATACACGCGCTTGTTCTCGGTCAGGAAGCCGACGCCCGGAATCCCGAGCCGATGAATGTCGCGCTGCTGGCTGGGTGTGATTTCGCGCTTGAGCCAGACAAACCCGCGCTTCGACGACAGGCGCTCGCGAACCTCGTTGGCGTCGAGGTCCGGCAGGACCGCGGTCAGCAATTCAACCGCTTCGTCAACGTCGATGATCTTGCGCGGCTCTGCGAACAGCGACGGCGTCTTCACGTCCGTCGCGATGATCTGCCCGTTACGGTCGAGAATGTCGGGGCGCGCCGTTGCAACCGCGTCCTGCGAGACGCTGCGGCGGCCGCCGTGGCCCTCGCTGATCGTCGCGAACATCACCAGGCGGAACGTGATGACGGAAAAAATGCCGATGAAGACTATGATCGCCAGTCCGAGCCGCGCCTTTGCCTTGACGTTACGATCGACGTCACTGCCGTAGAGCACGGAACGAAGCGCGCGCTGCCATCTGCTTTCCGGGATTTTTGCCCTTGCGTGCATCCGGTCACCGGCCTTTGGCCGGCGGCGGAATGCTGCCGGTCATTTCAGGAGTGTTCGGCGCGAGCATGGCCCCGATCGGGTCGGCATTTGGCGCTGAGGGAAGCGGACGGTCGGGCAGCCGGTCGAGGGAGTCGAACTGCGTGGGCTCGATCCGCCGCAGACTCAGATGCCGGTCGGCCAGGCCTGGATGCGGCTTGGCGCATCGAGTTTCGCCCACTCCGCGCGCAGAACGGCAATGGCGTTGCGCTCGTTGCGCAGTTCGCCGCGTACCTTGGCGACGCGTTCAGCCTGTAGCGTGGAATCGAACTTGATCTTGTAAACGTAGGATGCGGCCACAATCAGGGCGCCGATGACGAGAATGTTGAGGAGGCGCATCGTCTATCGCCCCTTCAGCACCGACGAAAGCGTCGGCAAATGCGGCAGCAGGCGCGGCGGCAAGCTGCGCCGCGCCGCGGCCTCAGTCCGCGCGGCAGCTCGCAACTTGGCTGACCGCGCACGTGGGTTGCGGGCGACCTCGTCTTCGTCCGCGGTCAACGGACGCTTGGTAAGAACCTGGAAGATCGCTGCATGGTGTCTCACTTCGGGGGCATGGCGGGAGCCGGCGCGTGTCTCGCCACGGTCCGCAAGGAAGTTTTTGACAATCCGGTCTTCGAGCGAATGAAACGACACCACCACCAGCCGCCCGCCGGGCTTGAGAATCCGCTCGGCCGCCTGCAACGCCGCAAGCAGCTCGCCAAGCTCACCGTTTACAAAAATGCGCAAGGCCTGGAACGTGCGCGTCGCAGGATGGATATCGCCGGCGCGGTGACGGAGAATGGCCCCCACGATATGTGCAAGGTCATGTGTGGTGGTAATTGCCTCATCGGTGCGCGCATTCACAATGGCACGGGCGATCTCGCGCGAATGCCGCTCGTCGCCAAGCGTGTAGATGATGCTGGCGAGATCCCGCTCACTCGCCGCATTGACCACGTCAGCGGCGCTCGGGCCTTCTGCGCTCATGCGCATGTCGAGAGGACCGTCGAGTCGGAACGAGAACCCGCGCTCGGCGGAATCGAGTTGCATAGAAGAGACGCCGAGATCAAAGACAACACCGTCGACCGCTTCGTGCCGAGCATCGCGCGCGATCGTTTCGAGATTGGAGAACCGGTCTTCGATCAGCGTGAGGCGGCCGCCCGCCTGCTCAACCAGATCCGCGCCCAGCGCGATTGCAGTCTGATCGCGGTCGATGCCGATCACCTTGCAATCGGCGGCCGCGAGAATGGCGCGCGTATAGCCGCCGGCGCCGAAGGTGCCGTCGATATAGACGCCACCATCGCGGGGCTTGAGGTAGCCGACCGCATGGCGACCGAGCACGGGAATGTGGAGGGCCGGTCCGCCAGCGACAGCCAAGCCGTCGCCGCCCGCCATCATTCCCGTGCTCCGGGCGCGTTGCGCGCCGCCACCTGGGAACTCCGTCTCCCCTTGAGCGCGCGCACCTTTTGGGTGGCCTCCGCGAGCTCTTTCAGGAAACGTCCGGGCTCCCAGATCTGAAACTTCTGACCAAGACCGACGAATGCCACTGCGTCGGTAATCCCTGCATGACGCTTCAGGCTGTCGCTCAATACCACTCGGCCCTCTCCATCGACTTTGAGCGTCTCGCTTGTTCCGTACAGCGCCAGGGCGAGCCGCTCGCGCTCTTCCGAAAACGGCGCGAAGCGTCCTATCAACGCTTCGATCTCCGCTATTAACGCGCGACCCCCCGCATCGATCGCGGGACTGACCAACGCAGGATAGCAATAGAGACCCTCGAAGCCGTCCCGAACGAGCACTGCGCGAAATGCACTGGGGATCGACACACGTCCCTTGGAGTCGAGCCGCAGCGTGAAATTCGCCACGAAGCGGTCCATGCCCCGCACCCCATACCGACTGGACACAACCAAGGGCGGTCGCAAGACAGGCCCTCATACCGCCCGGGCCGCCGGATAAGTGGAGCGGTCGCGCACGGAAGGTGTCCCATACTGGGAAATCGTGGGATATCATGGGATTACGTGACCGTCAACAAATCGGCCCCAATCCAACGCGAAGCACGGCGTTGTCGCAGATCGGTCCTATTAACGGCGGTTAAACTTAAAGAAACGTTGCCGAATGCCAGCTTCGTGAGACGGCTATGTGGATCGGGTTGTTCAGCGACATTCACGCCAACCGGGAGGCGCTGGAGGCGTGCCTCAGCCACGCCCGCGCCAACGGCATCGCGCGCTTCATCTTCCTCGGCGACTATGTGGGCTACGGCGCCGATCCCGGCTTTGCGGTCGACACCGTGATGCGCGAGGTCGAGAACGGCGCCACCGCACTGCTCGGCAACCATGACGATGCAATTGCGTCGGGCACCGAACACATGAATACGGTTGCGGCTGCGGCCATTGACTGGACGAGATCCCAGCTCACCGCTGCGCAATGTGACTTTCTCTCGCGGTTGCCGCTGACCTTCGACGACAATGACCGACTATTCGTGCACGCAACCGCGCACGCCCCTGCCGGATGGGACTACATCACGAGTGTCGAAGACGCATCGGCTTGCTTCGCTGCAACCCGCGCGCAAGCGACGTTCTGTGGTCACGTGCATGTGCCGCAGCTCTATCACTTGCTGCCAAGCGGGCAGATCTCGGGGATAATTCCGGCGCCGACGATCGAAATTCCGCTAGGAGTGAAAGGAAGATGGGTCGCGGTGATCGGTTCGGTGGGCCAACCACGCGACGGGAATCCGGCGACGTGCTACGGCGCGCTCGAGACCGAACGCAATGTTCTGACCTATGTGCGCGTTCCTTACGACGCGGAAACAGCCGCACGCAAAATTCAAAACGCCGGCCTGCCTCCAATACTGGGCCTTCGTCTTCTTGAGGGCATGTAATCGCAATACCAAATGTTTTCTCCAAGCTTGCTTTTTCGACCGCCGACGGTGAATGATGCCCGGCCCTAGTTTCCACGTACCGGTGTGTTTCGGCCCATGTCCCTGCTGAAGTCCATTTTTCAACCGGATTCGTTCATCGTCGCCGACGTCGCACCGTCGCCGAATTTCGACGCGCGCAAGGATAATCGCGCGCCCAACATGATCGTGCTGCATTACACCGGAATGGAGAGTGGCGAGACGGCGTTGCAGCGTCTCACGACGGCGCAGAGCAAGGTATCCGCACACTACGTCGTGTTCGAAGACGGCAGAATTGTACAGTGCGTGCTCGAAGAGTGGCGCGCGTGGCACGCGGGTGAATCGTCCTGGGCCGGCGAGACCGACATCAACTCCTCCTCGATCGGCATCGAGATCGTCAATCCAGGTCATGAGTTCGGCTATCCGGATTTTCCGCTGCGTCAGACTGCAGCTGTTATCTCACTGTGCAGGTCGATCATCACCCGGCGCGGGCCGATTAGCGCCGATCGCATCCTCGCTCATTCCGATGTCGCACCCACGCGCAAGCAGGATCCGGGCGAGAAATTTCCATGGGGCCTGCTAAGTGAATCCGGCGTCGGTCACTGGGTGCGCGCCGCGCCTCTCGACCTTGAAGGATCAGGCCTCAGGCCCGGCGACCGTGGCGACGCGGTGACGCGGCTGCAGCGTACGTTGCGCTCCTATGGGTATGGGCTGGCGGAGACCGCAAACTACGACGACGCGACGCGCGAGGTGGTGACAGCATTCCAACGCCATTTCCGGCAGGCCCGGGTTGACGGCATCGCCGACCCCTCGACGCTGCTGACGCTGCGCGCGCTGATCGAAACGCGGCCGACGCCACTCAGTTAGCCTTCCGGGGGCCTGTTTTAGAGGCCTTTAAGGCTGTCGTACGTGCGGCCTTGACCTGTCGCGTGCATATCACCATTCCTATCCCGTCAGTCGGCCGGACGGCCGCCCCGCGCCAATGCCGAAAGGCGGTCGGGGAGGAAAGTCCGGGCTCCACGGACAAACGGTGCCGGATAACGTCCGGCGGGATGAGCCCTTCGGGGCCGGCCCAGGGACAGTGCCACAGAGAACAGACCGCCTCGGCGTGTTGCGTTTAGCCGCGGCAAGGGTGAAACGGTGCGGTAAGAGCGCACCGCGTTTCCGGCGACGGAAGCGGCACGGCAAACCCCACCGGGAGCAAGACCGAATAGGAACGGCGCGGGAGCAATCCCGGATCTGTCCGGATCAGCCGTTCGGGTAGGTTGCTTGATGCGCCGGGCAACCGGCGTGCAAGAGGAATGGCCGTCACGTTTGCGGCTCGCGCCGCAGGCCATACAGAACCCGGCTTACAGGCCGGCTGATACGTTGTAAGGGGGCTCGGCGGCAAAACCGCCGGGCCCCCGCCAATTTATGCGGTCATCACTTTCGCATATCGACCAATCATCGCACTCGGCTGGTGAAGCAGCGCGCTACCGGCTAGCGTCCGCCTCCCGCATGACGACCTCCCGCGAACGATACGGAATAGCGCTCGGAATTGCCGGCGTGCTGTTGTTCGGCGGCACGCTTCCGGCGACGCGATTGGCTGTCGTCGCCTTCGATCCGTTTTTTCTCTCAGCGGCGCGCGCGGCCATCGCCGGATGCACCGGGCTTGCGCTGCTGCTCGTCTTGCGGCGGCCAATTCCGCCACGCGCATCGTGGCTTGAATTCGTCTTGGCCGGCATCTGCACGATCATCGGCTTTCCGGTGTTCATGGCACTGGCGATGGCGCACGTTCCGGCGTCGCACGGCGGCGTCGTGCTCGGCATCATTCCGCTCGCAACCGCGGCGGCCGCCGCGCTCGTTGCGCATGAGCGGCCGAGCGCCGGCTTCTGGCTGGCGAGCATCGTCGGCGCTGCCATCGTCGTCGTCTTCATGGTGCGGCAAAGCGGCGCTAACACGATCCAGCTGGGCGACATCTATCTGCTCGGCACGGTGCTCTCGGGCGCGTTCGGCTACACGCTGTCGGGGCGGCTGAGCCGGACGCGGCCGGGCTGGGAGGTGATCTCGTGGCAAGTGGCGTCGTTCCTGCCGCTGTCGATCATTGCCGCCTACATTCTCTGGCCGGCGACGCTTGCCGGCGTGCCGGCACCGGCTTGGGCCGGCCTCACCTATGTCAGCTTCGTCAGCCAGTTCTTCGCCTTTTTCGTCTTCAACGCCGCGATGGCCATGGCCGGCGTGGCGCGCGCCGGCCAATTGATGCTGCTGCAGCCCTTCGTGATCGTCGCCCTGTCGATCCCGGTGAACGGCGAACGTTTCGAATTGTCGACGCTGCTTTACGCGGCCGCCGTGGTCGCGGTGGTCGTGATCGGCCAGCGCATGCAGGTGGCGCGCCGCTAGCGCGCGTCAAGCATCGTCGACGGCAGCCAGAGCGCCAGGCCGGGAAATGCGGCAACAAGAACCACGGCCACGCACATGAGAAAGAACAGCGGCAGCGCATAGGCACCGATCGTGAAGATATTTCGCCCGGTCATGCCCTGCAGGACATAGAGGTTGAAGCCGACCGGTGGCGTGATCTGCGCCATCTCGACGACCAGCACGATGTAGATGCCGAACCAGATCAGGTCGAAGCCGGCTTTCGTCACCAGCGGAATGATGATCGAGGTTGTGAGCACGACCATCGAAATGCCGTCCAGGAAACAGCCCAGCACGATATAAAAGGCCGTGAGAACCGTCAGCAGCGCCCACGGCGGCATGTTGAACGCGCTGATCCACTCGGCAAGCGCGCTCGGAATGCCGGTAAAGCCCATCGCGGCCGTGAGATACGCGGCACCCGCCAGGATGAAGGCGATCATGCAGCTGGTGCGCGTCGCACCCATCAGCGAGTCGACGAAGCCCTGCTTTGTCAGCGTTCCGGACCACCAACTTAATCCCAGCGCCAGGAATACGCCGACGACAGCGGCTTCCGTTGCAGATGCCAGTCCGCCATAAATCGAGCCGATGACGCCGAGGATCAGCAACGTCACCGGAATAAGGCGCCGCGACGCGTAGACACGTTCGCGAAACGGGACCAGCGGTTCGGGCGGCGGCATGCGCGTCTGATTGAACAACGCCCACACCACGATGAAGCCCATGAACAATCCGGCGAGCACGATTCCCGGAATGACCCCGGCGATGAATAATCGTGCGATCGACTGGTCGGTCGCGGTGGCATAGACAATCATGATGATCGAGGGCGGAATGAGTAGACCAAGCGTCCCCGAGCCGGCCAGCGTTCCGATCGCCATGCGCTCATCGTAGCCGCGCTTGAGCAATTCCGGCAGTGCGATGCGGCCGATGGTGGCACACGTCGCCGCCGATGAACCGGATACGGCGGCGAAAATGGCGCAGCCAATCACATTCACGTGCAGCAGACGCCCCGGTAGCCTCTGCAGCCACGGAGCCAATCCTTCGAACATGTCGTCGGACAATTTGGTGCGATAGAGAATCTCGCCCATCCAGATGAACATCGGCAACGCGGTCAGATCCCACGAGTTCGATGCCGTCCAAATCGAGGTCGCGAGCACCTGTCCCGCCGGCGTCGCAACTTTCGTAAGAACTGCAGCAAAGCCGCAGACCCCTAGCGCAATCGCGATCCAAACGCCGGAACCGAGAATGGCGAACAGAAGCAGCATCAGCACGAGTGAAAGCTCGACGACGGACATCGCTAGCCTTCTTTCCCGAGCGTGATCGCATCTTCCGCGGCGCGGAACGTGGGACGGCCCCGGCTAACAACAATGAAAAATTCGTCGACCAGTGCTGCGGTCAGGATCAGCGAGCCAACCGCCATCGCCGTCTGCGGGTAGACCAGCGGCACACGGATGACGCCCGCGGACACTTCATGGAAAAGGAATGATACCCACGCGAAATTGGCGAGATGGCCGCTCATGTAAGCGGCGCATGCTGCCGCAAAACCAAAGGCCCAAAGCTCCACGAAATAGCGGGTGCGCTCGCTGACCGCCGCCAGCACCATCGTCACGCGGATATGCGCACCCGCCTTCAACGTGCCGGCAAGCGCGAGGAAGCTAGCTGCTGCGAGCAGGTAACCGCAGATTTCATTAAGCGACAGGATAACGAAATCGGTGCGCGGCAGGTGCAGAAGCGCGAGCGCGCCATCAAGCAGGCGTCCAGCCAGCTGCAGGCCGACCAACACCGCGATCCCGACCAGACACAGGGCTGAGGCCCACAGCGCGGCGCGATAAAGCGTATCGAGTGCGCGCCGCACTTATTTCCTGTACGTCGCCAGCATCGCCGCGCCGTCAGGCCCAGCTGACTTCTCCCACTCGGACGCAATGGTCGAGCCGATTTTGGCGAGGCCGTCCTTTAACTCCGGACTCGGTGGCAGAACCTTGATGCCGGCGTCTTTCAGCGCCTTGGTCTTAATCGTCATTTCATCGATCGACAATTTCCAGCCGCGATCTTCCGCGGCTTTGGCGGCGTCGATGACCGCTTTCTGTTCGGCAGCAGAGAGCTTGTCAAAAGCGGCCTTGTTCACGATCACGATGTTGCGCGGCAACCAAGCCTGCGTGTCGATGTAGTGTGTCAGGTAATCCTGCGACTTGGTGTCGACGCCGGTGGAAGCCGAGGTGATCATCACATCGACGCGGCCGGTGGCAAATGCCGTGGGAAGGTCTGGCACCTCGATCTGCGTCGGGATCGCACCGGCCAGCGCGGCAATGCGGCCGATCATTGCGTTGTAGGTGCGGAATTTGAGACCCTTGAGATCGTCGACGGACTTGATCTCGCGCTTGGCGTAAAGACCCTGCGGCGGCCACGGCACCGAGTACAGGAGCATCAGTCCTTCGGACGCGAGCTGCTTTTCCAGATATGGCTTTTGCGCCGCGTAGAGTTTCCGCGAAGCATCGTAGCCGGTGGCAAGAAATGGCACCGAGTCGAGCCCGTAGACCGCCGCCTCGTTCGACGACAGAGATTCAAGCATTTCACCGATCGGCGTGGTTCCTTGGCGGACGCTGCGTTTGATTTCGGCATGCTTGATCAGGGACCCAGCCGAGTGGATCGCGATTTTGAGCGAGCCGTTGGTCGCCTTGTCGACGTCGGCTGCGAACTGCATGATGTTGCGGGTGTGGAAATTGCCGTCCGGATACGGCGTCGGCATATCCCATTTGGTTTGCGCGGAAGCGGCCGAGCTGATCCCGGATGCAGCCAAAAGCACCGCGCAAGCCCGCACGAAATTTTTCATATGTCCCTCCACCATATCTTCAACATTCCAGGCAAGCATGGGGCCAGTCCAGCGTGCTGGCAAGACCATGCCGAAGAAGTCTGTTCAGATTGGCTCGACGCCGTTTGTCCTGAGGGTAGCGGCCGCAGCAGGCGCGGTAAGAAAGCGGATCAGCGCCTGCGCGGCGTCGCGTTCCTTCGCGGAGGTGCTCAAGCCTGCCGCAAACCCGATCTTGGTCTGCAACTCCTCCGGAATCGGCCCAACCAGATCGACGCCGGGCACCCCGGTGATGCGCGTCGCCACCACCACGACCATGTCGGCTTCACCGCGCGCGACAACTTCGACCGTGTCTTCGGCCGCCATCGGCTTGAGCTTGCCTTGCATCTCGGCCTTGATGCCGAGCCGATCGAGCAGGCTGACGAAATAGAGTCCGCTCGCGCCCTTGCCCGGATAGGCAACGGCTTTCGCCGCCAGCAGCGTGCGCTTGAAGGCTTCAGCCGTTGCTATGTCTGGCTTGGGAGCACCCTTCCGCACGGCCACGCCAAGACCGGAACGGCCGATATCGGCACGGCTGCCCGCGACCAGCTTGCCGTCCTTGATCAGCGCATCGATGACGGGCGGATTGAGCACCGCGACGTCAAAGGCCTCGCCGGCTTCGATCTTCTTTTTCAGGTCGGCATTGACCTCAAAATGCAACTTGATCGTGTTGCCGGTGGCGCGTTCGAACTGCGTGCACAATTCCCGAACCGCCGCCTTGGCGCCATTGCCGCTCAAAACCCGAAGCTCGGCGGCCTGCGCAGGCGAACCTGCGACAAACAGCGCCGCGATAAATACGAGCAGTCCTCGCATGGTCTCACCAGTTTTTTTCGCGCCATTCAGCCTAACAGGCTTGTTTCACCCCTGACAGGCCGGACATAGTGGTATTTCCCTTTTTGAATTCGATACCGATGGCGAGAAAAACTTCAGCGCAGCTTTGGGACTTCTGGATCGACCGCGGCGGCACCTTCACCGACGTGGTCGGGCGCCGGCCGGACGGATCGCTGGTCGCGCACAAGCTCCTGTCGGAAAATCCCGAAGCCTATGCCGACGCCGCCGTGCAGGGCATCCGCAATCTGCTTGGCCTGAAGCCGGGAGAAACAATCCCGGCCAGGCACATCGGCGCGGTGAAAATGGGCACGACGGTCGCCACCAATGCGCTGCTCGAGCGCAAGGGCGAGCGCACCGCCTTGCTCATCACCAAAGGCTTCCGCGACGCATTGAAGATCGGCTACCAGGCGCGGCCGAAAATCTTTGCCCGCCACATCATCAAGCCGGACATGCTCTACGAGCGTGTTGTTGAAGTCGATGAGCGCGTCCGTGCCGACGGCACGGTGGAGCGTGAACCCGATCTCGCGGCTGTGCGTGGGGATCTGAACGCCGTCAAGACCGACGGAATCAAGGCGATCGCGATCATTTTCATGCACGCCTACCGCCATGCCGATCACGAAAGAAAGGTGGCGGCGCTGGCACGCGAGATGGGTTTTTCGCAGGTCTCGGTCAGCCACGAAGTCTCGCCGCTGATCAAGCTGGTCGGCCGCGGCGACACGACGGTGGTTGATGCCTATCTCTCGCCCATCCTGCGGCGTTACGTGGCGCAGGTCGACAAGGACCTCGATGCAAAACGTTCGGCCGCCCGCCTGATGTTCATGATGTCGTCCGGCGGACTGACGGCCGCGGAATTATTCCAGGGCAAGGATGCGATCCTGTCCGGTCCGGCCGGTGGCGTGGTCGGGATGGCAGAGACCGGAAAGCAGGCCGGGCTGAACCGCCTCATTGGCTTCGACATGGGCGGCACCTCGACCGACGTCTCGCATTTCGACGGTGAGTACGAGCGCGCCTTCGAGACGGAAGTCGCCGGCGTGCGCATGCGCGCGCCGATGATGCTGATCCACACCGTCGCTGCCGGCGGCGGCTCGATCCTGCATTTTGACGGCGCCCGCTTCCGTGTCGGCCCGGATTCGGCGGGCGCCAATCCCGGCCCGAAATGCTACCGGCGCAACGGGCCGCTCGCCGTCACCGACGCCAATGTCATGGTCGGCAAGCTCATCTCCGATTTCTTTCCGAAAATTTTTGGACCGTCGCAAAGCCTGCCGCTCGATGCGCATGCCGTGCGCATGGCCTTCACCGATCTCGCCCAGCAGGTCGGCGGCCGAAAGCCGGAAGACGTCGCCGACGGCTTCATCAAGATCGCGGTCGAGAACATGGCCAATGCGATCAAGAAGATTTCCGTGCAGCGCGGCTATGACATCACGCACTACGCGCTCAACTGCTTCGGAGGCGCTGGTGGCCAGCACGCCTGCCTGGTCGCCGACGCGCTCGGCATGACGCGCGTGCTCATTCATCCCTTCTCGTCGCTGCTCTCAGCCTACGGCATGGGTCTCGCCGACATCCGCGCCTCGCGCGAGCAGGCCATCGAGCTGCCGTTCGGCGGCAAGGCCTTCAAGGCGATCGCGCGCGTCGGGAAATTGCTCGGAAAAGCGACCAAGAAAGAGGTCGCGGGCCAG
>Ga0247795_1000014_pt1 | contig 22363 bp, 20 predicted proteins | sample UWRJS016104C6_FD_179636 | JGI IMG/M metagenome (GOLD analysis project Ga0247795, IMG submission 179636) | Soil microbial communities from Arlington Agricultural Research Station in Wisconsin, United States - UWRJ-S016-104C-6 | ecosystem: Environmental > Terrestrial > Soil > Agricultural land...
ACGCTCTCCGGCGGCACCACGCGAGATCTTCTGCGGGCGATCGCGGCCGGCGACGCGAAACGGTTCCAGGCGGTGCCCGGGATCGGCAAGCGCACCGCCGAGCGGATCATCGTCGAGCTGCGCGAGAAAGTGGCGGGGGCCTTGGAGGAGGAGGTGGCCGTTGCCGCCGCAGAGGGCGGTGACGCTCGCGCCCTGGCCCGCGACGGCCTCGTCAACCTCGGCTACGCGCCGCTGGAAGCCGAGCAGCTGCTGGACGGCGTCGAGGGTGCCGAGCCGCAGGACCTCGTCGCGGCGGCACTGCGGAAGGCCGGAGCCTCCAGGAACGCCGCGTGAGCGAGGCGCCGGACATAGGCGGCAACCGGATTCGAACCCCGGGCGTCGACGGCGAGCCGATCCCCGTCGACGCCGAGGTGAAGATCCACGACGCGCGGGCAGAGGCGCCGGACGAAGATCTCGACCGCTCGCTGCGCCCGCCGACCCTGGACGACTTCGTCAACCAGCAGCAGGTGACCGACCAGCTGACGATCTTCATCGAGGCCGCCAAGCGCCGCGGCGAGGCGCTCGACCACGTGCTGCTCGCCGGACCCCCGGGCCTCGGCAAGACCTCGCTCGCCCACATCGTCGCCGCCGAGCTCGGGGTGCCGATGGTGCAGACGGCGGGCCCGGCGCTCGAGCGCAAGGCGGACGTCGCCTCCTTCCTCACCTCGCTGGAGCCGGGCAGCGTCTTCTTCATCGACGAGATCCACCGCCTCGGCCGCGCGGTCGAGGAGACGCTCTACCCGGCGATGGAGGACGGCGAGCTGCCGGTTGTCCTCGGCCAGGGGGCGGGGGCGCGGACGGTGACGCTGCCGCTGCCGCCCTTCACCCTGGTCGGCGCGACCACCCGCGCCGGGCTGCTGACGACGCCGCTGCGCGATCGCTTCGGCGTCTCCCACCGGCTCGAGTACTACGCGCCCGAGCACCTGGCTTTGATCGTCGAACGCTCGGCTGGAATCCTCGAAGTCGAGATCGACGCCGGCGGGGCGGAGACGATCGCCTCGCGCTCGCGGGGGACGCCGCGGGTGGCAAACCGGCTGCTGAAGCGGGTGCGGGATTTCGCCCAGGTGAAGGGGAGCGGCCGGATCGGCGCCGACGTCGCCGCCGCCGCCCTGGAGATGCTGGAGGTGGACGCCGGCGGGCTGGACCGCAGCGACCGCGCGCTGCTGGACGTGATCGCGACCAAGTTCGGCGGCGGTCCGGTCGGCCTTTCGACGCTGGCGATTGCAATCGGCGAGGAGCAGGACACGATCGAGGACGTGCTCGAGCCCTATCTGCTCCAGCAGGGTCTGCTGAAGCGGACGCCGCGCGGCCGCGTCCTGACCCAGCGCGCATACGAGCACCTCGGACTGCCGGCGCCGGAGGATGCGGCGAGCCTCTTCTAGGACCCTCCCGCTAGCCTGTCGAATATGCCGTTTTTCATCTGTCCGAATTGCGGACACCGGGAGGTGAGCGGGGAGCGAACTGCGGGTTTCAGCACCCGCCCCAAGGGCTGCTCGAAATGCGGCTTCGGCTTTGTCTTCGAATTACTCGACGATTATTATCCGGCTCCCAATGCAGCCTTTTTCGTATGCGACAAGCAGGGACGCGTGATCGACGCCGGGAAAGGCAGCTTCGAGCTGACCGGTTTGACCGATGAAGACGTGATCGGTCGGCCGGTGCACGAAGTGCTGGGGCTCGACTGGATCGACGCCGGCAACGGCGGCGAGGAGGCCGACACCAACGGCGACGGCGTCAGCGACCCGATCGAGACCTCGCTGGAGTGGGGTGTCCGCTCGCTCGGCAAGCGGGTCTCGGTAAACGCGGAGGGGGACCTGCCGGCGCGAGCGGTCGCCGACGTCTTCCCCGCCTACGACGACGACGGCGGCCTGCTCCTCGTCCTCACTCCGGAGGGCTGAGCGATGGGCACCCGCCGCCGCCATCTGTTCGTTCTCCTCTTCGTCCTCGGCCTGGTTGCCATCTCCGGGCTGATCATCGCCAAGAACGAAACGAAGCTCGGGCTCGACCTGCAGGGTGGGCTGGAGCTCGTCTACCAGGGCCAGCCGACCGGGACGAGCACCGAGGTCAGCGGCGAAGACATCGACGACTCGATCTCGATCATCGAACGGCGGATCAACGAGCTCGGCGTCTCCGAGCCGGAGGTGGCGAGGCTCGGCACCGACAAGATCACGGTCAGCCTGCCCGGCGTCACCGATGCCCGCCGCGCCGCCGAGCAGGTTGGCTCGACCGCCCAGCTCTACTACTACGACTGGGAGAAAAACCTGATCGGCCCCGAGCAGGTGATCGGCGGAAACCCGGGGCTGCAACCGCCGGAAGGGCCGCTGAAAGCGTCCGAAAAACGCTGGGAAGAAGCCGGCCGCAACGTCACCAAAGAACTCAACAAACAGCTGATCTTCACGGGCGCCTACCCGACCGCGTACGACGCGGCGCAGCTCGCCGCCGAACAGGAGCCGGTCGAAAACTGCGAGGACTGCTCGGTCTCCAGGCCCCGTTACTACCTCTTCAAGAAAGCCGAGCCGCACGACCTGATCGCGGGTCCGGAGCTGGCGAAAAAAGACCTCTACATCAGCCCGACCGGCGAAAAACGCCCGAAGGACGGCATCGTCGTCGAGGTTCCGGCGGGGACGATCCTGGTCTCCGAATACCCGACCAACGCGGAAGGGGAGCTGGACGAAACCGTCGACCCGGGGTGGTACGCGCTCAAAGACGAACCGGCTTTGAGCGGCAACGACATCACCGACCCGGAACAGTCCTACGGCCCGAACAACGAACCGCTCGTCCAGTTCGGCTTCACCGACGAGGGACAGGCGGCCTTCCAGGAAGTCACCCGGAGGATCGCCCAGCGCGGACAGGCAAACGCGATCGGCCCGGTCAGCGGCGAAGAAGCCGAACAGCTTTCGCACCACTTCGCGGTGATCCTCGAAAACGAAGTCAAAACGCGTCCGATCATCAACTTCGCCGAAAACCCCGACGGGATCGACGGCCGCACCGGCGCCCAGATCGCGGGCGGGTTCAAGGACATCGGCGAGGCCCAGGACCTGGCGACGACGCTGCAGATCGGCGCCCTGCCGATCAACCTCAAACTGATCAGCCAGACGCAGGTCTCGGCGACCCTCGGCAGCGAAGCCCTCGACCAGGGAGTCAAGGCCGGCCTCGTCGGCCTTGCCCTGGTGATCCTCTTCCTGCTGATCTTCTACCGCTTCCTCGGCCTGATCGCCTCGATCGCGCTCGGCGCCTACGCGATCATCTTCTTCGCCCTGATCGATCTGATCCCGATCACCCTGACCCTGCCGGGGATCGCGGGTCTGGTGCTGACGATCGGCGTCGCGGCCGACTCGAACATCGTCATCTTCGAGCGAATAAAGGAGGAGGTGCGGGCCGGTCGCTCGATGTCGAGCGCGATCGCCGCCGGCTACAAACGCGGGATCAGCACGATCATCGACGCCAACGTCGTCACCCTGCTGACCGCGTTCATCCTCTTCGTGCTGGCGACGGCGGGCGTCAAGGGCTTCGCCTTCACCCTCGGCGTCGGCACGATCGTCTCGCTGCTGACCGCCGTCGTCTTCACCCAGGCGCTGCTCGGCAGCATGAGCCGCTCCCGCCTGCTGCGCTCGCGCAGCGCCCTCGGCGCCGGCGGCGAGGGGAGGCAGTGGCGCTTCGACTTCATGGGTGCGAGCCGCTGGTTCTTCTCGATCTCCGGCGTGATCCTGATCGTCGGCGGGCTCGCCCTCGCCACCAAGCAGCTCAACTTCGGCATCGACTTCGAGTCCGGGACCCGGATCACGGCGGCGCTTCAGCAGCCGACCGACGAGGAAGGCGTGCGCGACGCCCTCGACGCGGCGGGGATCAGCGGCGAGGAGATCCAGCAGGTCGACGACCCGAACTTCGGCTCCAACGTCTTCCAGATCCAGTCGCACGAACTCGAGCCCGGTGAAGTCCGCGAGGCCGAATCGACGCTGATCGACGAATTCGGGGTGGTCAAAGACGGCTTCGAGAGCACCAGCGTCGGGCCGACCTTCGGCCAGCAGGTCGCCGACAGCGCCCTCAAGGCACTGATCTTCTCGCTGCTGGTGATCTGCGGATACGTGGCGCTGCGGTTCGAGCCGAAGTTCGCGATCCCGGTCCTGATCGCGATCTTCCACGACATCCTGATCACCGCCGGCGTCTACTCGCTGACCGGCAAAGAGGTATCGAGCGGAACCGTCGCCGCCTTCCTGACGATTCTGGGTTACTCGATCTACGACACGATCATCGTCTTCGACCGCATCCGCGAGAACGTGCCGCGAATGCCACGGGCGGCTTTCTCCCAGATCGTCAACCGCTCGATGAGCGAGGTCCTGACCCGTTCCCTGGCAACCAGCTTCTCGACCCTGCTCGGCGTCATGTCGCTGATGGTCTTCGGCGGCGCGACCCTGCAGGACTTCGCCTTCGCGATGCTGGTCGGGATCGCCTCCGGTACCTATTCCTCGATCTTCATCGCCTCGCCGGTGCTGACGGCCTGGAAGGAACGCGAGCCGGGCTTCATCCGCCGGCGCCTGCGGATCGCCGAACTCGAGGGCGGGCGGGTTCCCGCCTACGCCGACGAGATCGAGATGGCCAAGCTCGCCCGCGACGAGGAGCCGGAAGCGACCGCCGCGCCGAGCGTCGAGGCGCCGGCCGCCGAGGCGGCGCTGGGGCCGGTGGCGACGGTGGAGCGGACCGAGACCGGCAACGGCAGCGGCTCGCTCGGCAACGGCGACGGCGCCGGCGACGAGGGCGATTCGGCCTCGGCCGAACGCCGACAGCGCAACGCCGAGCGCCGTGCCCGCCGCCAGGCCCGCCGCAAACACGGGAGGAAGCGCTGATGGCCCTCGTCGTCTTCTTCATCATGGGCATCGCCCTCTGGCACTTCACCGTCTTCGTGCCCGACCGGTTCTGGCAGGGGATCGTCGGCGCCTTCCTCGGCGCGGTGCTGGGCTCGGTGATCTTCGGCCTGATCGTGCAGGAGGCCAGCGGCAAAGACCTCGGGGACACCGACCTCTCGACCGCGTTGATCGCGATCCCGGGAACGCTGATCGGCCTGGGGATCGTCTACGCGATCGGCATGCGCTCCGAAGAGCACGCTGCCTAGGGCTTTTCCCGCATCTTCGGCGCCCTGCGTGGCGCGGTTCCGCCGCATCGACTCCTAGCCTGGAATCGTGGCGCAGATCGCTGGTCCATTTGCAGTTGAGCCCTATTCCTACGCGGAGGCCCGGGTCCTGAGCGAAGAGCTTGGGCTCAGCGAACCGGTGGCCGTGACCCTGGTTCGGCGCGGCTACCGGACCCCGGAGCAGGCCCGCTCCTTCCTCGCCGCCGACGAAACGCACCCGCCGTCGGCGTTCGCGGGGATGGATCTGGCGGTCGAGCGGGTTCTGGCGGCGATCGCAGAGGGGCGGCGGATCACCGTCCACGGCGACTTCGACGTCGACGGCGTCTGCGCGACTGCGCTGATGATCTCGACCCTGCGCGAGCTGGGCGCCGATTGCGACTGGTTCATCCCGAACCGGATCGAGGACGGCTACGGGCTGTCTGGTGAGAACGTCCGGCGCCTTGCCGACCGGGGCACCTCGCTGCTGGTCACGGTCGACTGCGGGATCGCCTGCGCAACCGAGGTCGCGCTCGCGCGCGAGCTGGGGATGGAGGTGGTGGTTACGGACCATCACCAGCCGGGGGAGCGGCTGCCCGATTGCCCGATCCTGCATCCGGAAGTCAGCGGCTACCCGTTCAAATCGCTCTGCGGGACGGCGGTCGCCTGGAAGCTGGCGTGTGCGCTTGGCGCTGATGCTGAGCGCGATCTCGATTTGGTGGCGCTGGCGACGGTGGCCGATGTGGTGCCGCTCATTGGCGAGAACCGTGCGCTGGTGAAACGCGGCCTGGCCGAGGTGAGGCGGGCGCGGCGACCAGGGATGCGGGCGCTGCTGGAGGCAGCGAAATGCGAGCCGGAGCGGCTGGATGAGAGCGATCTCGGGTTCCGGCTGGCGCCGAGGATCAATGCCGCCGGGCGCCTCTATCGGGCGGACGCCGGCGTCGAGCTCTTCCTCACCGAGGACGGGGGGAGGGCGGAGACGATCGCGGTCGAGCTGAGCAAGGCCAACTCCGAGCGGCGGGCGACCGAGCGGGAGGTCGACGCGGCTGCCGAGGCGGCGCGGCGCGAGCTGCCGGAGCACCTGAAGGAGGCCCATGGTCTTGTCGTGGCCGGGCGGGATTGGCACCCGGGGGTGGTCGGGATCGTCGCCTCGCGACTGGTCGAGCGCCATCACCGGCCGGTAGTCGTTATCTCGCTTGATGAAGAAGGGGGCGGGCGCGGGTCGGGCCGCAGCATTTCCGGCTTCGACCTGCTGGCCGCCCTCGAGGCGTGCGCCGAGCACCTCGAGGGCTTCGGCGGGCATCGCGCCGCCGCCGGTCTCCAGATCCGGGCCGAGAACGTCGCGGCATTCCAGGAGGCGTTCGCCGCCCACGCGAGCGAAGTGCTGAGCCCGGAGGACCTGCAGCGCACTGAAAAGGTCGACGCGATCGTCGGCGGTGTGGGCCTCGGCCTCGAGCTGGCGGAAGAGCTGAGGCAGCTGGCGCCGTTCGGGATGGGGAACCCCGGAGTGCGGCTCCTTGTTCCCTCGGCGCGAGTGAGCGACGTGCGGACGATGGGGGAGGGCAAGCACGCCCGCTTCAGCCTCCACAGCGGCTCCCACCGCGCCCTCGGCGTCGCCTTCGGCCGCTCGAGCCTCGGCGTGGAGGAAGAGGACGTCCTCGACGCCAGCGTCCGCCTCGAGATCAACCACTGGAACGGCTCGATAGAGCCGAGAGTCGTCCTCCGCGAGCTCTACCCGCTGGAGGAGCCGGAGGCCGAGGAGCCCGCGTTGCCCCATGCCTGTTCTTGCGACGAATCCCAGTGGTGGCACCGCTTCGAAGCAGAGCTGGACACGCCCCTCGACGCCGAGACCGCAAACGAGGCCGATGTGCGGACTCTTTTGCGGTCTCGCGAAGAGGAGGGGCGGCGGGTGGTCCGCGGTGGCGCTCCGGCGACCGTGGCGATCGCGGAGTTGGTCTCCAGCGGGGCTGGGGTGCTGGCGGTTTGCGCCGATGCCTCGCGGCGGGCGGCGCTGGCCAGCGGGGCGACTGGCCTCGCCCGGTTCAACGGAGGGGCGGCGCTGATCGCCTGCCACCGCTGCGGGGGCGAGGAGATCGCGCGGCTGCGGGGGCGGGCGGAGAGCGGTCTGGCGCTGACCGACTTCGGGGCCCTGGAACGGGAGCCGGAGCTGGCGCGGGCCTTCGAGCACGTCGTCCTCGTCGACCCGCCGAGCGATGAGCTCGATGAAGCGCGTGCGGGCCTGCTCTGGTCCGAGGTGGGACCCGGCTTCCTGCACGTCCTCTGGACAGAGGCCGAGCAGGAGTTCGCCGCCAAAGCCCTGGCCGAGCAGTGGGCGACGCGGGAGGGCGTTGCCGCGACCTATCGGACGCTGCGCCAGACCGGCGATGCGCGCGGGTGCCGCCTGCGCGAGGCGCTCGCGGGGCCGGGCAGCTACCCACTCTGTCCGGAGGCCGGCGCCCGCCGCTTCCGGGTCCTGCGCGAGCTTGGCCTGCTGCAGGGATCGCCCGAGGGCGGCGAAGGGATTGTCCGGGTCGTATCCTCAGTGAGGACGGATCTGCAGCGCTCGGCTGCGTTCCGCGCTTACAGCGAAAGACTTTCGGAGGCCCAGCGATTTCTCGCAAGACCCAAACTGCCGTAGAGCACAAGGAGCTCCTCGCCGATCTGTTTGCGGTGATCGAGGAGTTCGACTCGGCCCCGGCCGAGTCCGGGAACGGGAGCGGTGCTTCGGGTAACGGCGGCACCGCGGTGGCGGTGGCGACGATCGACCGCGCCAGGGTCGAGCGCGCCTTCGACTTCGCCTGCGAGCGGCACGCCGACCAGCGCCGCTACTCGGGCGACGAGTTCATCACCCACCCCGTCGGCGTCGCCCAGATCTGCGCCGGCATGCGGCTCGATACCGAGACCCTCTGCGCGGCCCTGCTCCACGACACGGTCGAGGACACGACCGCGAACCTGGAGGAAATCCAGGCCGAGTTCGGCGACGAGATCGCCCAGCTCGTCGACGGCGTCACCAAGCTGACCGGGATCACCTTCGAGAGTCGCGACGAGCGCCAAGCCGAGAACTACCGGAAGATGATGGTGGCGATGGCCACCGACGTCAGGGTGATCCTGATCAAGCTGGCCGACCGCCTCCACAACATGCGCACGCTCGGCGCCCTGCCGAAGCAGAAACAGACGCTGAAGTCGCACGAGACGCTGGAGATCTACGCGCCGCTGGCGCACCGGCTCGGGATCCACGCGATCAAATGGGAGCTGGAGGACCTCGCCTTCGCGACCCTGCACCCGCGCAAGTACGCGGAAATCAAGCAGCTCGTCGCCCAGCAGCGCGACGAGCGGGAGAACTACGTCTCCGACGCCGGCGAGTTCCTCGACAAAGAGCTGGAGCAGGTCGGGATCGAGGCCGAGATCTCCGGCCGCGCCAAGCACTTCTACTCGATCTACACGAAGATGGCGAAGAAGGGCCGCGAGTTCAACGAGATCTTCGACCTGACCGCGATGCGGGTGATCGTCCACTCGGTCAAAGACTGCTACGGCGCGATCGGGGTCATCCACTCGCTCTGGAAGCCGCTGCCGGGTCGCTTCAAGGACTTCGTCGCGATGCCGAAAGCGAACATGTACCAGGCGCTGCACACGACGGTGATCGGGCCCGAGGGCAAACCCCTGGAGATCCAGATCCGGACCGAGGAGATGCACAAACTCGCCGAGTACGGGATCGCCGCCCACGTCGCCTACAAAGAGGGGAGCAGCGGCGACCCGAAGCGGGAGAAGATGACCTGGCTGCGGCAGCTGGTCGAGGCCGAGGGCGAACAGGACCCGGCCGAGTTCCTCGAGTCGCTCAAGGTCGACCTCTTCGAGGACGAGGTCTTCGTCTTCACCCCGAAGGGCGAAGTGAAGAACCTCTCGGCGGGCTCGACCCCGCTCGACTTCGCCTACGCCGTCCACACCGACGTCGGTCACAGCTGCGTCGGCGCCAAGGTCAACGGCTCGATCGTGCCGCTGCACTACCAGCTGCGCTCGGGCGACATCGTCGAGGTGCTGACCGCGAAGCAGAAGCGCGGCCCCTCGCTCGACTGGCTGAAACTGGTGCGGACCAGCCGCGCCCGCAACAAGATCCGCGCCTGGTTCAAAGAGGAGCGCCGCGAGGACGCCGAGCGCGACGGCCGGGAGAAGCTCGAGGAAGCGCTGCGTACGCGCGGCATCCCGATGCAGAAGGTCTCCGGCTCGGCGCTGCTGGCGGACGTGATCCGCGAGATGGGGTTCCGCAAAGCGACCGACTTCTACATCGCCCTCGGGCAGGGCAAAGTCTCCGCCAAGACCGCCGCCAACAAGCTGATGCAGCGCCTGAAGGCGGGAGAGGGCGTCGAGGAGGACGCGCCGGGCACCCCGCTCGGGCGCGAGGACCGCGCTCGCCGCACCAAGGAGGCCTCCAACTACGGGATCATCGTCAAGGGCGTCGACAACGTCGCCGTGCGGCTCGCCAAGTGCTGCCGCCCGGTTCCCGGCGACCAGATCGCCGGCTACGTCTCGCTCGGCCGCGGGATCACCATCCACCGCACCGACTGCAAGAACGTCAAGGCCCTGAAAAGAGCGCCGGAGCGGTTCGTCGAGGTTCGCTGGCAAGGCGAAAACGAGGCCTCCTACCGGGTCGAGCTGCAGATCGACGCCTACGACCGCACGCGCCTGCTCGAGGACCTCTCGCGGACCTTCTCCGAGGCGGGGATCAACATCATCGGCGCCACCTGCATCACCAACCACCCGATGGTGAAAAACCGGTTCGTGGTGGAGGTCGGCGACACCGAGCAGCTCAAGCACTGCATCAGCCGCCTCCGCAACGTCGAGTCGGTGTTCGATGCCTATCGCGTAACCCCGGCCGCCTGAGGACGGCCAGTCGGACGGGGAAGTGGCTTTAGCCGTCGCCGTAACCGGTCCCACCGGCGAGATCGGCAAGCCGCTGATGTCGGAGCTCGAGCGGCGGTCGGAGGTGGAGAACGTGCTCGGCATGGCCCGGCGCCCGTTCGATCCCGCCGAGGAGGGGTGGGGGAAGGTCGTCTATCGGCGCGGGGACATCCTCGATCGGGGGGCGTTGGCGGCGCTCTTTGACGGGGTGGACGTGGCTGTCCACCTCGCCTTCGCGATCTTCGGCGGCCGCGAGGAGACCCGCAAGGTGAACCTGGAGGGGACCCGCAACGTCTTCGAAGCGGCGATCCGGGCCGGGGTCAAACGCCTCGTCTACGCGTCCTCGGTTGCCGCCTACGGCTTCCACCCCGAGAACCCGCAGCCGCTGACCGAGGACGTTCCGGCGCGCGGCAGCGAGGACTTCTACTACTCGGCGCAGAAGGCGGAGCTGGAGGGTCTGCTCGACGAGCTGCTGATCGGGAGCGAGGTGGAGGCCTACGTCTTCCGCCCCTGCATCGTCGCCGGGCCGCGGGCGACGATGTTGATCGAGCAGACCGTCGACGCGGTGCGGGTCGGCGACCCGCTGCCGCTGCTGCGCAGGGGGATCGAGAGGCTGCCGCTGGTGAGCCCGGTCCTGCCCGACCCGGGGATGCCGATCCAGCTCGTCCACCACGACGACGTCGCCCGGGGGATGGCGGCGGCGATCTGCGGCGACGGCCCGCCCGGCGTCTACAACCTCGCCGGCGAGGGGGAGGTCAAGGTCGCCGACATCGCCCGCGAGCTCGGCTGGCGCTCGGTCCCGATCCCAAGTCCCGCGGTCAGCGTCGGCACCGCCGCGGCGCGCCGCCTCAAGTTCGTCTCCTCGAAGCTCGAGTGGTCGATCGCCGCCGACACCCCGGTGCTGATGGACACGACCAAAGCGCGTCGCGACCTGGACTGGAACCCCGGCCATAACGCCAGGGAGACGCTGCGCGAAACCGTGGTCGGGGCGCGCGAAAAGGGCTTACTCGACTAAGCGACGATGGTCAAAGCGCTGGGAGCGATTCGCAGCTCGATTCGCTCGCGCTCGCCGATGTAGTCGCCGTCGACCTGCAGCGGGAAGGGGCGGGGGGTCCCGTCCTTGGCCGTGGAGGCCGTCTCGACGAGGGCGTGGGTGACGTCGTCGAAGTGGGCGACCTGCTTGTGGTGGGCTGCCGGTTTGCTCTCGCTGAAGAGGCGGCTGATCAGGGTCGGCATGTCGCGCTGGTTGGCGCGCTTCAGGACCGCGATCGAGAGGGTGCCGTCGTCGAACTCGATCCCCTCGCAGACGCGGATCGGGCGGCTGGCGAAGTAGGTGAAGGGGTCCGAGTTCTGGACGATCGTGGTCACGCCCTCGACCGGCTCGCGGCCGTCGACCGTGGTTCGGACCCTGATCGGGTTGACCCGGTATTTGCGGTAGAAGGCGGAGATCCCGGCCCAGCTGTAGTAGTAGGGACCGGCGCGTCCCTTCAGCTTCGGGTTGGCGTCGACCCGCTGCACCACCGTCGCGTCGATCCCCACCCCGCAGGCGAAGACGAAGTAGCGGTCGTCGACCATGCCGAGGTCGATCTTGCGCGGCGACCAGTCGTCCGCCAGCGAGAGCAGGTGCTCGGTCGCGTCGACGACGTCGTTGGGGATCCCCAGCGTGCGGCAGACGACGTTGGTCGAGCCGCCGGGCAGCACCGCCACCGGCAGGTCGGTCCCCGCCAGCCCGTTGGCGACCTCGTTCAGCGTCCCGTCGCCGCCGAAGGCGACGACGACGTCATAGCCCCCGTCCCGCGCCTCGCGCCCGATCTCGGTCGCGTGGTTCTGCGCCTGCGTGGAGACCGCTTCGACGTCGAAGCGTCCCTGCAGCGCGTAGACCACGAGGTTCTTGAGCCGATCCGAGACGGTCGTCGCGTACGGATTGACGATCAGAAGCATCCGTTTCTTGGCGGACTTGCGGCGGCGGCGGGAGCGAAGCTGCGCGGTCACGGATGCTGCACCCTAATGGCGTTGCGATTCGCCTAGGCTGCCGCCGGTGATCGACCGACGCGAGCTGGGCGCGATCTTCCTCGGCGGCGCCCTCGGGGCGCTGGTGCGAGCGGGGCTGGCGGAAGCGTTTCCGGCCTCGGGCGCGAGCTGGCCCTGGGCGACCTTCCTGGTCAACGTGGTCGGCGCCGCCCTGCTCGGCTACTGGTACACGACCCTCTCGCACGCGAGCTACCGGCGGCCGCTGCTGACGACCGGGTTCTGCGGGGCGCTGACGACCTTCTCGACCGTCCAGCTCGAGCTGCTGGAGATGATCGACGCCGGCAGGCTCGCGCTCGCCTGCCTGTATCTGGCGGCAAGCGTCGCCGCCGGCCTGGCGGGGGCGCAGGCGGCGACCGCCGTCGCGCGGCGGACGGAGGCGGCGTGAGCTGGGTCGTCTGGGTCGGGGTCGCCCTGCTCGGCGGCTGCGGGGCGCTGGCCCGGTTCGGGCTGACGCTGTTCGTCGCCGACCGCCTGCACCCGCACCTCCCGCTCGGCACCCTCGCCGTCAACGTCAGCGGCGCCTTTCTGCTCGGCCTGCTGGCCGGGACCGCGCTCGACGGCGACGCGCGCCTCCTCCTCGGCGCCGGCGCGCTCGGCTCCTACACCACCTTCTCCACCTGGATGCTGGAGACGCAGCGAGTGGGGGAGGCGGGCAAACAGCGGCTGGCGGTCGCGAACCTCCTGCTCAGCATTGCCCTGGGGCTGGGCGCGGTCGCGCTCGGCCGCTGGCTCGGCACCCAGCCCTAGGCGGCTTCGTAGCGGATCACCGCGCCGTCGTCGACTTCCCGCACCCGTCCCTCGTTGACCAGCAGGTCGGCGTGGCCGATCACCTCGGAGAGGGTGAGGAAGGCCTGGGTGACGGCGACGTTGCCCCACAGCGCCTGCGCCAGCTCATAGCCGCTGCGGGGGCGCTCGGCGATCAGGCGGTGGATCTTCTCCTTGCGCCGCTCGTGGCCGGCGAGGCGCGAGTCGATCAGCGCCGCGTGGTCGGTGATCGGCTCGCCGTGGCCGGGGAGGACGATCTCGGCCGGCATCTCCCGCGTCTTTTTCAGCGACTCGATGTAGGTGACGAGGGCCTGGGTGCGGCGCGAGGAGCCGTCGAGCGGTCGCGTGATCAACGGGTTGGAGGAGATATTGGGGAGCAGGTGGTCGGCGGCGATCAGGATCCGCCGCTCGGCGTCCCAGAAGACCGTGTCCGAGGGACTGTGTCCGGGCCGGTGCAGCGCTTCCAGCCTGCGGTCGGCGAGCTCCAGGGCGCCGCCGTCGTCGAGCGGCCTGGTCACCGCCACGTGCGAGCCCCAGCCGCGGAAGCTGCGGGAGACGCTGCGCAGCGCCACCGTCACGTCCTCGGGGATGCCGTTGCGCAGCATCACCTCGACCGCGAAGGAGTCGTCCTTCTCGGCATCCTCCTCGAAGGAGGCGAGCCTTTCGGTCGCCGCCCCCAGCGCCGCCACCTCGGCCCCGGAGTGCTCGACCAGGATCTCGACCAGGCCGAGGTGGTCGATGTGCTGGTGGGTGACGACGATCAGCTCGAGGTCGCCGAGCGCGTGGCCGCGCTCGGCCAGGCGGGCGGTCAGCTCGTCCAGCGCCTTGCCCGAGTTCGGCCCGGTGTCGACGAGCGTCAGCGGCTCGTCCTCGATCAGGTAGCAGTTGACCCGCCCGACCGCGAACGGGGTCGGGATCGCGAAGCGGTGGATACCGGCGAGCGCGGCCTGCTCGAGCGCTTGCTCAGGCGTCGCGGTCACGCCCGGATCAGGCCCAGCACCTCGTCCCGCCGGCGTTCCATGTCCTCGCGCGAGACCAGCGACTCGAGGTTGAGTCGCAGCAGCGGCTCGGTGTTGGAGGGGCGGACGTTGAAGTGCCAGTCGGGGTAGTCGACGGAGATCCCGTCGAGGTGGGTGAGCTCGCCGTCGGAGTAGCGCGCGGCGATCTCCTCCATCTTCGCCTTCGCGTCGGCGACCTCGGAGTTGATCTCGCCGGAGATGAAGTAGCGGGAGCGGAACTCCTCCATCAGCTCGGCCATGTTGCGACCGTCGAGCGAGATCAGCTCCAGCATCAGCAGCGCCGGGATCGTCCCCGAGTCGGCGTTCCAGAAGTCGCGGAAGTAGTAGTGGCCGGAGACCTCGCCGCCGAAGGCGGCACCCTCCTCGCGCATTCGCGCCTTGAAAAAGGCGTGGCCGACGCGGGAGAGGTCGGAGCGGCCGCCCTCGGCGGCGACCAGGTCCGGCACCGCCCGGCTCGAGCGCGGGTCGTAGAGGATCGTCGCCCCGGGGCTCTTCTGCAGGACCGAGCGGGCCAGCAGGGCGCAGATGAAGTCGCCGTCGCAGAAGCTGCCGTCGCCGTCGATGAAGAAGCAGCGGTCGGCGTCGCCGTCCCAGGCGATCCCGAGGTCGGCGCCGCTCTCCCGGACCCGGGCGATGATCATCTCCCTGTTCTCCTCCAGCAGCGGGTTCGGCTCGTGGTCGGGGAACTCGCCGTTGGGGACGAAGTACATCTCCTCCAGCTCCAGCGGCAGCTTCTCCAGGATCGGGCCGACCATCGGCCCCGCCATCCCGTTGCCGCCGTCGACCACGACCTTCATCGGCTTCACGTTGGACGGGTCGATGAAGGAGAGGGCGTGGGCGTGGTAGGCGTCCCAGACGTCGACCGCTTCGGCCGAGCCGCCGCCGGGCGCCGCGCCGAGGCCGGCTTCGATCTCGGCCTTGACGTCGCCGATCCCGGCGTCGCCGGAGAGCGGCAGCGCCCCCTCTCGGACCAGCTTCACCCCGGTGTAGGCCTTGGGGTTGTGGGAGGCGGTGACCATCGCGCCGCCGTCGAGCTCGCGCGAGCCGACCAGGTGGTAGAGCATCTCGGTCGCGACCATGCCGGCGTCGACGACGGTCGCCCCCTCGGCGATCAGCCCGTCGCGCACCGCCCCGGCCATCGCCGGCGCGGTCAGCCGCATGTCGCGCCCGAGCCCGACCCGCAGCTCGCTCGGCTGCTTGCCGCGCAGCCGTCCCAGCACCCGGGCGAAGGCGCGGCCGATCGCCTCCGCGGTCGTCTCGTCCATCTCCGAGCCGTGCAGGCCGCGGATGTCGTAGGCCTTGAAGATCCCCGGCGGCGCCAGGGGTGACTGGTCGTTCAAAACGCTCCTTTCAGCGCCTCGTAGCTCTGCTCGATCGACTGCGGCATCACTTTCGTGTCGGCGATCACCGGCATGAAGTTGTTGTCGCCGGCCCAGCGCGGGACGACGTGCAGGTGGATGTGGTGCTCGACCCCGGCGCCGGCGACGCGGCCCTGGTTGAAGCCGACGTTGTAGCCGTGCGGCTGGTAGACCGCCTCGAGCCGGTCCATCGCCCGCTGCGCCAGCGCCATCATCTCCGCCAGCGTCTCCGCCGGGATCTCCTGCAGGCGGCCGATGTGCTCGTAGGGCGCCACCATCAGGTGCCCGTTCGTGTACGGGAAGAGGTTGAGGATCAGGAAGCAGCGCTCGCCGCGGTGGACGATCAGGTTCGCCTCGTCATCGTCCGCGGCCGGCTTGGCGCAGAAGATGCACTCCTCCTCGTTGTCCTTGGACGCGTCCTTCACGTAAGCGAGGCGCCAGGGCGCCCAGATGCGGAAATTTGCCACGGGCGCTCCATCCTATGGAAGCCGCGAGCGCTCAGAGCCACTTGCGGCGGCGGAAGTAGGCGACCATCCCGACCAGCACGATCGCCATCACCCCGAGGACGGTGAAGAAGCCCGCCTCGTGGCCTTCGCTCGGCACCCAGGTGTTCATCCCCATCACGCTGGCGATCAGGGTCAGCGGCAGGATCACCACGCTGATCGCGGTGAGGACGCGGAGGATGTCGTTGAGGCGGTGGGAGATCACCGACTCGTTGGTCTCCTCGAGCGCCTCGGCGACCTCCTTGTAGTTCTCGAGCATGTCCCAGATCCGCTCGTGGGCGTCGACGATGTCGTCGAAGTAGATCTCGAGGTCGAGGTCGGAGGCGAGGTAGCGCTGTTTGACCCGCTCGAGGTCGCGCAGGACCGGCCGCTGCGGCCGGATCACTTTGCGGAAGTTGATGATCTCCTGCTTGACGTTGGAGATGTCGCGCACGACCTCCTCGGCGCGCTCTTCGAAGATCGAGTCCTCGAGCGCGTCGAGCTTGTTGCCGATCTTGCGCAGCATCGGGAAGCAGTAGTCGAAGCTGTCGTCGACGAGGCGGTAGAGCAGGTAGCCCGAGCCGCGGGAGAAGAGCTGTTCGCGCAGCTCCTCTTTGGCCCGGCAGCGCTCGAACAGGTACTCGATCGGCTGCAGCGGCAGGTTCGGGATCGTGACCACGTAGTCGGGGCCGACGAAGAGGTCGAGCTCGCCGGTGCCGAGGCGGCCGGCGTGGGGGTCGAAGATCGGCAGGTGGAGGACGATGAAGAGGTAGTCGTCGTAGACGTCGATCTTCGGTCGCTGGTTGCGCGAGAGCACGTCCTCGAGGTCGAGGGCGTGGAATTCGAAGTGCTCCTCCAGCCAGCTGCGCTCCAGCGAGCCGGGCCACTCGATGTTGACCCAGCGCAGGCCGTCGTGGTCGATCTGCTCGACGTTCGGCTTCTGCGGCTCAGGCGCCGCCGGCTGAGAGACGAGCTCGCCGCGTCGGCCAGGCCGCCGCAGCCGTGGTTTCGGAAGGTTCGGCATCGGCCAGGCCCATCGTCTCGTGCTGCAGCGGACTCATCGTGACGCCTAGGTTAACCGCAGAGTGCGCAGTAGAAGATCCTGCACCTGCTTGGTAAGGTTCCTCCCACATAAGCGCCACATCTAGAGGAGTGGAGGGAACTGGCCCCGTGAAGCTCCGGCAACCACCTAGACCGCAAGGTCAAGGCAGGTGCCAAATCCAGCAGGTTTTAGTTGAGGCCTGGAAGATGTGGGGAGACGTCCGACCGGACCTCGCCCCACAAATGGCGAGGTTTTTTCGTAAGCAGGAAAAGAGGATCGGATGTCAGTCGAGAGCTTGAAGTGCAAGGAGTGCGGGACCACCTACGGGCTGGACGCCAGCTACGTCTGCGAAAACTGCTTCGGCCCGCTCGAGGTCACCTACGACCTCGGCGGCCTCGATGCCGCCGAGGTGAAAAGGCGGATCCAGGCCGGGTCGCAGGGGATCTGGCGCTACAGCGACTTCCTCCCCTTCGCGGGCCGCCCGGGCGACCCCCTCGAGCCGGGGCTGACGCCGCTGCTGCGCGCCGATCGCCTGGCCGAGCGGCTGGGCGTCGACGCCGAGATCCACATCAAGAACGACGCCGCCAACCCGACCCACTCCTTCAAGGACCGGGTGGTCGCGGTCGCGGTCGCCAAAGCCCAGGAGCTCGGCTTCAAGACCGTCGCCTGCGCCTCCACCGGCAACCTCGCCAACGCCGTCGCCGCCCACGCGGCCGCGGCGGGCCTCGAGTCCTACGTCTTCGTCCCGGCCAACCTGGAGGAGCAGAAGCTGCTCGCCACCGGCGTCTACGGGACCAACCTGGTCGGCGTCCGCGGCAACTACGACGACGTCAACCGGCTCTGCACCCAGCTCGCCGAGACGCACCCGTGGGCCTTCGTCAACGTCAACCTGCGGCCCTACTACGCCGAGGGCTCGAAGACGCTCGCCTACGAGACCGTCGAGCAGCTCGGCTGGGAACTGCCGGACCGGGTCGTCAGCCCGATCGCCTCCGGCTCGCTCTTCACCAAGCTCGGGCGCGGCTTCCAGGAGTGGCTCGACCTCGGGCTCGTCAGCGGCTCCCAGCCGGTCTTCAACGGCGCCCAGGCGGAGGGCTGCAGCCCGGTTGCGACCGCTTTCGCCGAAGGCTGGGAAGTCTGCAAGCCGCAGCGCCCGGAGACGATCGCCAAAAGCCTCGCGATCGGCGATCCCGCCGACGGGCCCTACGCGGTCGAGCACGCTCGCCGCACCGGCGGCGGCGTCGACGCGGTCTCAGATCAGGAGATCCGCGAAGGGATCAAGCTGCTGGCGGAGACGACCGGGATCTTCACCGAGACCGCCGGCGGGGTCACCGTCGGCGTGCTGCGCAAGCTCGCCGAACGGGGCGAGCTCGCCGCCGGCGAACGGGTCGTCGTCTACATCACCGGCGAGGGGCTGAAGACGCTCGACGCGACCCGCGATACGTTCCAGATGCACGAGATCGACCCCGCCCTCGAGAGCTTCGAGGCCGAGTTCCCGCAGGAGGTAGCCGTCTAGATGTCAGTCACCGTGAAGATCCCGACGCAGCTGCGGGCCGCCACCGGCGGCAACGCCGAGCTCGAGGTCGAGGGCTCGACCGTCGGCGAGGTCCTCGACGCGGTCTTCGATGCCCACGGCGGCCTCCGCGACCGGATCACCCAGGACGGCGACCTGCGCCGCTTCGTCAACGTCTACGTCTCCGGCGAGGACATCCGCTTCCAGCAGGGCCTGGAGACCTCGATCAACGACGGCGACGAGGTCACCATCCTCCCCGCAGTGGCCGGCGGCTGATCGTTTCCAGCATTTGGGCCCCTGCAGGGGCTAAAACTCTGGAAACGATGAAGCCACCCGTAGTCATTCTTTGCGGCGGCCGCGGGACGCGGCTGCGCGAGCGGACCGAGTCGGTGCCGAAGGCGCTGGTCGAGATCGGCGGCCGGCCGATCCTCTGGCACGTGATCCAGATCTACGCCGCGCAGGGTTTCGACCGCTTCCTGCTCGCCACCGGCTACATGGGCGAGGCGGTGGCCGAATTCGCCGCCGGCGAACGCTGGCCGGAGGGTGTGCGGGTGGAGGCGGTCGAGACCGGGCTCGACACCCCGACCGGGGGCCGGGTGGCGGCGCTGACGGGGCAGCTGGGCGGGGAGCGCTTCTGCGCCACCTACGCCGACGGCGTCGCCGACGTCGATCTGAACGCACTGCTCGACTTCCACGGGGCGCAGGGGGCGCTTGCCACCGTCACCGTCGTCCGTCCCGACCTCCAGTGGGGGGTGGCGGAGCTGGCCGGCGACGAGGTGACCGGCTTCGTCGAGAAGCCGCGCAGCGAGCACTGGATCAACGGTGGCTTCTTCTGCTTCGAGCCGGGCGTCTTCGACTACCTGGCGGCGGACAGCGTCCTCGAGCGCGAGCCGCTCTCGCGCCTGGCGGCGGACGGACAGCTGCGCGGCTTCCGCCACGAGGGCTTCTGGGACTGCATGGACACCTACAAGGACGCGGTCGTCCTCAACGACCTCTGGACCGCGGGCCGGGCGCCCTGGCAGCTCTGGGAGGCGGCCTCGGTGGAGGCGAGTTGAAGCGGGCGCTCGTCACCGGCGGCCACGGCTTCGTCGCTTCGAACCTGGCGCGGGCGCTGCTCGAGCGCGGCGACGCGGTCACGGTCCTCGACCTGGCGCCGCCGCCGCGCTCCGGCCTCTCCCTGCAGGGGATCGACTCGGAGGTGGAGCTGGTCGAGGTCGACCTGCGCGACGTCGCCGCGGTGGAGGCGACGATCGCCGCCGGCGAGTTCGACGTCGTCTTCCACCTCGCCGCCCAGACCCTGGTCGGGCCGGCGATGGCGGACCCGACGCAGACCTTCGAAATCAACGTCCGCGGCACCTGGGGCCTGCTCGAGGCCTGCCGCCGCGCCGACGTCCCGGCGGTGATCGTCGCCTCCTCGGACAAGGCCTACGGCCCCAGCGAGGAGCTCCCCTACCGGGAGGAGATGCGGCTGCAGCCCGCCTCGCCGTACGAGGCGAGCAAGGCGGCGGCCGACGCGATCGCCCTCAGCTACCAGCCGGCCTACGGGCTGCCGGTGGCGGTGACCCGCTTCGCCAACATCTACGGCGGCGGCGACCCCAACTTCTCGCGGCTGATCCCCGAGGCGATCGCCGCGGTGCTGGACGGGCGGCGGCCGCAGATCCGCTCCGACGGCAGCCCCGAACGTGACTTCCTCCACGTCGGCGACGCGGTCGGCGCCTACCTCGCGGTCGAGCACGCGGTCGGGGCCGGCGGGCCCGGGGCGGGGCAGGCGTTCAACGCCGGCGGCGAGCGCCCCTTCTCGGTGGCGGAGGTGCTGGAGACGGTGGTGGAGGTATCGGGGACCGACCTGGCGCCGGAATTCCTCGGCACCGGCAACCCGGAGGGCGAGATCGACCGCCAGTTCGTCGACTCGACCAAGCTGCGGGAGATGACCGGCTGGCGGCCGGAGGTCGAGCTGCGCGACGGCCTGATTCGCACCCTCGACTGGTATCGGAGTCATCCGCAGGTTCGACCGTGAGCAGGGTCCTCTCGGTTGCCACGCTGGCGCTGCTGATCCTGATTGCGGGGCAGGGCACGGCGGTGGGGCAGGCGGTCGTCGGCTTCGGTGTCGATGCCAGGGAGCGGCCGGTGGCGATGCTCGAGGGCACCAGGAGAACGCCCCCGCTAATCGTGCGCTTCGCCGCCGACGGGTCGCTCGATGCGAGCTTCGCCGCCGAGGGGATCCTCCGGCCGGCACTGTCGGGGCTCGATCCGGGGCTGGTGGTTCAGCGGGGCGGCGGCCTGGTGGTCGGCGGCACCCGGGGCCGGAAGGTGATCCTGCGGCGGTACCGGCCAACCGGTGGGCCCGACCCCAACTTCGGCGGCAAAGGGTCCGCCCTGATCACCTACGGCGGCCCGCTGCAGCGGCTGCTGCTCCAGCCCGGCGGCCAGGTCATCGCCCTCGCGACCCACTCCTGCTCCGCTTCGCGGTGCGGCTACGTCTACAACAACCTCGAAGTGAGGCGGTTCACGGCCGGCGGCAGGCTCCTCCACGAATACCTGCTCTCCGAGGAAGCGTGGGAGCTGCACGCGGTGGGGATGGACCCGCGCGGCGGGTTCGTCGTCACCGGCAACGTCTGGGACCTCGAATCCCAGACCTACGACCGCTTCTGGCCGAGCGGCGCCTGGGCCAGCAGCATCTACCGCGACGTCAGCCTGAAATTCCGCGACGAAGGCGGGGAAGAAGAGGTCTCGCCGGGGATCGCCGACCTGACGATCGACGCCGATGGCAAGCTCCTGCTGGCGGTGGCTTACGAGGCCGAACTCTGGCTGCGCAACCGCAACGGGTCGGCCGATTTCTCCTTCGGCGAAGGCGGCCGGATTCTCTGTCACCGGACCCCGGGCGCCAAAGAACCCTTCGTCGCCAACGCCGACTTCGCCCAGGTCGAGATCGCCGCCGACGGCAAATTCGTCGCCGCCGGCGGGCTCGGCGAGTGCGGCCTCGTCCGCTACCTGCCCGACGGCACGCCGGACCCGTCTTTCGGCGGGGACGGGACGGTCAACGTCGAAGCGGCGGGGATGGGCCAGCCGGAAGCGATCAGCCTGCTTCCCGATGGCGGCGTCCTGCTCGCCGATTGGGACAAAGCCAGCGGCGCCCTGCGCCTCGCCCGCTTTACCGCCGAGGGCACCCTCACCCCCGGTTTCGGAGCCGGCGGGATCGCCACCTTGCCCGTGGCTGCGGCCGGCTAGTCTGGCCGCATGTGCGGGCGCTTCACCGTCACCACCAAAGACACGAAGAAGGTCGCCGACCGCTTCGAAGTCGAGCTGGAAAAAGCGCTGGAACGGAGCCGGGCGGGGGGAAAAGAGAGCGCGCAGGACGGCGCCGAGGCGAAGGAGAAAGCTCCGCCCGGTTTCGGTCGCTTCAACGTCGCGCCGACGCAGGAGGTTCTGGTCGTTCGCGCCGCCCCGGAGCCCGAGGAGGCGAAGGCGGGTGAGCGCGAGGCGCGGCTGATGCGCTGGGGCCTGGTGCCGGTCTGGTCCAAGGACCTCAAAGTCGGCTACCGGATGATCAACGCGAAAAAAGAGAACCTGATGAAAAGCCGGGCCTACGGGCCGCTGGTCGGCAAGTTCCGCCACCGCTGCCTGATCGTCGCCGACGGCTTCTACGAGTGGATGAAGGCCGAGGACCCGAAGCAGCCGCGCCAGCCCTGGCGCTTCACCGTCGACGGCGGCGAGCCCTTCGCCTTCGCCGGCCTCTGCACCCGCAAGGAGTGGTCGGACCCGGAGGAGCGCGGCTACAACGACGACGGCTACCTCTACACCTGCACCCTGGTGACGACGACCCCGAACGAGGTGGTGTCGCCGGTTCACGACCGGATGCCGGCGATCCTGCCGAGCCCGGAGGCCGAGGCGGCCTGGCTCGACCCCGAGCTCAGCGCCGAGGACGCGGTGGCGATGTGCGGGCCGCTCGACCCGAGGCGGATGGAGGGGAGCCCCGCCAACCCGGCGCTGAACAAAGTGGGCAAAGGGACGGCGGAGGGGCCGGAGCTGCTGGTCGCCCCGCAGGAGCAGCTCGACGTCTAGCTGTAGTTCCTAACCACGTTGTTCATCCGGGCCTCCTTGAAGGCTGGGGGTGCTGAAG
>Ga0247795_1000017_pt1 | contig 21352 bp, 19 predicted proteins | sample UWRJS016104C6_FD_179636 | JGI IMG/M metagenome (GOLD analysis project Ga0247795, IMG submission 179636) | Soil microbial communities from Arlington Agricultural Research Station in Wisconsin, United States - UWRJ-S016-104C-6 | ecosystem: Environmental > Terrestrial > Soil > Agricultural land...
GCCACCACTTAGATCGTCGTCTTGTGCGAGCGCCGCCACCAGTTGCGCACCCGCGATCATCGACAGCACCACGGTCTTGGTCGCTGCGACGGATTGCTCGGTTCCTGCGCCGATCGGCAGCACCAGCTCGGACGCAGTGGCCGCGGGCGAATTTTCGTCATTGACGATTGCAAGCGTCAGCGCGCCGAACTTACGCGCCATCTGCGTCGCGTCGATGACATCGGGGCTGCGTCCGGATTGTGACACCACGACGAACAAGGCATCGCGAAAATCGGGCGGCCGCCGGTAGGCCGTGACAACCGAGGGAGCGGCGGCGGAGGCGACCATGCCCAGCCGCACCTCGAAAAGATACCGCAGATAAACGCCGACATGCCCGGAGCTGCCGCGGCCGCAGAACACCATGATGCGCGGCTTCGCCCGCTCGATCCTTTCGGCGAGGTTCGTGAAAAGGTCGGCGCGTGCCAGAAGCCGGCCGGCCGCGGCCGGAATTTCCGCTGTCTCGCGCGCCATCGCGCTTGCTGCCGATGGTTCAGCGGTTGCCACGTTTGAACTCGTCGATCGCGGCGCGCAGGTTGCCGCCGTGCCGTTTGAGCAACTCCGCGGCCCCGCCGCGGCTCAGCCCGAAGCCCAGCAGGATGGCTGTCTTCAGGTCGCCGTCAGCCTGCTCGAGATGGCGTGTCGCGTCACCTTCCGCGCAGCCCACAATTTGCCTGACGATGTCGACCGCGCGGCGGCGCAACTTGGCGTTCCGCGCCCTCATGTCCACCATCAAGCCGCGATAGACCCGGCCCATCTTCACCATCACGGCGGTAGAAAAGAGGTTGAGCACGATCTTCTGCGCAGTTCCGGCGTTCATCCGCGTTGACCCGGCGACTGCTTCGCTTCCGGTTTCAACCAGGATCGGGTGGCGCGCCGCCGCGAAAATCGGTGCATCCGCATTATTGGCGACGGCGATCGTCACCGCGCCCGCGGCATGAGCCCCACGCAAGGCGGCGATCGTGAAGGGAGTCGTGCCGCTCGCCGCGATACCGATGACGACATCGTCGGCACCGATCTTTGCGTTGGTGATGGCCTCCGTGCCTGCGGCCTCGTTGTCCTCGGCCCCTTCGATGCTGCGAACGAGTGCGTCAAGACCACCGGCAATAACAAAGACGACCCGGTCAGCCGGCCAGTCATAGGTCGGCAACAGTTCGCTTCCATCCTGCACCCCGATACGCGCCGACGTGCCGGCACCGACATAGACGATGCGTCCGCCGCGCCTGAGCGCGGGCACCGCGTCCTCGACAGCTTTGGTGATTGGGCCAAGCGCGCCGCGAACGGCGCCGGCCGCCGCGAGCTGGCCTTCATACATGGCCGCAATCATCTCGGCCGCGGACCAGGAATCGAGGTCGGCGTAGCGGGGGTCGATTTGCTCGGTGCGCATCATGACCCCTTCATTATTTGTTATTGGCCGCGCGCCGGGCGAGATGCAAGGCGCCGTCCACCGCGTCGCCTTCGACGGGAACCAGCCGGCGCTGCACATCCGGCGCCAGCCATGGCTGCATCGACGATGCGAGACCGCCGAGCAAAGCAATACGGGATGCGCCGTGCTCGGAGAGCCGGCGCACCAGATCGTCGATCTGCTCGGCGGCGTCGCGCACGATTCGCCGCGCGACCGGGTCGCCGGCATCGGCATGACGCATCACCAGCGGCGCGAAGGTCGCATAGTCGGTTGCCGTCGCCTTATCCATCCAGGCGACGGCTTCGAACGGATCGTCGCGGAAGCGTTGCATCACCTCGCGCGTGAGGCTGGTGCCGACGGCGCGCTCGTCATAGGCGCGCAGCGCCATGCGGATCGCGTGCAACCCGAGGTCGGCGCCGCTGCCTTCGTCGGAAATGGGAAAACCGTAGCCGCCGATCCGAAACTCGCGCCCTCCCACAACGGCAAAGCCGACGCTTCCCGTTCCGACAATGACGATGCCGCCGTCGCGTCCGCCGTGCGCGCCGATACAGGCGATGGTGGCGTCGTGGACATAAGTAACCGAGCGAAACGGATGCGGGTGCCGCTCGAGCTGCTCGAGCAAGCCCTTGCGGCCGACGCCGGCAAGCCCGACCGCGGCGTGCATGGAGGCAAGCGCCCCAACACCTAGGCCGGCATCCTCGGCTGCGGCGGAACAGGCTTTTTCAACTTCGGCAAAGGCGCGGTCCACGCCGATCCGCAGCGCCGCCGGGCCGGCAATGCCGCTGCCGAGCAGGGATCTTTCCGCGTCTTCGATCCGCGCCCGGCAGCCGGTGCCGCCGCCGTCGACACCGACGAAGAGCAGAGCGGATTTGGCCGCTGCCGTCATTCCGCCACCCGCCGGATATCGGCGCCGCACTGCATGAGCTTGCGGTCGAGCGACTCGTAGCCGCGATCAAGATGATAGATGCGATGGACGGTCGTTTCGCCTTTGGCAACCAGCGCGGCGAGCACCAGGCACACTGAAGCGCGCAGGTCGGTCGCCATGACCTCGGCGCCGTGCAGGCCGTCGACGCCGCGTACCAGCGCCGTCGAGCCTTGCAGCGAGATGTTGGCGCCAAGCCGCCCGAGTTCCGGCACATGCATGAAACGGCTCTCGTACACGGTCTCGCGGATGACCGACGCGCCCGACGCGATGGTCATCAGCGCCATGAACTGCGCCTGCAGATCGGTGGGAAATCCGGGGTAAGGCTCAGTCGTGATATCGATGGCCTTCAAAGGACCGGAACGCACCACCATCAAGCCGCGATCGGTCGGCCAGATCTGCGCTCCGGCGCTTTCGAGCGCCGCACCCACCGAGCCGAGATGCTCGAGGTGCGCCCCGAAGATCTCGAGATGGCCGCCGGTGATCGCGGCGGCGATCGCATAGGTCCCGGCCTCGATGCGGTCGGTGATGAGCTCGTGGTGCGCTTGACGAAACCCATCCACGCCCTGGATCAGCATCCGGTGAGTGCCAGCGCCCTCGATGCGCGCACCCATCGCCGTGAGGCAGAGGGCGAGGTCGCACACCTCGGGATCGCGCGCCGCGTTGAGAATTTCCGTTTCGCCTTTCGCGAGGCTGGCCGCCATGATTGCCGTCTCGCTGGCGCCGACGGAAGGCGATGACAGCACGATGCGCCCGCCGCGCAGCCCGCCGCTACTGGCGCGCGCAAGGATGTAGCCGGATTCGATGTTGACCTCGGCGCCGAGCGCCTCGAGCGACTTCAGATGCAAATCGATCGGGCGCGCGCCGATCGCGCAGCCTCCCGGCATCGACACGCGCGCCGAGCCGAAACGGGCGAGCAGGGGCGCCAGCACAAGAATGCTGGCGCGCATGCGGCGTACCATGTCGTAGGGCGCCTCCGCGTTGCGGGCTGCGCTCGCGTCGAGCGCGAGCATCCGGCCGGGGCCACGCGTCGCAGTCACGCCGAACTCGCCCATAAGGGCGAGCATGGTGTCGACGTCGAGCACGTCGGGGACGTTCGTCAGCTCCAGCCGCTCGGAGCTCAGCAACGCGGCGGCAATCTGCGGCAGGACCGCGTTCTTCGCGCCGCGGACCTGCACCGAGCCTTCAATGCGTCTGCCGCCACGAATGACCAGCCGGTCCATGCTGTTTCTCTCTCGGGTGCGAAGCGGCCAAATGGGCGCGCCGTAATCGACGCATTACCGCAGGCTCAGCCTCTTATACTACGGGTGACATGGTCATGGCGGACTCCTGCCATGCCCTGTGTATTTGGCGTTCGTTAATCTAGATTGGATTTGTTGCACCCAGTTCAACGCGGGCAAATATGAGCCAGGACAAGCCAAACGCCGAACGGCGGGCCATCATTGCGGACCGTGTTTTTGACGGCCGCGGCTGGCATCGCGGTGCTGCCGTGATGATCCAGGGCGGCCGCATCGCCGGCCTCGCGTCGCCTGACGAGGTTCCATCCGGGTGGACACAATCGCGCGTTCCCGCGGGCGTTTTCGTGACGGCCGGCTTCATAGACCTGCAGGTGAACGGTGGCGGCGGCGTCTTGCTCAACGATCAGCCGACGGCCGACGGCATGCGCGCCATTGCCCGGGCGCACCGCCGCTACGGCACCACCGCTTGCCTGCCGACCTTGATCACCGATACGCGTGAACAGATGCGCAATGCGATTGCGGCGGCGCGTTCTGTGGCCGGCCGCGACGGCGTTCTAGGCCTGCATCTGGAAGGCCCGTTCATCAGCCCGCGGCGCCCGGGTGTGCACCGTCCCGACCGGATTGTGCAGCCGCGAGCGGGCGACCTGGAGCAATTGTGCGAGCTTGCCGGAGCCGGCCGCTCGCTGGTGACGCTGGCGCCCGAATGCGTTCCTGCAGGCTTTGTCATGACGCTTGCCTCTGCAGGCGTGCGGATTTCGATCGGACACAGCGAGGCGTCCGCCGCCGTTGTCGTGCAGGCCGTCGCGGAGGGCGCAACCGGCGTCACGCATTTGTTCAATGCGATGCCACCGTTCAGCGCACGCGCCCCGGGCATTGTCGGTACCGCGCTGGCGGAGCCGCGGCTGACGGCAGGTCTCATTGTCGATGGCATCCACGTCGACCCAGTGTCTGTGCGGGCTGCGTTCGCCGCAAAAGGCGCGGACCGGATTGCTCTGGTCACCGACGCCATGCCGACGGTCGGAACATCGCTTGACCGTTTCGACCTGGTTGGCCGCACAATCAAACTGGTGGATGGGCGACTGATCACGGAAGAGGGTACGCTTGCGGGCGCGCATCTGGACATGGCTTCGGCAGTGCGCAACGCGGTCAGGTTGGCCGAGGTGCCGCTGGAAGACGCGCTTCGCGCCGCGTCACTGACGCCAGCGCGGTTTCTCGGCGTCGAGAACGAGCGCGGCGCCATCGTTCCAGGCGCGCGCGCCGATCTCGCCGCGTTGACCGACAAGCTAACGGTCGCCGCTACCTGGATCGACGGCGAGATCGAGTCCTACGGCGTGCCGTAGCTAGTACCGCAGACACGCCTGGCGTTCGCTGGACCAGGCTTTCTCATCCTTCATCGCCAATGCATCGAGATCCTGCGGTTTTGCCGAGGCGTCGTCGACCCATTCGCGCAACAAAGGGCCGCCGTTGATCACGTCGATAGCGGGCCGGCCTTGCTCGTATTCGTAGGCAAAATCGCGCCACAGCGGGTAGTCCGGATAAAGGCGGCGGATGGCCTTGAAGGCGAGCGCCTGGACGCGCCAGGGCCTGAACGCCCGGTGATCATATGCGGGACCTTCCGTGTGGATTTGCACGCCGTGGCATAGCTTGCCCATATGTTTGTTGAACGTCGGCTCAAACCAGCACTCGCGCAGACGGCAACCCGCGAGCCACCGTGGAGCAAGCGACTCCATTTCCTTTACGATCCTCCGCGCATCGATGTCCGGAGCGCCGAACATCTCGAGCGGCCGCGTCGTGCCGCGGCCTTCCGATAGCATTGTGCCCTCGAGCATCACCGTGCCCGCATAGGCGCGCGCCATCCACAAGCTCGGTGCGTTGGGGCTGGGATTAATCCAGGTGCGTTCGTTGAGCGGCCAGCCGAAGCCGGGCGCGGCATCAGGCTGCCAGCCCTGCATCTCGATCGCGCGATAGTCGACGTCGAGCTTGAGCGTGCGGACGAACCACAGGCCGAGCTCGCCAAGCGTCAGGCCATGCCGCATCGGCAGCGGCCCGGCGCCGACGAAACTTTCCCAGCCGGCGCGCAAGGTCAGACCTTCGACAGGCCGGCCAACGGGGTTGGGCCGGTCCAGCACCCATACCGACTTGCGATGTTTCGCGGCCGCCTCGAGCACGTAGCGCAGGGTCGTGATGAACGTATAGATGCGGCAACCGAGATCCTGCAGGTCGACGAGGATCGCGTCGCATGCGTCCATCATTGCATCCGTCGGCCTGCGTACGTCGCCGTAGAGACTGAAGACGGGAATGCCGTGCACCGGATCCTTGAAATCCGGCGATTCAATCATGTTGTCCTGCTTGTCCCCGCGCAGCCCATGTTGCGGGCCGAAGGCGGCGCTGATCTTTATGTCGCCGCAGGCGGCGAGCGCATCGAGCGAATGCGTCAGGTTTTCTATGACGGATGCGGGATGGGCAAGCAACGCAACGCGCTTGCCTGAAAGCGGCGCGCGCAGGGCACGTTCGGCGATCAATCGGTCAATGCCGAATTTCATGGCGTCACCGCCGGAGAGAATTCGCAGGCAAAATTATCCGCGTGATGAAAGTCCGGCTTCCCCGGCGGATGCGCGAGCGCCCAATAAGAGACCGCGCCGGTTGCGTCCTCGATTACGGCTGACAGGCCGAGACGCCACGCGCGGTCACGCGGCAAATCCCGGAAATGATCGAGGTTTAGCGAGGCCTGCAGTACGCAGCCGTCAGGGGTCGATCGCATTTCGATCGGAACCTCAGTGATCTCGTTCGCCATCCGCATGCCGTTCCGATAGCCGCTGAACTGATACGCTGCCCATTGTCCGGACGGGGAAAAGTTCAGCTCATAGTACGCGGCGTCCGGCACGGCACGGATAAACGCCTCGAAGCACGTATGCCGCCAAAGCCCGTCGCCGCGCGCGTTCGCTGCGGCGGAGGGCATGCGGATGCTGCTCAACTGGCCGGTCACGATATAGGACAACTCCAGGCTGCCGGCGCGCGGACGCGCGATTTCCACGTCAATGCCTTTCACCGCAACGGAGTGCGAATCGGGATGAAGCCTCAGCTGTTGGCGCATAATGGTCGCCTGCAACGATTTTATCGAGCCTTGATCTCAAGAACGATAACAGCCCGTGTGCGCGATTCGCATTTGCCGGATCTTATTGCTGCAAGATCTTCGACAAAAATACCTGTGCGCGCTCGCTGCGCGGTTTGCCGAAGAAGTCCGCGGTCGGCGCGTCCTCGACGATTTCGCCTTTGTCCATGAAGACGACGCGGTTGGCGACCTTGCGGGCAAAGCCCATTTCGTGGGTTACCACGATCATGGTCATGCCGTCTTTGGCGAGTGCCACCATCACGTCGAGCACCTCGTTGATCATTTCCGGATCGAGCGCCGAGGTCGGCTCGTCGAACAGCATGGCGATCGGGTCCATCGCCAGCGCCCGCGCGATGGCGACGCGCTGCTGCTGGCCGCCTGACAGTTGACCGGGGAATTTTTCTGCATGCGAGATCAGCCCCACGCGCTCGAGCAGCTTCCGGCCTTTCTCGTCGGCGGTTTTCGAGTCGCGGCCGAGCACCTTGACCTGCGCCAGCGACAGGTTGCGCATGACGGAAAGATGAGGGAACAGCTCGAAATGCTGGAACACCATGCCGATGCGGGCGCGCAGCTTCGGCAGATTGGTCTTGCGGTCGCCGACCGAGATTCCGTCGACGGTGATGGTGCCTTCCTCGAACGGCTCCAGCCCGTTGACGCACTTGATCAGGGTCGATTTGCCTGATCCCGACGGGCCGCACACCACCACGACCTCGCCCTTGGCGACCTCGGTGCTGCAGTTCTTGAGCACCTGCATGGTGCCGTACCATTTGCTGACCTTGCTGATGGTGATCATGAATCCTCAGCGGATGATGGCGATGCGGTGCTGCAGGTGGCGCACCCAATAGGATGCGGCGAGCGAGATGACGAAATAGACGGCGGCGGCGAACAGATACATCTCGACCAGGCGTCCGTCGCGCTGGGCGACTTTGGAGGCTGCGCCGAAGAAGTCGGTGACCGAGATGACGTAGACCAGCGAGGTGTCCTGAAACAGGATGATGGTCTGCGTCAGCAGCACCGGCACCATGTTGCGGAAGGCTTGCGGCAGGATGATCTCGCCCATCGCGGTCCAGTAGTTCATGCCGAGGGCCTGCGCCGCCTGCGCCTGGCCGCGCGGGATCGACTGGATTCCGGCACGCATGATCTCGCAGAAATAGGCCGCTTCGAACAGCGTGAAGGTCACCAGCGCCGAGAGGAACGCGCCGACCTGAATCGGCCGCGATGCGCCGGTGATCCATTGTCCAATGTACGGCACCAGGAAGTAGAACCAGAAGATCACGAGCACGAGCGGCATCGAGCGGATCAGGTTCACGTAGACGCCCGCGACATGGGAAAGGCCGGGAATGTTCGAAAGCCGCGCGAGCGCCAGCAGCGTGCCGATCACGATGCCGCCCGCGGTCGCCATGAAGGTGAGCATGATGGTGAAGCGCATGCCGTCGAGGAACAGATACGGCAGCGAGCGGATGATGACGTCCCAGTCGAAATTGGCAAACATCGTTTGGCCCTCAATGCGCCGCCGCCGGCGGGCCCATGCTGATGAAGCCGGGCACCGCGACGCGCCGCTCGAGCCAGCGCATGCCGGCGACGACGACGACGTTGACGACGATGTAAATCAGGGTCGCGCCCGTGAACGCCTCGAACACCTGGAAGGAAAATTCCGACATCGAGCGTGCCGCGGCGGTGAGCTCGATCAGCCCGATCGTCAGTGCCACCGACGAGTTCTTGATGATGTTGAGAAATTCCGAGCTAAGCGGCGGCAGGATGATGCGGAACGCCATCGGCAGCAGCACGTAGCGGTAGGTCTGCGGCAGTGTGAGGCCCATCGCGAGACCCGCCATGCGCTGCCCGCTGCGCAGGCTGAGGATGCCGGCTTTCACCTGCTCGGCGACGCGCGCGGAGGTATAGAGGCCGAGGCAAATCACCGCATTGTAGAACGAGGCATTGGCCGACTGCTTGAGCCAGTCGCCGATCGCCTGCGGCACGACCTCGGGCAGCACGAAGTACCAGAGAAACATCTGCACCAGCAGAGGAATGTTGCGGAACAGCTCGACATAGGCATTGCCAAGCCGCACCAGCCACGGCACCGGCGCGGTGCGGATCACGCCCACGACCGCGCCGGCCGACAGGGCGATGACCCAGGCAAGCAGAGCAGTAGCAAGCGTCCAGCCGGCGCCGAACAGCAGGAGCTGCAGGTAGGTGTGGGTGCCATCGGGGGACAGCTGGAAAAAAATCCCCCAGTTCCACATGTAGCTCATGCGGCCTGCGTCCCCCAAACGCAATTGCGGCGCGGCTTTGAAGCCGCGCCGCAAAGTCTAGCGTTTATCCGGAGACTATTGGTAGTCCTTCGGGTCGCCGCTGTCGGTCGGTTTGGCGACTACTTTCTTGAACGATGCGCCCATCGGCACATTGAGATTCACGCCCTTGGGCGGAATCGGCTTGAGGAACCACTTGTCGTAGATCTTGTTGATCTCGCCGCTCTTGTAGATGCCGGTCATGGCGTCATCGACCACTTTCTTGAAGGCCGGGTCGTCCTTGCGCAGCATGATGCCGTAAGGCTCGACCGAAAGTGCATCGGCGGAGATCTCGTAGTCCTTCGGCGCCTTCGAGCCTGCCACCAGGCTGAAGAGCAGGATGTCGTCCATCACGAAGGCGGCGGCACGGCCGGTCTCGACCATCAGGAAGGCCTCGGCGTGATCCTTGGCCGGCAGGATCGTAAGGCCGAGATTTCGAGCGGTGCTCAGCTCGGTGATCTGCTTGATGTTGGTGGTCCCCGATGTCGAAACGACGGTCTTGCCCTTGAGATCCTCGAGCTTATTCAGCTTCGCGGCCTTCTTCGACACGAAGCGGTTGGCCGTGACGAAGTGTGTGATCGTGAACGACACCTGCTTCTGGCGTTCAAGATTGTTGGTGGTAGAGCCGCATTCGAGGTCAACGGTGCCATTCGCGATCAGCGGAATACGCGTCGCCGAGGTGACCGGCTGCAGCTTCACGTCGAGCTTGGCGAGCTTGAGATTCGCCTTCACCGCATCGACGATCTTGTTGCAGAGGTCCATGGCATAGCCGACGACCTGCTGCTTGTCGTCGTAGTAGGAAAACGGAATCGAGGATTCACGATGGCCGATCGTAATCGTGCCGGTGTCCTTGATCTTCTTGAGCGTGCCTTCCTGCGCGGCCGCGGTGCCGGCAAAAAGTACGATGGCCGCAATCACCGTAAACATCGTCTTCAGACGCATCGAAACCCCCGTAAACACATGTCCATTGGGTAATCCGGCGTATGACGCCGGAGGGTGGCTGGGACGGACCTTATCACAGGCCCGGAAAAACCGCCTACACGCGCCCAGCGCCAATGAATATCAGCCGTTTGGAGGATATGGCAGCGTTACCCCAAAATATTCGGAAGCCAGGTCGCGATCGCCGGGAACGCGATGATGATCAGGAGCAACACAATACTCATCGCGATGTAGGGCACGACCGCGCGGAATATGTGGGCCATGGTCACCTGCGGTGGGGCGACGCCCTTCATCGTCATCAGCAGCAGCCCGTGCGGCGGCAGCAGCAGTCCGAGTTGCATGCAAATCAGATAGAGCACGCCGAACCATATCAGGTCGATGTCGAGGCGCTGCACGATCGGCATATAGACCGGCAAAGTAATCAGCATCATGCTGACCTGATCGACGAAGATTCCTAGAAAGATCAGCAGCGTCATCATGCCGGCGAGGATGGCTAGCGTCGAAAGCCCATGTCCGAGAATCGCAGTAACGATGCCTTGCGTTGCGCCGGAAAAGCTCAGGATCTGCGAGAAGGTGATCGCCCCGAGTATGATGAAAAGGATCATGCCCGAGATCGCGACCGTGCCGCGCAAGGCTCGCATCAGGCTCTGGAGACTGAGCGCGCGGTAGGCTGCCGCGAGGGCCATGGTCGCAAGCGCGCCGAGGGCTGCCGATTCCGTCGGCGTGGCAATGCCGGCCGACATTGCGCCGATCACGACCACGAAGATGGAGGCAAGTGGCAGGACGTAAAGGACTAGAAGCTCGTAACGTGCCCAGCCGCTCTTGCTTTCGATCGGCGTTGCCGGCGCGAGATCGGGCCGGGTCAGTGCACGAACGACGATGTAGCCGACAAAGGCGACACTGAGCATCAGCCCTGGCACGACGCCGCCGATCAGCAGCTTGGAAATTGAAATTCCCGACAGGCTGCCGAGCAGAACCGTCAGCGCGGATGGCGGTATGAGCATGTCGACGGCGCCGATCGCCATGATTGGGCCGGTCGCGAGAACAGGGCTGTAGCCGCGCGATAGCATGACGGGCAGCATCAGTGAGCCGAGCATGGCGGTGGTCGCGATCGTCGACCCCGAAATCGCCGAAAAGATCGTTCCGGCGACGACCGCTACGACCGCGAGACGGCCTGGCACCTGGCGGATCAGCCGCTCGACGCCGTCGATGACCTTCAGCGCAAGGCCGGTATGGAAGAGCACTTCGCCCATCAAAATGAAAAGTGGAATCGGCGTCAGCGAGAAATTAATCACGGCTGCCACGCTGTTGCGGGCGACCTGATGCAGGCCGGCGTCGCCGCCGAGAAACAGGAACGCGCCGATCAGGTTGATCGCGATGAAGGAGATAGCGACCGGCATGCCGGCAAACAGCAAAGCCGTCGAGCCGCCGAGGAGAAGGAGCGATGCTATCTGCCAGGACATAAGTAACTTTCAGCTTTCAGGCCGCCGATACGGCGTCGTCACGCAAGCCGACGTCGGCAGAGGCCAGCCGGTGCATGCGGAAAATGAATTCAATCGCGAGCAATACGAATCCGAGCGGAAGCGGCGTCAGCGTCCACCATTCCGGTGTTACCAGTGTCTTGATGTTGATCGAGCCGGCGTTGTAGCTCGCCGTCGTAATGAGCAGCCCGTACCAGACGAAATACAAACAGCAAAGAACGCCGACAATGTCGCCGAGCCATTCCAGCAGCCAAGCCACACGGACGGGCAAGGTGCGCAGAATAATATCGACACGGATGTGCTGTCCCTGGCGCAGAAGCCAAGGCGCGGCCAATAGCGTCATCAGATAAAGGATGTCTTCCGAGATCTCATTGCTCACCGGCACGCCGCCGCCACCGAGATTACGCGATACGACATCGGCGCCGATCATGACGGTCATGAGCAACAGCAGAACGCACGCCGCGACAACGAGTGCGTCTAGCAGGCGCCCATACCATTCGGACAGTCGCGCCATTCTGGAGATCACCTGGACGAAAGACGGGGCTTATTTTTTTGAGAAGAATTCCCTGAGCTTCGGGCCGTGTTCGGGACTCTGCTTGATGATGCCCTCCCAGCCCGCTTGGTACGCTTTCGCGCGATAAGCCTGGGCGTCGGCGCCATCGAACTTGATGGTCTGAATGCCGGCGTCGGCCTGCCGCTTTGTGTCTTTGCCGTTCTCGGCGGCGAATTCGGCCCAAGCTTCCGCCTCTCCGAGATCGGCCGCTTTACGCAGCACGGCTCTCTGGGCGTCGTTCAGCTTGTCCCACGTCGTCTTGTTGACGAGGACCGAGACCTCGGCGGTGTAGAAGCCGGGATCGACGCGGTATTTTGTCTTCTCGTGCCAGCCAAGATCGAAGATGCCGGTGATCGGCCAGCCATAGCCGTCGACCACGCCGCGCTCGAGCGACGTATAGACTTCGCCCGGCGGTGTCTGCACGACGGTGGCGCCAAGCGCCTGGAAGAAGTCGCGATAGACCGGCGTGATGCGGATCTTCAGACCCGTGAGGTCGGGCTTTGAAATCGGCTTCGTCAGGTAAAGGTGGAACGGATTATTGTCGACCAGCCGCGCGAGAAAGATCGCATTCATCTTCTCCGCATAGAGCTTGGCCATGTAGTCGTAGCCGCCGTTCTTGCGCAGCTCCGACATTGGCTTCTCGGTGAGCTTCCAGGCATCGCCTTCCGGCATGACGTTAGTGGTGAATGCGCCCGTGGTGTTCGCGATGTCGATGACGCCGCCCTGCAGTGCCTTGCCAACCTCGAACGGCGGCATCGCCTTCGGCCCGCCGATGTAGTTGATCTGGATTTTGCCTTTGCCTTCGGCGTTGACGCGCTCGATGAATTTCTCGAAGCCGCGCGAATAGGTCGTTTTCTCCGCAAAGGCCGTGACGGCGCGAAGGGTCACCTCCTGAGCGATGGCCGACGAGCAGACGAGCGTTGCCGCAATAAATCCGAGTGCAAATTTCTTGCACATGGTGACGTTCCTCCCCCTGCCGAGTCTGAGCGCCCGGTCGTTTGTCATGTATTTCCTATATTGTTATGAGTAGGTTAGCGAGTCAAACGAGGCGATTTTGAGCACATCTGTTGTCGCGTCAGTCCTGGCAAAGGACCTTGCTCACCTCGGTGCACGCCGATGTTTCGGTTTGCTCGGCACCGCCAATTTCAAGATTTCACACGGACTGGTGGAAGCGGGTGTCGAACTCATCTCCGCACGGCACGAAGGTAATGCCGCCAGCATGGCCGATGCCTACGCCAAGGCGACCGGTGAACTCACTTTGGTCAGCGTGCATTCGGGGCCTGGCCTCACCAACGCGATTACCGGTATCGGCGAAGCCGCGAAAAGCCGCACACCGCTTCTGGTGCTCGCGGGCGATGTGCCGACCGGCAACGTCAAATCGAATTTCTATTTCGAGCAAGCTGAGCTCGTTCGCTCTGTCGGCGCCGTGGCCGAGCGCACGCACACGCCCCAATCGGCGCGAAGCGATCTGCTGCGCGCGGTGACACGGGCCTTGCGTGATCGCCAGACCGTCGTCTTAAGCCTGCCACTCGATGTGCAAGACGCAAAGCTGAACGGCACGAATGCGCCGCTCGAACTGACGCCCATGCCCGGTCGACTGCAGCCCGACCCGCAGGACGTACGCCGGCTCGCCGAAGCCGTGGCGCGTGCGAAGCGGCCGCTCGTCCTTGCCGGGCGTGGCGCCGTACTGTCGGACTCCGAAGAATCACTTGTCGCGCTCGCCGACCGGCTAGGTGCGCTGCTTGCGACATCGGTTTGCGGGCATGGACTATTTGCCAACAATCCGTGGTCGCTCGGCATCTGCGGCGGCTTTTCCTCGCCCGCCGCCGACGAGCTGATTTCCGAAAGCGACTTCATCCTCGGGTTTGGCGTGAGCTTCACGCAGTGGACCACCAAGAAAGGTAAGCTGGTCGCGCCGGGCGCGACCGTCGCGCAGATCGATATCGAAGCACCGAAACTGGGCTACCAGCGACTGGTGCATTTTCCTGTCCTTGGAGACGCAAAAGCGACGGCGGAAGCCTTGCTAGCTGAGCTTGGTGCATCGGGCGCGAAACCCGGCCGCCGCGACGATCGCACGCGCGAGCGCGTCCGTTCAGGCGACAACCATCATTTTCCTCATCCCGACGAATCGAGCACGCAGTTCATCGACCCGCGCACGCTAAGCAAGGCCGTCGATGAAATTTTGCCGAAGGATCGCGTGGTTGCTTCCGACTCCGGGCACTTCTGCGGCTGGGTTCCGCGCTACCTTCGCGTTCCCAACGCAAAGGCGTCCTGCCTCAGCCATTCGTTCCAGTCGGTCGGACTCGGGCTCGCCTCCGTGATCGGTCTCGCCGTCGCCAATCCCGGCAAGCTGGCTGTGCTCGGCGCCGGCGACGGCGGGTTTCTGATGTCGATCGCGGATCTCGAAACCGCGATCCGTCTTGGATTGCGGCTGTGCATCCTCGTCTACAACGACAGCTCCTATGCTGCCGAAGTGCATTACTTCCGCCGGCAAGGCTATTCGATCGATATCGTACAATTTCCGGAAACGGATTTTGCAGCTATCGCGCGTGGTTATGGTGCACGGGCTGCGACCGTGCGGACACTTGCCGATCTCGATCCCGTGCGCACCTGGATCAAGGAAGGCGCGCGCGGTGTATTTGTCATCGACGCCAAGATCAATCCCGGTTTAGAAGCCGACTGGCATGCCGAGCATTTTCCATGAAACCGGATTTCAAACTGCCGCTGACCGGCCGCTGCCAGTGCAGAAGCGTGGCCTACAAGATCACTGCGGCGCCGCTTGCGGTCTATGCGTGCCATTGCACAGAATGCCAGCGGCAGTCGGGTAGCGCCTTCAGCCTTTCATTGCTTGCCGACCGAAGCGCAGTGGTTGTCGAGGAAGGCCAGCCGGCGGTATGGGAGCGTCAGCATGAGAGCGGCCGCGTAATCGACTGCGTCATCTGTGCGAAGTGCGGCAGCCGGTTGTTTCATGAGCCTCGCGCCAATACCAAGATCACCATCGTGAAAGCGGGCAATCTCGACGACACGAGTTGGCTTTTTCCGGTCGGGCATATCTGGACGCGCAGCGCCCAGCCCTGGGTCGCGATCCCGCCAGATGGCGCGAACTGCGACGTGCAGCCGCCGAACTTCGGCAACATCATCGAGGCGTGGCGGCGACACTGCGGTGCCGGCTGAGCAGTGGCATCATGGGGGCATCAATCGCTTCAATTCACGAAGTTCGAATTTACAGACCATTTATCGATGGCCTGCGCGCGGTTGCGATTCTTACAGTTGTTGGATCACACATCAGCCTCCCCGGGTTTAGTGGCGGATTTGTCGGCGTCGATATCTTTTTTGTTATCTCGGGCTATCTGATTATCAATCAGATCGCGGAGGACATCGAGAACAAGCGGTTCAATATTCTCGACTTCGCCACTCGCAGGACCTTCCGTATCTTGCCGGCGTTTTTGCTGGTCATGGTTGTCTGCCTCGCGCTCTCCACAACAATTTTCATGCAAGCCGAGCCGAAAGATTTCGCGGAATCCTTTTTCCTGTCCGCGATCATGTTCGCGAATCATCACTTTTTGTCGCACACTGGATATTTTGACATGGCCGCGGTTACGAAGCCGCTGTTGCACATGTGGTCGCTTGCGGTCGAAGAGCAGTTCTATCTTTTGGCGCCGTTGACATTGCTCGCCATGACCGCGACGACGGCGAAAATGAAACCGGAAAATCGTCGTAGAACCTGGATCGCGGTTACTTTCGGACTGGGCATCGTGTCATTCGTTGCGTGCGTAATATTCACGTACCCGTCTATTAGACCAAACGTTTCATTTTACATTATGCCGACGCGTGGATGGGAGTTCATCCTAGGGGGAGCCGTTCCGGCGTTCGCGGCGGTCGTCCGCCGGTTGCCCGTGTTCGTCAATAAGAGCCTGGCGATCGCCGGCGCTGCTGCCATTGTACTCGCCGTTCTTTGCTTCGATGCAGGCACGCTCTATCCGTTCTATTGGGCGGCGGTCCCTGTTATCGGGGCGACTTTGATCATCACTGGCGGGCTGGTCGAGCCTCGTAACGTTGTTGCGCTCGCGCTAGCGACGAAGCCGATGGTTTGGATCGGCCTTGTTTCCTATCCCTGGTATCTGTGGCATTGGCCGCTCATATCATTTGTTCGCACAATGAACTTCGGCGAACAGAGCTTCGCCGAAGAGATCGGCGCTGCAGCTCTGTCATTGGCGCTTGCACTTCTCACCTATCGTTTTGTCGAATTGCCGGTGCGACGGCTGCGAAAAGAACGCAAATTCCGCCCTGCTGCCGTTGTAGCCCTGGGAACCGCGTCGTGCGTGTTGGTTGCCAGCTTGGGATATCTGTGGTCGCTGCGTATTACTCCTCTCATGCTTCCTCAACTATCGGGCCTCGGGCCGCCCCAAGTTACCGGTCGCGACTATCCACCTGTTTCACATCGCGGCGTTCTGATGGGAGATTCGCATGCGCTCGTCATCGAGCAGCCGTTCAAGGAATACGCCCGGCGGGCCGGGGCCAGCCTGACCTCGATATTTGAAGTCGGGTGCCCGCCGTTCAAGGCGGCGATCAAGGATGGGCGCGGAAGGCCTGCCGCCGGGTGCGATTCGTTTGATCCGAAGACGTTCCAGGGGGCAGAATTTGCGATTATAGCAGCACGATGGAATTTCTATCTTGGACTGCCTCAATCAGATCCGTTCCATCGCTCGTTCCTTCTGACCAATCAAACTAAGAAAGACCCGTATGAAATATTGGCCGCGGGTCTTGCCGCGACACTCTCGGATGCGAAACGTGCGGGTGTTCGGCGCATCTTGGTCATTGCCCCTCTGCCCGAATTTCCGTGGTACTCACCGGCCTGTGTCGTGAAGGCGATTCGTGTCGGATTCGATACTTGCTCGATCCTTCGAGCAAAGGTCGATGCAAGGCGAGAACGCACAATGACGGTCCTTCGTCAGGTGGTCGCCGCTTTCGAAGACGTCAGGCTCATCGATCCGATCAATCTCTTCTGTACGGAAGCGGAATGCCGTCCGAACAAGGGGACCGAGCTTTTTTTCTTTGATACGAGCCATCTAAGCTCGGCAGGAGCCGAGCGCCTCTACCAAGGATACGAGCACGATTTTTTATGGGCGCTCACTGGCGATGACGCCGGGAAGAACGTCTCTAGAAACTCGTCCCGCTGATGGGAGAAATCCAATCTTGCCCAAAAGGGTGTTGAAAGCCGGTCTCTAAAAGTACCGCTGGTGTCGCGCCGGCCCTGCGCGTCTAACTGACTTGTGCCAATTCCCGGACTGGAGTGTGGGGAGCGCGCGTCGCCTGTGCCCAGTCCTCATAGAGTTTTGGACTCGTCATGAGGCCAAGTCCAACAAGCTGCGCGCTGTCCTTAAATTTCGACGACTGGTCGCATAGCAGCATGGTGCCTTCGTTCTCGCGGCACATCTGTAGATACACACAATACTCACGGGCGTTTTCGAAGTGCTCGCCGCGCGCAACTTCGGTTTGTGCACGATTGTGAAAGTCGCTGAGAAACTTGAAATGCAGGAGTGTCGCCAAAATCGGCGCCAGGTTTACCTCGCTGAGATAGTGCGTGCTGCTGATGAACTGCATTCCGCGTTTCCATCGCACCAGCGGCACCTTGCTAATGGTTGGTGGGCGAAATTGGGCCCGGTTCTGCGTGAACATGCGTTCGCGGACTCCGCCGGAGATTTCAAAGTAGGGGCAGAGATTGGTCCGGTGCATCCGGTAAGGCGCGTGATCGAAATAGTTGCAGGTCTCCAGCAGGGGGCGAGTCAGGTCGTGCGTCGCATCGCGGATCGCTACACCCGGATACATGTCGAGCAAGAGGCACGGGACAGCCTCTGCTCCAATGGAATCTAGAAAACCGCAGAATTGCGGCAGTGTGATCCCCTCATAGTGCGGGAAAATGAATTGTTCGTCGGCGTCGATGGTGAGCGTCCAGTGACCGCTACCGAATGCATTAAGCAACTCATTTGTCCACGTGAGTCCATAGTTGCTCTCGGCGTAGCTGCTGCTTGTCGAAAAGACGTGCACGTCAGGCTCGCCGCAAAGGTAGTCAAGCGTTCCGTCGGTCGAGCCGTTGTCGAGGGCGAAGAAGCGGCGCACGCCCAGTGACCGGTGGTGGCGCAGCGTGGATGGCAGCCGCAGCTTTTCGTTGCGGACAACGAGAAAGCCACGGATTTCATTTGTCCCGTACGGAATCTCCCGGGTATCGACACGCTTCATATATTTGAGGGCTGCCGCCTGGGTCATTAGGCCCAAACAAGCCGATTCGCATTGATGAATCGTTAGCGAGTCCGCCTGCCGTGGTCGGCTTTATTCCTGGCGGAAAAACGCCGCCGCGTCGGCGCTGAACGCTTTGCGGGAGTCCGGGTCCAGATACAGCATGTGCCCGCCGCGATAGAGCTTGAGCTGCGCGCGACCGGGTGGATCGAATTCCGGCATATGATCGAGCACATAACGCGTCATCGCGTACGGGGTGATCATGTCGGAATAGCCGTGCGCGATCAGAAGCCGGAACGAAGGACCGAACGCTAATAGTACACGCAGATCATCTTCGGCACTTGCTTGCGCGCGGCCGCCCTGCCAGTCCCAGTGATTGGTGACGTCGCCGGCAAGAAGCGCATAGGTCATCTCGGTTTTGAAGCCGAGCTCGTTGCGCGCGTAACTCGCCATGGCGCCACCATAGGCACGCGTGATCGTGTCAAGGATCGGATCGGGACCACGCGACGACCGCGATTCGGGATGGGGGTCGTCGACGGCAAACGCTGCATCATAGCGGCTCACGATCTTACTTTCACCAGCGCGCAAGCTTTTCACATATGCCCGGGCGGCAAAGCCGCGCGCCTGAGTGACAGTGTCAAGCGGCAAGCCGGTCATGTGCGCCACGCGGCTGTAGAATGCCTTTGCGGAGTCGCCTTTCAACGACGCTCCCGCCAGCGTTGTCAGATAATCGGTCATCGCAAACTTTTCTGCTGCGGCAAGCGCCTCGGTTGTGAATGTACGTTTGCGTTCCAGCTCAGCGGCCGCCAGCGACGGTAGCTGTAAGGCGGCGTGCAGGGCGGAGCTGTCGTCACCGAAAGTTAGCCAGCCCTCAAGCAAAGGCGAGAGCATCACGATGCCGTTGACCGTGATGCCCTGGTCTCGTTGGAGTACTCGCGCGGTCTTTGCGGCGCGAAAGCCGCCGTAACTTTCACCGAACAGATATTTCGGCGAGCCAATGCGATTGTTCTTGGTGACATATAGCGCAATTGCCTTGGCCGTCGCGTCGGCATCGCTGCGCACGCTCCAGAAATGCTTGCCGTCCTCACCTTTGACCGCCCGACTCCAGCCGGTTCCAATCGGGTCGATCATCACCAGGTCGGTGAAAGAGAGCCAGGTATCGGGATTGTCGCGCAGGGCCGCACGCGTTACGTCATGCTGGTCCTGTCCGAAATCGAGAATGCGCGGGCCGACGAGGCCAAGGTGCAGAAAGGCGGATGCCGCGCCCGGTCCGCCGTTGAAAACGAATGTCAGCGGACGGTTTGTAGCGGCGCTCTTTGCAACATAAGCGGTGTAGAATACCGCAGCGCTTTGCTCGCCCGATTGATCGTAGAACGCCAGCGTGCCGGCGGTCGCTGTGTAGGCAAGCTTTCCGCGGGATGTATCGATCGAATGCTCGGTGACGGCGTCGGCCGGCAGCAGCCGCAATACGCCTTTCGCAGGCTCCCGCCGTTCGGTGACAGTCTGTTCGCCGGCCGGCTGCCTAGGGCTCTTGCTGGTGTCCTCTGCGCTTGCGGAGTGGAGCGTGCCGGCCAGGACGATCGCCAGCGTGAGGCGGTGAAGGAAGGAAAGGGACATCGGCGCGCAGCTCCTGTGATGCACCCCAACTTTCTGGCGTAACGGCCGCCTAACGTCGGCCGCGGAAGTTCGGACGGCGCTGCTGTGGGGCGGCGGCCGGTGCGTCGCCCTTGTGACGGAAGCTGATGCGCCCGCGTTGCAGATCATACGGAGACATCTCGACGATCACCCGGTCGCCGACGCCCGTGCGGATACGGAATTTGCGCATCTTGCCGGCCGTATAAGCCAAAACCTCGTGTTCGTTGTCGAGTTTCACCCGGAAGTTGCCGTCCGGGAGAACCTCGGTGACGGTACCGTCAAACTCCAGCAGTTCTTCTTTCGCCATCCAGTCGACTCCAATTGCCTCACCGCGGCCGGTGGCCGACGCTGCGGCGCGGCTCATTCGGACGCTTCAGGAATGTAACATTTCCGATACCGCTTGGCTCCCCTGCCGTAGCGTCCTGCCGGTGCGCAGGGTGACCGTTCTGGCTGGGACGGTCTTGGCGGCCATTGCCGCCGTTATGAGGCCGGTGGCCGTTGTTGCCGCCGCGGTGACCGCGCTGTTGCTTGCCGCGATGCGGCCGGCCGCCGTGGCGGACCTCTGCAGGTTGCGGGGCCGCATGGCCCGTCGGCTTGCCTGTGCGCCGGTCGGTTGCCGGGATGGTCATGCGGATCAGACGCTCGATGTCGCGCAGATAGGCCCGCTCCTCATGGTCGCAGAACGAGATCGCCACGCCCTCGGCGCCGGCGCGCGCGGTGCGGCCAATGCGATGGACATAACTTTCGGGGATGTTCGGGAGATCGTAGTTGACCACGTGGCTGACGCCGTCGACGTCAATGCCGCGGGCGGCGATGTCGGTGGCTATCAGCGTGCGCAGTCGGCCGTTGCGAAACGCCGCGAGAACGCGCTCGCGCTGGTTCTGCGACTTGTTGCCATGGATCGCTTCGGCGGCGTGACCGGCTTTTTGCAATCCGCGTACCACCTTGTCAGCGCCATGCTTGGTGCGGGTAAATACCAGAACGCGGTCGGTCTTTTCGGTTTTGAGCACCTCGATCAGGAGCGATGCCTTCGAGGCCTTTTCGGTAAGGATGACGCGTTGCTCGATTCGGTCGACGGTCGTGGCTTGCGGCGTCACGGCCACACGGGCGGGTTCGCGCAGCATCGCGTCGGCGAGTCTGATGATTTCCTGCGGCATAGTCGCCGAGAAGAACAACGTCTGGCGCTGCTTCGGGAGCATGGCGACGATCTTCTTGATGTCGTGGATGAAGCCCATGTCGAGCATGCGATCGGCTTCATCAAGCACCAGCACCTCGATCTGGTCGAGGCGCAACGCGCGCTGGTGAACCAGGTCGAGCAGACGGCCCGGCGTTGCAACCAGCACTTCGGCGCCGCGCGCAAGCGCGCGCACTTGTCGGTTGATCGGCACGCCGCCGATCGCGAGCGCGATCTCGAGCGGGCGGATGTGACGGCCATAGGCACGGAAACTGTCGGCGATCTGTCCGGACAGCTCGCGGGTCGGCGAAAGCACCAGCACACGGCAGGAT
>Ga0247795_1000025_pt1 | contig 19710 bp, 20 predicted proteins | sample UWRJS016104C6_FD_179636 | JGI IMG/M metagenome (GOLD analysis project Ga0247795, IMG submission 179636) | Soil microbial communities from Arlington Agricultural Research Station in Wisconsin, United States - UWRJ-S016-104C-6 | ecosystem: Environmental > Terrestrial > Soil > Agricultural land...
GGCACCATGCCGACGAACGGCGATCGAAATAGCCAGATCGCAGCGTCTTCGCCTAGCGTTTGCCGCCACCCAGGCTGCCGAGCAACCCGCGAATGAGCGCCCTACCCACCTGCGTGCCAACTTGAGAAGCGACCGAGCGGGCAACCTGTTTGACGACAACCTCACTGGTCGACATGCGCCGCGAGCGGCCGCCCGACGAGCCACCGCCCAAGACCCCTCCCAGTACATCGGTCCAGCCACCGCCTGAAGACGGAGGCGGCGGCGCGGGCTCGGCGCTTTTGCGGCCGCCGGCTGGCGCCGCTTCAGGTGCGCCGGCGCGCCCCTGCAGCCGGCCCTGCAATATTTCGTACGCGGATTCCGGATCGATGGTCTGGTCGTATTTGCCACGGACCGGGCTCTTGGCCATGACGGCCCTGCGCTCCGCACTGGTCACCGGGCCGAGGCGGGCGGATGGAGGGCAAATCAGTGCGCGATCGACCATTGACGGCGTGCCGTTGCCTTCCAGAAACGACACCAGCGCTTCGCCTTTGCCCAATTCCGTGATCACTTTTGCCGTATCGAGCTTCGGGTTGGGCCGGAATGTTTCCGCCGCCGCCCGGACCGCCTTTTGGTCGCGGGGCGTGAAGGCCCGCAGCGCGTGCTGGACCCGGTTGCCCAGTTGCGCCAGCACCTTGTCGGGGACGTCGAGTGGATTCTGCGTGACGAAATAGATACCGACGCCCTTTGAGCGGATGAGCCGCACCACCTGCTCGATCTTGTCGAGCAGGTTTTTCGGTGCCTCGTTGAACAGCAGGTGCGCCTCGTCGAAGAAGAAAACGAGCTTGGGCTTGTCGAGATCGCCCACCTCCGGCAGCGACTCAAACAGCTCCGACATGAGCCACAGAAGGAAGGTGGCGTAGAGACGTGGATTCTCCATCAGCTTGTCGGCTGCAAGAACGTTGATGATGCCGCGGCCGTCGCGGTCGGTGCGCATCATGTCTTCGAGCTTGAGTGCCGGCTCGCCGAAGAACTTGGCGCCGCCCTGGTTCTCCAGCACCAGAAGCTGGCGCTGCACCGAACCGACAGTCGCCGTCGCAACGTTGCCGTACTTCGCGCCGACCTCTTTTGCATTCTTCGACAGGTAAGCGAGAAGCTCACGCAGATCCTTAAGATCGATCAACCCCTTGTTCTCGGCGTCGCTCGACCCGAATTCATCGTCCGCAAAACGGAACGCAATATTGATGATGCCTTCCTGCACGTCGTTGAGATCGAGCATGCGCGAGATCAGCAATGGGCCCATCTCGAAAACGGTCGTGCGGATCGGATGCCCCTGCTCTCCGAACAGGTCCCAGAACACCACGGGAAATTCATCTGTCTGATATTTGAAGCCGACGTCTGTTGCGCGCTTGACCAGGAAGTCCTTAGCCTCGCCGGGTTCGGCGATGCCTGACAGATCGCCTTTGATGTCGGCAGCAAATACCGGGACGCCAGCGCGGGAAAAACCTTCCGCCATCACCTGCAACGTCACGGTCTTTCCGGTCCCGGTGGCGCCGGTCACAAGTCCATGGCGGTTTGCAAATTTGAGCGTGAGATATTCCGGCTTCTTGCTCTTGCCGACGAAGATTTGGTCATCCCGGAATACGCCAGCCATCACTTCACCTGTTGATTGCGTGGAATCGCCTAACCCATCCGCATGTAAACGATACTCGGTCGGTCAGGTCGTCTATTCAAGCGCCCTCACCTCGACCTTCGTTCCGGCTTTTACCTTTCCGAGGGCCTTCACGTCGCTGAGTGCCCTCGCGAAAATATTGCACGGGCTCGCCAGCCTCGTCTCGTTGCCTTGGCTGATTGGCGTGCGCCCGAAGCCAAGCGCGATCGCCGGTCCCTCGGGCCAATAGGCGATTTCGCCGGGCGTAACTACGGGGCGCGCGTTCGCTTCGCGCTTCACTTCGACCGGCACATCGAAGTAGACCTCCTCGCCCCATGTCAGCGCGGACGAGGTAATCGGCAGCGCCGCGGCGATTGCCTTGGCGGTCGGCGTATCGAGCAATTCGGCATCGAGCGTGAGCGTGCCGAAATCAAAGCGAATACGCGCCACTGCATTCTCCGGTGAGCTGGGCCCTTCCCCTCATTCTCACCAGTGGGGCGGCATTGGCAACGCGCGCCTTGGCCGCGCCTTGCCCGCCAGCGCTGGTCTAATGCAGGCGAAATTCGCCGTTGATGGTCCGAAGTTCGGCCGGCTTGATCAGCTTGCAGTGCGCGACGCGCACGGAATGCAGCGGCCCTTCCAGCTTTTCCTTCCAGAAAGCCAGAAAACGATGCAGCTCGGGGAATTCCGGGAACAGGTCGTAGTTCTGCCAAACGTAAGACTGCAGCAGCCAACGATGATCGGGACGGCGGTACAGGATGTGCGCAGTCGTCAGGCCGTAACCAGTTACTTGTTTACGGAAATCCTCTGAAACCATTTCGTCCTCCGTGCGAGTCGGACTCAAAGTTTCCATTTCCGGCGACCACCATTGCAAGCCGAAAAGGTAAACAACCTGTTTAAAATCAAGGCGATAGCAGCAAGCATCGCGCCCTGCTAACAGCCCCGGCGACCGCCTGATGCCGACCGCACGAGGTAACGTGAGGCCGCCTGCGGCCGTTCCCATCACTTCGGCGTTAACCATTGCAGCGACTGGATTTTCGGTTGTTGTTGGCACTCGACACAGATGAGTGCTAAAAAATTTCCCGACGCCTCTTGCGGCTGAAAAGCCCGCAACCCATGTGGCGGCAAGGAGCTGGCGGGGGGACCAGTCAGCTACCAAAAATATAGATTGTCCAATAACTTAGGAGGACTGCCATGAAGTTCCGTCCGCTTCACGACCGCGTCGTCGTCAAGCGCATCGATGCCGAGGAAAAGACTGCCGGTGGCATCATCATTCCCGACACCGCCAAGGAGAAGCCCTCGCAGGGCGAGATCATCGCCGTCGGCCCGGGAGGTCGCGACGAGAGCGGCAAACTGATTCCGATCGATCTCAAGGTCGGCGACACCGTCCTGTTCGGCAAATGGTCGGGCACTGAAGTGAAGATCGACGGCCAGGATCTCCTGATCATGAAGGAGTCCGACATCATGGGCGTGATCGAGGGCGGCAGTGCCGCCAAAAAGAAGGCCGCCTAAGGCTGCCGATCCGAATCTCAAATCAGAGGAACACAGACAATGGCTGCTAAAGAAGTCAAATTTTCCGTCGACGCGCGCGACCGCATGCTGCGGGGCGTCGACATCCTCGCCAATGCGGTGAGGGTGACGCTCGGCCCGAAGGGCCGCAACGTCGTGCTCGACAAATCGTTTGGCGCTCCGCGCATCACCAAGGACGGTGTCACGGTTGCCAAGGAAATCGAGCTCGAAGACAAGTTCGAGAACATGGGCGCGCAAATGGTGCGCGAAGTCGCCTCGAAGTCGTCGGACTTCGCTGGTGACGGCACCACCACTGCCACCGTCTTGGCCGCTTCGATCGTCAAGGAAGGCTCCAAGGCGGTTGCTGCCGGCATGAACCCGATGGACCTGAAGCGCGGCGTCGATCTTGCCGTCGAAGCCATCGTCGAGCACCTGAAGGCGAATTCGAAAAAGGTCACCTCGAACGAAGAGATCGCCCAGGTCGGCACCATTTCGGCCAACGGCGACAGCGAGATCGGCAACTTCCTCGCCAAGGCCATGCAGAAGGTCGGCAACGAGGGCGTAATCACGGTCGAAGAGGCAAAATCTCTCGAGACCGAGCTCGACGTGGTCGAGGGTATGCAGTTCGACCGCGGCTACATCTCCCCCTACTTCATCACCAATGCCGACAAGATGCGGACGGAGATGGAGGACCCCTACATCCTCATCTACGAAAAGAAGCTGTCGGGCCTGCAGGAATTGCTGCCGCTGCTCGAATCAGTCGTGCAAACCGGCAAGCCGCTGCTGATCGTGGCTGAAGACGTCGAGGGCGAGGCGCTTGCCACGCTCGTCGTCAACAAGCTGCGCGGCGGCCTCAAGGTCGCGGCGGTGAAGGCGCCGGGCTTCGGCGATCGCCGCAAGGCCATGCTGCAGGACATCGCTGTCCTGACCGGCGGCCAGGCGATTAGCGAAGATCTCGGCATCAAGCTCGAGAATGTTACGATCAACATGCTTGGCCGCGCCAAGAAGGTGATGATCGACAAGGAGAACACGACGATCGTGCACGGCGCCGGCAAGAAGGCCGACATCGAGGCGCGCGTGGCGCAGATCAAGGCGCAGATCGAGGAAACCACGTCCGACTACGACCGCGAGAAGCTGCAGGAGCGGCTTGCGAAACTCGCGGGCGGCGTGGCGGTGATCCGCGTCGGCGGCGCCACCGAGGTCGAGGTGAAGGAGCGCAAGGATCGCGTCGATGACGCGATGCATGCGACCCGCGCCGCGGTCGAGGAAGGCATCCTGCCGGGCGGCGGTGTCGCCCTGCTGCGCTCGGTCGAAGCGCTCAAGCGCCTTAAGGTCGAAAACGAAGACCAGAAGCACGGCATCGACATCGTCCGCAAGGCGATCCAGACCCCAGCCCGCCAGATCGCAACCAATGCCGGCGCTGACGGCTCGGTCGTGGTCGGCAAGCTGCTGGAGAAGGATCAGTACTCCTACGGTTACGATGCGCAGAACGGCGAGTACGGCAACCTCATGACCAAGGGCATCATCGACCCCACCAAGGTTGTGCGTGCGGCGATCCAGAATGCGGCATCCGTCGCCGGCCTCCTGATCACCACCGAGGCCATGGTCGCCGAAGTGCCGAAGAAGCAGAACGCGGCTCCGGCAATGCCGGGCGGCGGCGGCATGGGCGGCATGGACTTCTAAGCCCTCCGCTTAGTTTAAAAAAATGCAGAGGCCCGGGATTGTCCCGGGCCTTTTGCTTTTTAGGAAGCCTCGCTAAAAAGGAACGACCACACGAAAAGGCGCGCGTTCATCCGGCGTCGCCTCGTCGCAGTGGCCGTCGTGGCGAAGACCATACTCATCGCCACTTGCAAATAACTTTACACCACCGACATGACAGCGGCATGACAAGCGCGGCAGGGCGAATTTACGTCGGTATCGGAGGTTGGACATACGAGCCGTGGCGCGGCGTTTTCTACCCGAAAGGCCTGCCGCACGCGCGCGAACTTTCCTACGCTGGTGCGCACCTCACCTCGATCGAGATCAACGGCACCTTCTACCGCACCCAGACCCTGGCGACGTTTCGCAAGTGGGCGTCGGAAGTGCCGGACGGCTTTGTATTTTCGGTCAAGGGACCGCGCTACGCCGTGAACCGGCGAGTGCTGTCGGAGGCAGGCGACTCGATCAAACGATTTCTCGAGTCCGGCGTGACCGAGCTCGGGACGCGGCTGGGGCCCCTCCTCTGGCAGTTCACGCCTTACAAGAAATTCGAGGAGAAGGATTTCGGCGGCTTCCTCGAATTGCTGCCGGAGACATTCGACGGCCATAGGCTGCGCCATGTGGTCGAGGTCCGTAATGACAGCTTCAAAACTCCGGCCTTCATCGCGCTGGCGCGCAAGTTCGGCGTCGGCATCGTGTACGCCGAACATGACAAGTACACCGAGATTGCGGACGTCACCGCCGATTTCGTCTACGCGCGTCTACAAAAAGGCGACGAGAAACTGAAAGCAGGTTATCCGCCGAAGGCGATCGATGCCTGGGCTGATCGCGCGGAAATCTGGGCAAAAGGTGGCGCCCCGAAAGATCTGCCACGCATCGACAGGACAGCGGCAAAGACGCAGCCGCGCGACACGTTCATCTATTTCATTCACGAGGCGAAGCTACGCGCGCCCGCCGCAGCCATGGCGCTGATCGAAAGACTGAAATGAAGGCTCGGCCGAAAAAGAAGTCCGCGAAAGCGGCGCCCCTGTTCACAGTCGGATACGAGCAGGCCAAGCCAGCCGCGGTGCTTGGCGAGCTCAAGCGTGCAAAAATCGAGTTGCTGGTCGATACGCGCGCTGTCGCGGCCTCGCGCAGGCCCGGCTTTTCCAAGCGCCAACTCGCGGCGGCGCTCGAGGAAGAAGGCATCGGCTATGTCCATCAACAGAAGCTTGGCACGCCGGCGGAAGGGCGCGCCGCTGCCCGGGGCGGGGATACCGACGCGCTCTGGCGTATCTACGACAAGCACATCAAGGGGGCGGAAGCACAAAACGAACTGCGCGAGCTCATCGCGCTGATTCAAACGGGCAAACGGATCGTCCTGCTCTGTTACTGCCGCGACCCGAAGACCTGCCACCGCAGCCGCATCGTTGCGAACGTCAAAAAGAAAATGGCGGTGAAGGTCACCGACCTCATTCCGCCGCTGTTCTGAATTATTCGGCGGGCTGCGTCCGCTGCCTGCCTTCGACGCTGATGATCATTGCGACCAGAGCCAGCGTTGTCACAAACAGCAAGAGCGCGATAACGGCATTGACGCCAAGCACGAGCGCGAAGCCGCCGGTCTCGTGCAGCAGCGAAATCATGCCGATGGCGGCGCCGGCGCTTATGAACAGCAGAAAATAACGCACGGCATAGACACGGCCGCGCCAAGCGTCCGCCGTGTATCGCGCCATGATCATGTCGTTGACAGTGACTTGCCCGTAGATCGCCGCCACCGCGATAGCGAGCGCGACCAGCAGCGCCGTGCCGCTCGTATAGGCGGCCCACAGGTTCCCCAGGAAGCCAAGCCCGGTGACGATCGCAAATATCACATGCGGCGGAACCCACTCGACCAATCGTCCGACAGTCAATTGCGCCAATGCCCCGCAGACCAGAACGGCCGTTGCAATGCCTCCGACGAACAAAAGTGGAAGGTCCCTCGAAAGCCGCTCATCGACGATCTTCGGCAGCGCAATTGTGAGCACGTTGAACGTCAATCCCGCGCTCAACGCGATCACGATGAACAATCCGAACAGCATCACCGCAAGGCGTGGTGTCAGCGGAACCGCGGGTGCGGATACGCGAGACTTGGCCTGGTGGCGGTCGTCCGGTGTGACCCACAGATAGACGATGCCGGTGAGAACAAAGAGCACGGCCGGCACATAGAATGCCGCGCGCCAGCTCACCCAAGTGGCAAGCGCCGCGCTGATGCCGGCAGCAAGCGAGACGCCGAGATTGCCGCACACGCCGTTGAACGCCAGCGAGCGCCCGCGCGCGTTCGTGGCCTCGATCAGCATTGCCATGCCGACCGGATGATAGATCGCTGCAAACATCCCGAGCGCGAACATGGCAACCGCCATCGTCGTCAAGTTCGGCGCCAGTCCGGCAGCAGCCAGCGAGAGGCCGCAGCCGATATAGAAGGCCGCCATCATGTTGCGGCGGCTCCAACGGTCGGCGAGCCAGCCTGCGGGAAGAGAGAACACGCCGAAAGCGACGAAGGCAGTGCTCGAAAGGGCGATCAGTTCGCTGTAGGAGCGCTGATAGACGACCTCGAGCCCGATCACGACCGTCGGATAGATCAGCAGCACGAAATGGTCGATCGCATGGGCCCAATTCAGAAACGCGATCGATCGCCGGCGGTCGCGATCGTCAGCTGTATGGCGGGCTTTGGAGGTGGCACTCATTCCGGATTTCCGTTCGGCACGACGAAGCCGTTAGCATGCATATACTCATTGATAGCGCTTTGTCCTTAATGCTCTCATCCGTTCGACTGTTGGTTGTATCACGGAAATTACTTATCCTTGGATTGTAGCGATATTTTGTAACAATCCTGGGCTTGCTCCGTGAGTTGCCGGCGACGCGTTTGGGCGGCGGTCTGTTCCGCCGCCGCTCTCTGTCTGTGCTGTGTCTGCGTCCCGCTTGGTCCTGCGCATGCAAACGACTCTGACGATCCGCGCATCATGCTTTTTTCCGGCCGGGACATCTGGCGCAACGGCGTTTTTGCCCATGGCGGCTTCGTCGTTGCTCCAAGCGGCTTCGACCGGGACGGGCTTCTTCTGAAAGTTATGCTCTCGGGCGGACTCTACCGCTACAACGCGCAAAATCTCGGCGGCGAACGCGTGGTCGGCGCGGAGTGGCTGACCAACATATTGCCGGGCTGGCGGATCAAGCGCGGCGATGCCGAATTCAAAGTGTTTATGGGGCCAGAAATTCAAAATCATTACTTGCGGCCAGACGATCCCGCCAATCGGCTGCGCGGCTACTCATACGGCCTGCGCGTCGCGGCGGAGGCTTGGTATGAGCCAACCGCGGAAATGATGATCGCTGCCGACGTTTCATTGTCCTCGATCGCAACCAACAACTCGGCGCGCATTGCCTATGGCTGGCGGGTGCTCGAAGAGATGCTTGGCGGAATCTATATCGGACCGGAAGTGCAATATTTCGGCTCCGATGGATACAGACACGGCCGTCTCGGCATGCATATCACCAGCATGAAGACCGAAGACACGGAATGGTCCGCCGCCGCCGGCTGGGCGAGAGACACTGCCGGTCGCTCGAGCCCCTATGTGCGGTTGAGCATTCTGACGCGACGATGATCTAGTCGAGCGTGCGGCGGAACCGCGTCACGGCGATCGTCATCGCCACCAGCATCAGCACAAACATGGCCGCAGCGTCATAGTGGAGATCGCTGATCGATGATCCCTTCAGCATGATCGAGCGTACGACGCGGAGGTAATGCGTCAACGGCAACGCCTCGCCGACCCAACGCGCCCAAGTCGGCATGCCGGCGAAGGGAAACATGAAGCCGGAAAGCAGAATGTTCGGCAAGAAAAACATGATCGACATCTGCATCGCCTGGAGCTGGTTCTGCGCAATGGTCGAGAACGTGTAGCCGATCGAAAGATTGGTTGCGATGAACAGCGTGCTTAGCGCGGCAAGTGCGAAAAGATTGCCGAGGATCGGCACGCCGAAAAGCAGCACACCGATGCCGATGATCATCGAAGCCTGCACAAAACCAACGATGACGTAAGGAATAATCTTGCCGAGCATGATCTCGACCGGCGTGATCGGCATCGAAAGGAGATTTTCCATCGTCCCACGCTCGATCTCGCGCGTCACCGAAAGCGCGGTGAAGATCAGCATCGTCATGGTCAGAATGGTGCCGACCAGCCCGGGCACGATGTTGAGTTGGGTCAATCCGGCCGGATTATAGCGCTGGTGGGTCCTGATTTCGAACGGCGGCTTTCCGGAATCCGGTAACCCGCGGTCATGGGAGAGCGCGGTTTGCACGACTTGCCCGAGCGCGCCTACGGCCGCACTAGCCGCCACCGGATCGGTGGCATCGGCAACGATCAGCATTGCCGGCTTGTCGCCGCGCCGGACCGATCGTTCAAAATTGCGCGGGATTTCGATACCGAACAGAATCTTGCCGGACGCCAGCATCTCGTCGAGTTCGGCTTCGCTACGCGGCCGTTCGGTCACGCGGAAATAGTCGGTGTTTTTCAGCGCGGCCAGAATTGAGCGCCCGAGGTCGCTGTTCTCCTGCAGCAGGACGGCGGTCGGCAAATGCCGCGGATTGGTGTTGATGGCATAGCCGAACAGCAGCAGCTGGATGAGCGGGACCATGATGATCATCGCGAACGAAACGCGGTCGCGCTTGAGCTGGATGAATTCCTTCACCAGAACTGCCCAGGTCCTGGTCCAGAAATTGCCGCGGATCCGGCGCGGCGCCTGCGCGGGCAAAACGTGGCTCATTGGAAATTATCCCGCGCCCTGCTCATCAGATCGATGAAGACATCTTCGAGTGAAGGCTCCGCGCGCTGCCACTCGAAGTCTTTGCGCTTTCGATAAGGCGCGATCGCAGCCTCGAGCTTTCCGGCATCGCGCCCCGACACGTGCAGGCTGGTGCCAAACGGGGCCACCATGTCGATGCCGGCCCTAGTGTTGAGCTCCTCAGCAAGCGTGTTGAGGCCCTCGCCGCTGCGGGCGCTGACGACATAGGTCGTCAGGTGCGAGGACTCGATGACCTCTTCGACCGTCCCGTGCGCCAGCAGCTCGCCGTAGGCGATGTAGGCAATCTCGTGGCAGCGCTCGGCCTCATCCATGTAATGGGTCGAGACAAGAACCGTGAGGCCTTCGGCGGCGAGCGCGTGAATTTCGTTCCAGAATTCGCGCCGTGCCTTCGGGTCCACGCCCGCCGTCGGTTCATCGAGCAAAAGCAACTTCGGGCTCGGCAGCGTACAGGCGCCGAGCGCCAGCCGTTGTTTCCAGCCCCCCGACAGTTCGCCGGCAAGTTGCTCCTCGCGGCCGTTCAGGCCGAGACGTTCGATGGCGGCCCGCGCTGCGGCCACCGGCTGCGCGATCCCGTAGATGCGGCCGATGAACTCGAGATTTTCGCGCACAGACAGGTCCTGATACAGGCTGAAGCGCTGCGTCATGTAGCCGACCTGCAACTTGATCTTGTCGGTTTCGGTGCGGATGTCGTAGCCGAGGCAGGTGCCGGTGCCTTCATCCGGTGTCAGCAGGCCGCACAGCATGCGGATCGTGGTCGTCTTGCCGGAACCGTTCGGACCCAGGAATCCATAGATCGTGCCGCGCTTGACCTGCATCGAAAGGTTTCGCACCACAGCGCGCCCATCGAATTTTTTTGTCAGGCCGTGCACATCGATGACGATATCGGCCTCATTCATTTCGAAGATCCTTGCGGCAGAGTGACAGTCACGGGTTGGCCGACACGGAATTTTTCCGGATGCTCCGGCCGCGCCTCGATCAGGAACACGAGCTTGGCGCGCTCCTCCTGGCTATAGATCACCGGCGGGGTGAATTCGGCGCTGCGCGCAATGAAGCTGATCTTCGCGGTCAGGTCCTTGTCGCAACCGTCACAGGATATTTCCACGACGTCACCGTACTTGAGCTCTGGCAACACAGCTTGCGGCGCAAAAAATCGGACCTTCAGGTTGCCGGGCGGCAGCAAGGCCACGACCGGCCGTCCAGCCGGCACGGTTTCGCCTGGCCGGTAGTAGATCTGTTCGATGGTGCCGTCGCCGGGACTGTGGGCGTTGCGGCGGGCAAGCCTCGTCTGTGCCCACTCCAGATTGGCCTTGGCCTGGCGCAGCGCCGCCTCGGCATCGTCATAGGCCTTCTGCGTGCCGGCAGCCGACTTCAGCAATTCCTTGGCGCGATCGAAAGCCTGTTGCGCATTTATCACGGCGGTGTTCCGGACGACCACATCCGCTTTCTGCAGATCGTCGTCTACCGTGAACAGCAAGTCGCCTCTCTTGACGTGATCACCTTCGCGAACTTTCAGCGTTTCGACGCGCCCCTGCTCGTCGGGCGAAACAAAAACCAGCTCGGCTTCTACCCAACCCTGTAGAACGCGGTTGTTGCTGTTGTCACAGCCTGCGAGCACGAGCGTCGCGAGGACGAGAGCCAGACTGGCGAGAGTCCTGTTCATGGCACTCTCCCCCGCGCGAACAACAGGTCGAGATGCGTCTTCATCATCTTGCGAACGTCGAGCGGCTCAAAACGCTCGAACAAGCCGTTCCAGACGATGGCGACGAGCCCCGGCGCGGCAATGATCTGCGGAAAGTCCGCGAGCCCTTCCGGCACTTCGCCGCGCGCAGCCGCGCGCCGCAGCAGCGCCCGCACGGCCGCAATAATGCGGGAAAGAACCTCCCGGTAATAGAACTCGGCGAGCTTGGGAAAACGACGCCCCTCCGAAATCATGAGGCGCACGACGTCTTTCCGCCGCGTCTCGTAAACCTGACTGACGAATAGGTCGACGATGCGGTCGGCCAGCACCGGCAATGGCACATCGGCCTGCCCCATCGCCTCGATCGTCCCGACCAAAGGCGTCAGCATTGTCCTGATCAGCTCCTGGAACAGGTTCTCCTTGTCGCGGAAGTAGAGATAGATAGTGCCTTTGGCGACGCCGGCGCGGCGCGCTACGTCCTCGAGACGGGCGGCCTCAAATCCACGGCTGGAAAATTCGTCGAGGGCGGCTGCCAGAATGGCTTCGCGGCGTTCGCCGCTGCGCGCCTTGCGTCCGGCGCTGGCCGGCAGCGCTGCAGCACGCGCCGCCTCAGCGGCACGCTTGCGCCGGCCGGCACGGCTTGCTGCTGATTGTCGAAACCCGGCTACGCGACGCATCGCTATGTCCTTGTCTTGTGACTGACCAGTCAGTCATAACTTAGGGTGACAGGAGGCCGGGCGCAAGGTGCCTGAATTATTCTGATATTGTAATTAGTTAGATAAAAGTGGCCGCAATCGCGGCACGTGCGGTGTTGACCGCGACAAGCATCAGCGTGGCCGTGGCGAGCACCAAGGCCATGACCACAAGCGCGCGCATCACCGGGGCATAGATGTGAAGCATCGCCCTTCCCTGCTGTCCCTCTCAGCTAGGAGCGAGTCGGCCAGGGCGATCAATGATTCGAATCTCAGGCCCGCTCAATTTCGGCCTTGACGGCCAGAAGCGACTCGGGAGTGTCGACGTCGGTCAGCGCCGCCTCTCCGGCTACAGGCACTTCGACGACCGCTTCGGCATAATTGCCAATCAGGTGACGCGCGCCGACATCCCCCTGGATCGTCATCAGGTCGTGGAAGAAGCGGCGCGACCAAACCACCGGATTGCCGCGCCTGCCATCGATGCTCGGCACGACCACAAGCGCGCCGCGCTCCGGATCGAAGGCTGCGATCAGCCGGTTGATCAAGGCGGCATCGACTTGCGGCATGTCGCCGAGGCAGACGATCACTGCGTCGGTCTCTTCCGGCACGGCCGCAATACCGGCCTTGAGGGACGTGCCAAGACCTTCCGCATAATCGGCGTTGTGCACAAAGCGGACTGGCAATCCCTTGAGCGCAGCTTCGACTTTTTCGCGCTCGTGGCCGGTCACGACAATGACGGGGTGGGCGTGCGAAGCAACGGCTTGTCCTGCCGCGATACGCACCAGCGGCTTGCCGCCGATCTCGGCGAGCATCTTGTTGACGGCGCCCATGCGCGTCGAGCGTCCTGCCGCCAGCACTAATGCCGCGACGCGACGTCCGATCTGCGGCGTGCGCTCTTCGCGCGGCTGCGGACGCGTGACTATCTCCATCAGCAGCCCGCCGACACCCATGCCGGTGACATCCGCCCGCGTGACCGACAATCCGGCAAGCAGACGCATCAGGATCCAGTCAAAACCATTTTCCTTCGGGCTGCGCGCGCAGCCGGGAGCGCCGAGCACCGGCTGACCACGCGCCTTGCCGATCAGCATCAGGTTGCCCGGATCGACCGGCATGCCGAAGTGTTCGATGTCTCCGCCTACCGCCTCGATGGCCGCCGGGATGACGTCGCGGCGATCCGCTATCGCGGAGGCGCCAAAAACGATGACCAGCTCGGCGCCGGCGTTGAGCAGTTCGTCGATTGCGCGTGCCAACGCAGCTTGATCGTGCGGCACTCTTTTTTCGGCGATGATGGTCGCACCGGCTGGAGCAATGCGCGCGGTGGTAATCTTCAAGGTCTTTTCGATGACTTTTGGAGCAAGACCGGGCAATAGCGTGGACACCACGCCGATCTTGCGCAGCTTGTAGGGCGCGACACGAATGACCGGTTTGGCTTTCGCCGCCGCGGCCATCGCCTGGTCGCGCGCGGCTTTCGCGACCGCAAACGGAATGATTTTTACGGTCGCGATCATTTCGCCTTCGACCACTGGCTTATAGGCCGACAGCGTCGCCAGCGTGACCGCCTCATCGATGCGGTTGAGCGCGTCGACGGCATCCCGATCGACAACCAGAACTCCCGCGCTCTCGGCAAACAAATTGCAGCGGCCCGTGAAAGCCCGATCGATGCGCACGCCCTCGCCCGCAATCGCCGCTGCAATGTCGGCCGCCGCCTGATCTTCCGAGACATCGCCCGGGTCGAGACGCGCCACGGTAATTTCCTTCACGCCCGCTGTCTTGAGGGCGGCCACTTCGGCAGGCCCGATCAGCGTCCCTTTCTTGAGGACGAAATCGCCCTGGCGAATCGAATGGACCGCGGTACCGCCGACGGCCTCGGCGATGGGGACGGAGCCGAATTTCATGCTGCCTCCGCCTTCCGCCGCAGCACCTGCGTGATCTGGCCCATGATCGCAACCGCAATCTCGGCCGGCGACACGGCATCGATGTCGAGCCCGATCGGCGCGTGGATGCGGGCGATATTCGCATCGCTTAGCCCGTCTTGCTTCAGTCGTTCCACCCGCCGAGCGTGTGTCTTCCGGGAGCCGAGCGCGCCGATATAGAAGCAATCGCGTGCGAGCGCGTGTTTGAGCGCCGGATCGTCAATTTTCGGGTCGTGCGTGAGCGCAACGAAGGCCGTGTAGTGATCAATGCCGAGCGGTGGCAATGCCACGTCCGGCCATTCGGCGATCACTTTCACGTCGGGAAACCGCTCGATCGATGCAAAGGCGGTGCGCGGGTCGACAATCGTCACGTCGTAACCGAGCAGTTGCCCGATCGGAGCCAGGGTCTGACTGATGTGCACCGCGCCGGTGATCACCAGCCGCGGCGATGGCACATAGACCGTCAGAAAAAATCGCCCTTGCGGCGTTTCCTCCATTCCGCTCTTGGCCATCCGCAAGCGCTTGTCCAGGACCTCCTTCAAAGGATCCTTGGCCACCTCACCGGCTTTGACCAAACGTTGCTCGCCGCTCGCGACGTCGGTCACAAGCACGGCCGCGCGTCGTGCCGCGCGCTCTGCATTCAGCGCATGCAAGACGTCAAGCTTCACGTCAGCCTACTTTCTCCACATAGACGCGGATGGTGCCGCCGCAGGACAAGCCGACGTTCCAGGCTGTTTCATCAGCCACGCCGAATTCGAGTATTTTCGGCTTGCCGCTCTCGATCACATCCATCGCTTCGGTCACCACGGCACCCTCGACGCAGCCGCCCGATACGGATCCGAGGAAATTACCCTCGTTGTCGATAACGAGGTTCGAGCCGACAGGTCTCGGCGCCGACCCCCATGTCTCAACCACCGTTGCCAGCGCAACCTCGCGCCCGTCTTTGCGCCATTCCTCGGCCGCCTTGAGAATATCTTCATCGCGCGAAAGCATCGAAATCCTCCATCACGCAACCTGCTTCAGCAGATCTTTCGGATTGTACCCCTTTGCCGGCGCACGGGATAAGGCGCGCACGAGCTCTTTCATCGAGTCCAGATTGTGGATCGCCCGCAACTCATCAACGTGTGGCAGCATGGTTTGCACGCCCTTGGCACGGGCTTCGAAGGCGTGAAAACGAAGCAGCGGATTAAGCCATATCAGCCGCTTGCACGATCGATGAAGCCTATCAATTTCGAAGGCGAGCGTGTCGTCGGCGTCCCGTTCGAGTCCATCGGTGATCAGCAGCACCACCGCGCCCTGCCCCAACACCCGGCGCGCCCACTGCTTGTTGAATACGTGAAGCGATGAGGCAATGCGCGTACCGCCCGACCAATCGGCCACGTTGGCCGAACAGGCAGCAAGCGCCTCATCGGGGTCGCGCTGCCGGATCGCACGGGTGACATTGGTCAGGCGCGTGCCGAAGAGAAATGTGGTGACGCGTTTGCGGGCGTCGGTAACGGCGTGCAGGAAGTGAAGAAACAACCGCGTGTACTCGCTCATTGAGCCCGATATATCGAGCAACGCGACAATCGGGGGCTCCTTCAGGCGAGGCCCGAGGTATTTCAAATCGATGACCGCGCCGCCTGCCTTCATGCTGGCGCGCAGCGTGCGCCGGATGTCGATGAGGTGGCCGCGCCGATTTTGCGTGAGACGCCTTGTGCGGACCTCGTCGAGCGGCAACGTCAGGCGCGCGATGGCATCCTTGGCCGCCGCGATCTCTGCCGCCGTCATTTGCGCAAAATCTTTTTTCTGCAGTACCTCCCGGTCGGAAACGGTCAGCCGTGCGTCGACCTCGATTTCCGATTGATCCTGCGCACGCTCGTTTAATCCGGAGAACAGCGCTTCCTGAACCCGCTGGGCGCCCGGCGCAGGCGATTTTGCCGCAGGCTCCAAGGTTTGCGGGATCATCGATGCGATGAGCTTTTCGATATATCCGCGTTTCCGGAAGAAAATTCGGAAAGCCTGGTCAAACAGAATTGTATGCTCGTGCCGCTTCACAAAGACAGCGTGCAACGTCCAGTAAAAATCATCGCGCGCGCCGACACGCGCGACGTTCAACGCCTCGAGGGCGTCAAGGACGGAACCCGGCCCAACCGGCATCCCGGCTGCGCGCAAGGCGCGCGCAAAGTAGACAATGTTTTCGGCAAGACGTCCCTCAGGCGCGGCCATGATATTACTCCGCCGCCCTTAGCTCCGACTTCACCTCGTCGAGCAAGGCCTTCACCTTGGTGCCGTCGAGGCGGGCAATGTCATCCTGGTATTTCAGAAGCACGCCGAGCGTGTCTGACACGGTGGCGGGATCGAGCGCCACAACATCGAGCTCGGTGAGCGCGCCGGCCCAATCCAGCGTCTCGGCGACGCCAGGCGATTTGAACAGATCCTCTTTGCGCAACGCCTGCACGAAGGCGACGACCTGCTCGGACAGTTTCTTTGCGATGCCCGGCACCTTGGCGCGAAGAATCTTCAACTCACGCGCAGCATCCGGATAGCCGACCCAATGATAAAGGCAACGGCGCTTGAGCGCGTCGTGTACTTCACGGGTTCGATTGGACGTTACGACGACGATCGGCGGGTGTGATGCCTTTACGGTGCCAAGCTCCGGCACGGTGACCTGGAAATCGGCGAGCACTTCGAGAAGAAATGCTTCGAAGGCTTCATCAGTCCGGTCGATTTCATCGATCAGGAGCACCGGTGCGCCCGCAGGGTCCGGCTCCAGCGCCTGAAGCAACGGGCGCTTAATGAGGAAGCGCTCCGAAAACACGTCATGCTCAATGCGAGCCTTGTCTCCCTCGCCTTCCGCTTCGGCAAGACGGATGGCGATCATCTGCGCGCCGTAGTTCCACTCGTAGACGGCCGCGGACACATCCAGCCCCTCATAGCACTGCAGCCGGATGAGACGCCGGCCCAGCGTCGTGGCCAGCACCTTCGCAATCTCGGTCTTGCCGACGCCCGCCTCACCCTCGACGAACAGCGGACGGCCCATTTTGAGCGCCAGGTAAAGTACCGTCGCCAGCGAGCGGTCGGCGATGTAATCGGCCTTGGCCAGAAAATCGAGCGTTGAATCGATGGAATTTGGGAGGGTCTTATCGGTCATGCAGAGACTTTATCCTACCACGCGCTTGTCTTACATGTGGGGAGCCAAGGCCCCGACAGCCAGGATGTACCTATGAGCAAACCAATAACCCTCGAGAAAGAGGCCCTGCAATTCCCCACGATCGACCCCGGGGTGCGGATCGGGCATGTCCATCTGAAGGTCGCCGATCTGCAGAGGGCGCTTGATTTCTACTGCGGGGTGCTGGGTTTTACGCTCACCACAAGCCGGCCGGGCGCCGCTTTCATATCGGCCGGCGGCTACCATCATCATCTCGGCCTCAATACCTGGGAGAGCCGCGGCGGATCACCGCCCGCGCCCGGCACCACGGGCCTTTACCATACGGCCATTCTTTACCCGACCCGCAAGCTACTCGCCGACGCTCTGCGCCGGCTCATCGTGGCGAAGATCCCGCTTGAGGGCGCCAGCGACCATGGTGTGAGCGAAGCGCTCTATCTGCGTGACCCCGACGACAACGGAGTCGAGCTCTACTGGGATCGCCCGAAAGACAAATGGCCCAAAAAGCCCGACGGCTCGCTCCAGATGTACACGAACCCGCTTGATCTTCACGATCTGCTCGCGGAGCTCGACCGGCCAAAAACGTAAGTCTTCGATTTATGTCGCGCTAGACGCTCAAGCGAACGAGTGCCATTGCTGCAGCGGTCAGCATCACGACAAAGATTGGAAAAATCTCAACCACATTGACCTGCACACTTGCGCGCCCATCGCTGCAACGCATCGATTGCGCATCGGTTCCTGCGCGGTCAATGCTCACGATCAAATGTGGACGTGTTATGTCAGGCAGTCGACTATGAATGCTTGTTCAGGCGGTTGCCTTGGCGAGGGCACGCCGTGCCATAACACCGACAAGATGCGCGCGGTATTCGGGACTGGCATGAATATCGCTGTTCATCCCGTTGGCGGGTATCGTCATGCCTTCGATTGATTTGGCGGCGAAGCGCTTCTTGAGCGCCTCTTCGAAGGACTTCACACGGAACACTCCGTTGGCGCCCGCGCCGGTCACTGCTACGCGGATATCGGCGCCACGCTTCGACACGAACACGCCAACGAGCGCGAAGCCCGACGCCGGATGCTTGAACTTTTCGTAGGCCGCCTTCTTGGCGATCGGAAAGCTCACCTTCGTGATGATCTCACCGTCCTCGAGTGCGGTTGAAAACATGCCGGTGAAAAAATCATCAGCCGCAATGCGCCGCTTGTTGGTGATAATCGTGGCTCCAAGGCCGAGGCAGGCCGCGGGATAGTCGGCATTCGGATCGTTGTTGGCGATCGAGCCGCCGATCGTGCCGCGATTGCGCACCTGCGGATCGCCGACCGATGCAGGCACCGATGCGAGGCCAGGCAACAGTTGCTGAAGCACGGGAGAATTTGCCGCGTCGGCGTGACGCGTCATCGCCCCAATCACGATCGAGCGACCCTTCTGTTCGACACCGCTCAGTCCCTCGACCAATGACAAATCGATGAGCGCGGAAGGCTGCGCAAGCCGCTGCTTCATCACCGGCAGAAGCGAGTGCCCGCCCGCCAGGAGCTTTGCTTCCGGGTTGCGGGCCAGGAGACCGGCCGCCTGCCGGACCGTGGTCGGACGATGGAAAGTAAAATTGTACATCTCAAATCTCCTGTAACTACGCGGCCTGGCGCGGTTGTCCATTTTTGAGCGCTGCCCAAACCGTTTGTGCGGTTGCAGGCATGATGAGATTCTCACTGCCGATTGCGTCAGTGATGGCATTGATCACGGCTGCCGGTGCTGCGATCGCCCCGGCCTCTCCGCACCCTTTGATGCCGAGCGGATTCGACGGCGCCTTCGTTTCAGTAAGACCAACCTTGAACGAGGGCAGGTCGTGGGCGTGCGGCATGCAATAGTCCATCAGCGACCCGGTCACGAGCTGACCGTCTTTGTCGTACACCGCGCCCTCCAGCAGGGCCTGCCCGATGCCTTGCGCAATGCCACCATGAACCTGCCCTTCGACGATCATCGGATTGACGACTGTGCCGAAATCGTCGACGGCGGTCCAATTCACGATTTCAGTCTTGCCGGTTTCACCATCAACCTCGACCTCGCAAATATGGCAGCCGGCCGGGAATGTAAAATTGGTCGGATCGTAGAAGCTGGTTTCCTTCAGCCCTGGCTCGAGCTCCTGCCCCGCAAACTTGTGCGCGATGTAGGCATTGAGTGAGACGTCGCCCCATGCAGCCGACTTGTCGGTGCCTGCGACGGTAAATTTTCCATCCTTGAAGACGATATCGCCTTCCGCCGCTTCCAGCATGTGAGCGGCAACCTTTTTTGCTTTCGCCTCGATCTTGTCGAGCGCCTTCACCACCGCCGACATGCCGACCGCACCGGAGCGCGAGCCGTAGGTGCCCATTCCGAACTGCACTTTGTCGGTATCGCCATGCACGATGGAGACATTCTCGAACGGAATGCCAAGCCGCTCTGAAACAAGTTGCGAAAAAGTTGTCTCGTGTCCCTGCCCGTGGGCATGCGTTCCCGTAAGCACTTCCACGCTGCCGGTCGGGTTGACGCGCACTTCGGCGCTCTCCCATAGGCCGACACCGCAGCCCAGCGAGCCGACCGCCTGCGAAGGCGCGATCCCGCAGGCCTCGATATAAGTTGAATAACCAAGTCCGCGTAGTTT
>Ga0247795_1000040_pt1 | contig 17280 bp, 27 predicted proteins | sample UWRJS016104C6_FD_179636 | JGI IMG/M metagenome (GOLD analysis project Ga0247795, IMG submission 179636) | Soil microbial communities from Arlington Agricultural Research Station in Wisconsin, United States - UWRJ-S016-104C-6 | ecosystem: Environmental > Terrestrial > Soil > Agricultural land...
GAAATTACTAGCTATTAATATTACTTTTTTAGATAATTTATCCCATATTTCATAAACTTTAGCTAACTCTACACTATCATCACTAGAAACATTTTTTCCATAGTTCTCAGTTTTCATAGCTTCTTGAGTAAACTCAAAGGAAATATCTTTTAAATCTTCTTTAGATACTCCCATCTTTTCTAATTCTTCCCTAGTTTTATAATGTATTATAGCTATCCAAGGAACATCACACCACTGTTTAGCATAGCCATGTAATAATCTATCCCACGGGATTTCTTCGCCACATATTATTTCATACTTTACATCTACTTCATTACCTTCACTATCTTTAACTAATTCTGCATCATACTTGAAACGAGTAGATCCTCTACCTACTATCAATCCTTCCGCTACTGCACATTTCATTAGATCATCGAATGCTGCATATTTAGGATCATTGTCGTCTATTAGATACTCTAATGTTCTCTTAGCTATTTCACTAGATTGTTTAGCCTGTAGATCTTCATCGTCAAATCTTCTCTTAACTACTGGACTTGGCGTATTGCTATAGATGGAAGGAGCTAAGATAATTGTATTGGCATATAATATATTGTAGGGAATTTGATCGGGCTTGTTACATTCATAGATTTCTAATGCATCTTTGGCATTCCTTCTCCAATCCTTTTCCCTCTTCTCGGCATCATCCATCTTAGATAACCACTTACCTACATTAATCTCATTTTCCATTATCCGAATGCCCTCGCTAGTCTAATCTGTTTACGCTGCTCAACAATCTCATTTATAGTCATTTCAAGTACATTATTCTTGTTAGTTTTATAATCTTGTGGTTTATGAGTAGGTAGCCAAGGTCTAGACATTACTGCATATCTAGTTTCATCGGCGGCATGGTCTTCATTATCTGTATCTAAGTCTTCTAAGTTATTTTCATCATGCTGCATTAGTGGAATTGTACGAATAGTATCTACGCAATTCTCTACGATATAAAGCATAGGTACTCCATACTCTCCAACAAATCTAACTCTTAATTGCTCCCAACCTGGTACTCTTTTATTATCTGCCCTATGGAAGTTCACTCCTTCAATAGCCATTATCTCCGCTATACTCGGGCCACCATCTTTGATAAATATTGCAGGATCCGCTACACTATACTTTAGAATGTCTGACTTCTCTCTCTTAGCTATACCCTGTGCTACTTGTTGAGCAGTCATCTTCAAACCTTTGTCTATTCCGCTAGCTCCGTACCATTCTCTATACTTTAGTAATGCATTCTTAGGTAATCCCCATTTTCCATCACTAACAACATACCATCCTACGCAGAAAGGTTTAGCTGACCCCCAGTCGAATGACTTGAATCTTAGGCTATTTCTAGGTATCTCTTTAATCCACTCTTGATCTAATACATGAATACTATGGTCAAATATGTCAAAGAATGCTCCATCTATTATATCCCAATCACCATTTAGCCAAGCTTTAACTAACTCTGCACTTCCTGATTGTTTGAGACGTATAACATAACTTGGATCTCGCTGCATTAGTAGCTTATTATCTCTTAGCTTACTGGGAATGAATACTCTCTCTAATTTAATTTTAATTATTTCGTCATCAATCTCTATTTCATCTTCATCTACTAATATCTTATATCCTTCTGGAGCTGGATCAATATATCTAGCCTTTACCCATCCATGACCTGGCCCACCTGGATTTCCAGTCAATCTCATACCACAAGGAACTCCATTAGCCGATCTTAAGGTAGCTCTTAGTTTATTTATAGCTCCTGGACTTCCAAAGTTTGTTACTTCTTCTATATATACTCTAGTATAACTATGACCTTGGTATTCTTCTGCATCGCTATCTTTCTCTAAGTAAGCAAACTTAAGTCTAGCTCCATTCCTCATCTTCCATTCATGCTTCTGTTCATTATACCTAGCGCCTATCTTTGGAAATAGTTGCTTAGTTCTAGCTATTACTTCTGCTAATTGAACGAATGTTTTTCTAACAAATAATCCTACTGCATTCTCACCGTACATACTACTATGTGCTAACCAATCTCCAATACTTGCTTCAGTCTTACCGCCACCTCTAGCGCCACCGAAGAATACTTCAAATATTGGACAAGCTATTAATGCTACCTGAGTACCTTCTTGTGGCTGCCAGATAACAGCTAATTCTCTCTTCTGAAATTGGTCTAATGAATTCATCTAACTTTACTTTGAACATTACTCTCATAAGTTTCTACCCATTCTTCTGCACTATTGGACATTCCTGGAAGAGCTACTACAAAATTTATATTAGTATTATTATCATTCATTCTCGCTCCATAGCCTAATGCTCTTGTAGCTACATCCATTGCCTTTATCGCATCGCCTAGTGAATGTACTCCTTCTAGTTTAGCTAATACTTTCTCCATTGATCGGTTAGCTACACTTCTTAGATTTTCTTCTGCACTGGCTACTATTGTCGGGTCGGTTAGTTCTTGTCTACGTCTAGCTAATACAACATTAAATGCGTCACTATTGCGAATTCTACCTAACCATGCAGCCGTGTACCCGAAGTTTTCAGCTATTTCCTCTAATGTATGAACTGGATTAGCTATCATATAATCTATTATTATATCGTGGCTATATTTTACTCTTTTAATAGCATCCGCGGAAGCTTCTGTACTATCTAATGGAGTTCTCATAATCTATTCCCTATTTTTCTGTTAAACTATCTACTATTTAAACTATCTATTATGATCTATCAAACTCTTACACTTAAATGTCTAACTATACTAGTTCCCACTGATTATGGAGGATGGATATTGATGACTATTTGTACTTTTTAGCTGATATTGAAAATAATGCAAATTTCACATCTATCAAATTCCTTCCCCTCCTTATCTCTTCCCTCTCAGACACGCCTATCTCTCATTCTCCCCATCCTAATAGTATTATATATACAAAATCTGTGTCAAGTACTAATTCATTAAGTACCTATTATATATCTATTTATTACTATTACTAGTATCTATTAGTAATTAGTATCAAGAAGTAAAGGAAATCGTTGCCCAGCAATGAAACTAGTCTGTTTTTATACTTTAATTGAATAATATCTAAGAAATAATAGGAAATATTAAAAAATTGGAACTAATAGCTAAATTTAACTAATATCTAAAGAATTAAAGTACGCGGAATACAATAATTCAACTAAATAATATATAAAGTAGAGGAAATAATATCTAGAAATAAGAAATAGTATCGAATAAATTAGTAGAGAAATCGGGTAATATAATATTAAAAAATAGTATCTAATAATATAATAGAAGAAAATAATTTAAGTAGTATAAGTAATAGATATTAATTAGAATATACTTCTAGAAATAATAGATAATAAGGAAAGTATAGTTTCTCTGAGATGCACCTCGCCTATCGGCTCGGCGCTGATTAAGTAGAATTATATATAATAGAGTTAAATTAAATATAGTCTAATGAAATAAGATTCGCTGGTATCTATAATTCAAACTAATTAAAGTATAAAACTTCAAGAAATAATATCTAATAGTTAAAAGAAATTAAAATTTGTGCCGGCTAAAGTATAGAAAATTAAAAAGATTCGGGGCATATAATATATTAGATAATAAGAAATAATAATAATGAAATAATATAATCTAATGAAATAATAATAATTTAAAATTTTTTAGATAATATAATTAATAATGGTTGAATTAGTGGTGTCTTTACGGCACCTGCGGCGCCGGAATTAGGATTATATATAATAGAGGAAATATAATATAAATTTAAATAATCTAAAATATAAATAAGCGGGCATAAATAGTAGAAATATAATATAGAAAAAGATTAGAAATAGTAGAAATATAGTTTAGAGAAAATAATAGAGAAATCAGGTAACTATAATAGAAGAAAATAATAGTATAATAATATAGAAGATTAGATAATGAAAAATAATATAATAATAATCTAATAGAAGGAAATGGCCTAGCTAATAAATTAATAGATATTAATAATTGAGATGGTCTAATTAGTGGAGGTTTGTCTCGCCTATTAAATAGATATTAATAATTGAGTTAATGTTGCTAGAGGAGTTTTGTCTCGCCTGCGGCTCGGGGAATAGTCTGTTAGAAAGTGTGATATAAAAGAAGCAAAGTTTAAATAATCTAAAATATAAATAAAAGAACTAAAGTATAGAAATTAAAATAAAATAACGGGCATATATAGTATAGAAAGAACTAATAGAAAAGTATAAATAAATATAATCTAAAAGAAATAAAATATAAATAATCTAAAAGAAAAATAAACTAAAATAAGAGTCGGCTAAAGTATAGAGAAGAAAAATGAAATAAAGGGGAAAAATAATTAGAAAAAAAGAATGAAATAATATGAAAAAAGAATATCTAATGAATATTGATGATGTGATTAGATGTGAAGGCTTTATTTTTTGGGAAATTTTGTGAAAACTGATACCGTAAACACTCTAGCTGAACCATGCCCACCTGTCGATCAATGCCCCCTACCCTAATTAATTAGACTTTATTCCAATAGACTATAATATAATAGAGAATAGTTATCATTAGTATTATTATTATCATCTAATAGAAATATAGTATAAAAGAAATATGAATTAGATTAAATAAAGTATTAGCCTGGAAAATTACAATTAAATTATATATAGTCTAAAGAAATAATAGATTAAGCATATCTAATAGAGAATAAAGTCTAATGAAAATAGCATAGTATGAAATTAGCTGGAATAGTCTAGATTAGTTGAGAGTTATAGATAGTTGGAATTTTAGAAAATTGGAGAAATTGGGAAAAGTGGGGTATTTTTTTTAATCGCAAGTCATTGAAAAATTTAACCTATAAGTAAAAGCTTATGATCCAATCCTCAACCATAAGTAATCCTTTATACATCTAATTACATTCTTAGACTCTCTAAACTACTACTCTAAATCCTATTTCTTTTAATTATCTTGAACTATTTTTACTATTTTTATATACTTGAATTAAATTTTCCTGGAATTATGCCGAATTTTAATTTAATTTTTCCGCTGGACTATATTAACTTTTAGACTTTAGCTTATTCATACTTTCAATTTTTGGATTATTTATACTTTAGATCATTTAAATTATTATATTTTAGTTCATTAGAATTACTTTAAACTTTACTATACTTTAGATTAATTAGATATTAGTTCATTAAAATATTATTCCCGCGAGTTTAAACTTTAGATTATGGATATTTTAGTTCATTAGGATTATATTTTATTTAAATATACTTTAGATTAATTTTATTTAATATGCCCACGAGCGTAGCGAGCAAGACAATTGAAGATAATACTTCTTATTTATTTAATCTAATAGCTTTGTTTATTTAATTTAATAGCTAGCAAGACAACACTAATTAACAAGTATACTTTATTTAGTTAGATTAATAGCATAAACATTGCTTTATTTCATTCTAATATATTAAATTTTAGTTCATTAGAATATTATTTAAACTATACATACTTTAGATTAATAGACTAACACCGAGCGCAGCGAGAAAAACAACACTAATTAGCACAATACTTTATTTAATATTTCTTCCATAATTATTATTTCATTAGATTATTTATTTATTAGTTCATTAGAATTATTTTAATTAGCTGGAGAGTTTAATTTATTAGACTATTAATCCCGCGAGCGAGAGCGAGAAAAACACTTTAATTATCAATACTTTAAATTTTAGTTTCTCCAGAATTATTATCTATTAGACTATTAAATATTTAACCTATAGTTCATTAGAATTAGATTATTATATTAAATATTAATTAGCCTGATTTTATGAAATTGTTAAACTATAGTTCATTAGAGTATTATTAAAAAATAGTTGAAATAAATTGAACTCTAATCAAATAATAGAATCTTATGCTATAGTAGTTAGATATTAATTAATTAGATAGAAGGGAAAAAGATGATTGACTGGAATAAGATAAATAACAGACAAGCTAGCATATTAACTGAAATAGATAAACTAAGAAGTTATGTAGGAGTTAATATTAGCGTAGAATATTATGTTAAAGAAACTAAGAAATTACTTAGAGAATTAAATGAGAATAAATCTAAAGTTTAATTAAGAGTAGTCGATATTATAGTTAGTAATATTTATTAATTAGATATAAGGAAAGAAAATGATATTAGCTAATGTAATGCAAGAAATAACAAAAACGAATGATCTATTAAATTATTATAGCGATAAGATCTGGAGATTATGCAGAAGATTAGAAGATGAAATAATAAATAAAGAAGAATTAAAGAAAGAAGCTAATTATTATATTGAAGAAAGAAAAAGATTGAATAAAAGATTAGCTGAATTAGAGATTAGTAGAAAACAGGCAATTAATGAAGCTATTAAATATTTAGAAGATAATCCAAAAGATAGTTATTTAGAAATTGGTTTAAAAAGATACCCATTGAAATAAGTCAAACAGATTAGCTGATATTTTAGAAGATAGAGTATTGGCTAATTTCACAATAAGGAAAAAGATGAAAGAATATCTATTTAGTGACAGTGAAGTTTGGCATAGAAGTATAAAAGCTAATAACTGGAATAGTGCTGTAAGAATAGCAAGGGATCAATTTTTAATAAAAGGTAGACTAAGAATAAAAGTTTGGAATGGAAATACTCGCGAATATAAATTAGATAAGTCTGATTATATATTTACACTTAAATTAATAGATTAATTTCACAATAAGGAAATAAGAAATGATAGTTAAACTTGAAGATACTCCATTGGCTAGTAATAGAATAGGTAGAGTTATTAGTCCATTGGAAGGGAAAGAAGTAAGGATTGGTAGCTATGTAGAGATAATAGGAAAGAATAGAGCAAATCAAGAAGTTTATATGTATGGAAGAGTTAAGGAAATATTGCAAGATAGTAATAGCTATAAGTTAGAACAATTAGATAAAACAAAATTAGAAGTATGGAAACAATACGAGAAGTTACTAAAGCTAAGTTTTACATTAACTAATAACGAAATTAATGACCAGCTAAGTAAGATTAGACTAGCATTATTAGATATATTACAGAAAGAGCTAGAATTAAAGGGATTAATATAATGAAATTAAAAGATATAAAAGTTAGGATAGCTAATAGAGAAATAGAAGAAATGAAAAAGAGAATGTTTGTCTATAGAACATTAGTTAATAACCTGAAAGGGCAAGAATACAGTAATAGAATAGATGGTATAGAAGAGAATGCACGAGTAGAAATGTATGAAAATTTAGCTATTAGATTTGAACAAGAAATAACTAAACTTCTAAAAGTAGTAGCCGATAATAATAATGAAACAGAAATTTAATTAATCTAAAAGGAAAATGAGAAATGCTAGAAAAATTAATCAACATAGTAATGCAGTTTGCAATAGTAGGAAGTATCATTTATTTGACGTATAGAATGTTTTTCAATATCTAATAAAGGAAATGAGAAAATGCAAGCTATTCAAACAACATACTTCGACGCTACCAATTTCAAAGGTAGTAGAATTAAAGCAGAATGTCAAGCTAGGAAAATATTCGTTAGCTGGGATCATTCATTAGACGTAGAAGACAATCACAAATCAGCATGCCAACAATTATTAGATTTATTAGAATGGAATAATATGTTTTTTACTGGTCAATTAAAAAATGGTTCATATGTTCATGTAATAGACTTTAATAATTTCTTAAAAGAAAAAGATAATGGATTTTAAATAATGGCTAATTCAATTAGAGATAAATTAGATAGAATGTATTTTCTAAATGAAGAAATTAGTAGAAAACAGGAAGATATTAGATTTGCAATTGAACGGAATTGTAGAAAACAAATTACAGATAATGCACTAATTGAGCTAGATAAAAAGTTATCCAGAGAAATAAAAGAGCATCTAAGAGAATGGAATGAAATAAAATTAATGTTTTTAATCTAACCAATAAGGAAAAGTAAGAATGAACGCAATAGATATTAGTAAAGATAAAGAAGTTTTAAACGCATTGAATAGACTAACAGCTAATATTACAGCTATAGATGCATTATTCGATGAAACGTTAAGCGAGTTTCTAAAAGATAATCTAACAGTTGAACAGTTTCAGGATTTAATAAGTAAATATAATACGATTAAATCAATGGCTATCAATGGAATAGTGTTTATTAAACAGAATGGCTAAGGAATAAGAGAGAGTTAGTTTAGTTCATTAGTTTGATAGTCGAATTAAATCAATTATTTACTTTTGAACTAAAATAGCTTAAAATAGTCCTATGTAGTGAAATTAGTTTTATTTAAATTTAACAGAATTACCCGGTAAAAAACTAAGTAACAAAGTGAGAATGAAAAAGTGAATTCAAATTTTAATCAATTATGGCTTTATTTCATACTAGGATTAATCACAGCAAATTTATTGTTATTAATAGAGTCCGACCATAAGCTTAAATTAATAATTGAATCAAGCTATCATTCTACATATACTAATTGTAGTGACATGGTTAAACTTTAAATAATCTAATACAACTTTAATAGAATGGGAAAATGATCTAATATGCCACAAGTACACGACAGAATGACGGAATTAATAGAAGCTTTACTAATTAAGAAGCATAGAACAAAACAGCCAATAGTTATACCATGCAAAGATAGAAATGAGATGTCATGTTTAAGATCTGCTATCTATAAGTATGCTAAAGTTGTTAGAGCGGAAGCCGCGGAGGAAGGTTATACGAATGAGTTATCAATTTCAGCTAACGATTTATTGATTAGAACAAGGCCTGAGGAAAACACACTAATCATATTAAATAGGGATACAGTAGTAGGGGTCAAAGCTTTAGAAAATGCATTGACTGGAGATTATAAGCTAGATATGAATAATCCTAAAGATAAAACATTGCAGGATACCATTGATAAAAACTTAACCTTGGATTTATTAGAAGAAATGAAAGAATATAATAAAGAAAATGAGAGTAATACAGAAAAATATAAAGCTAGTGTGGCTGAAGCAGATCAAGCTAATTCTAATCCCTTTTATAATAGGGGGTAAAATTAAATAACTTAATAATGTAGTAGCTAGTAAATTTATAGTATAATTTCTTTTCAACTAATCAGTAATACAAGGAAAATTAAAATGAATGCCGAAATAAACGTAAATGTAAATGAAGTAGATGTAACCAATCAAGTAACAATGACTGATGGCCGAGTAGTAGAATTCTCCAAACGTTCACGAGCTAATAAAGATATTGTAGATAATGGCGATGGTACATTTACAATTGTTATGGATTTTAAGAATGGCGAAACTAGAAAATATAGTATAGAACATTGCGCTTTAATCTTATACGCTAAACATGGAGCATTACAAAAGTTTGGAGATACTTTCAATGCATTCGGTAAAGATGAAGATATTGATGATGCTATTGTAGAGTTAGATGACATGCACCTACGTATTAATCGGGGCGAATGGACTGCGCAGCGTACTGCGGGAGAGGCTAAAGGTGGAAGTATGTTATTAGCCGCATTGATTGAACATCTAGGAATAGCTCGGGAGAAAGTACAAAATTATCTATCTAATCTGGACAATAAAAAGAAATTTGCATTAATGGCTAGCGCTGAATTATCTCCAATTATTGCTAGAATTAAACAAGAAAAGCTAGAAAAAGCTGCGGGTAAAGGTAAAGAAACTATAGATACCAATAGCTTATTGGATGAAATTAAAGGTCTATAATGTTTTAGTCATTGGCTATTATCCTAGTCTTTGATTAATCGAACTTGTTTAGCTGGTCAAGTATAAAAAACTAGCTACTTTAAACATTCTTAAACCTTCTTAAACATTCTTATAAAACATTATGAAATATCTATCACTAATAGCCGCACTTATATTACAGTCCTGTGCTATTCCATCATATTATCCAGTAGCTAATAGTTATCCAAGCTATTCTAATCAATCACAAAGTATCTATAATCAAGCAATTCAGCAAAATAGAGACTTCCAGCAACAAGTAGAGCAAAGATCATTTAGACGTCAATTAAATGATATGAACAATGCTAATCAATGGAATAATGGCAATAATAAATAATTCTAACTATTCCAAAAGGTTGTTAAAATGCAGGATTTTCCATTATTAGCTTATTGTTCTATTGCTATAGCTTCTCTAATTGTATTTACTAGATTTATAGTTAAATGTATCTGTGATAATTCTATTAACTATCATTCAATACATCCAGATTATCACGTACAGACAATTCAAGAAACTAAACAGAAAATAATTATATTAAAAATATTCATCTACTCTTTTTTCATAGTTATATTAGCTAGTCTAATAAGTAGTATATTCAGCTAATTAATATGTTTAATGAATCTGATGAACTAAATAAGTTAGAAAGATTATTAAATAAGTCTGTTAGAGAATATGAATTAGTTGAAAGAAACAAGAAATTAGCTAAAGAAAAAGAAATAGCTAGAAAGAAAAGAATAGAAAAAGATGCTAATAGAAAAGAAACAATAGAAGTTAAGCAGATAGAAGTAATACAATGGGATACTAAATTACACTTAGCTATTATAGAAGTTCAATATTGCAGTAATTGCTGGAATGAATCAAGTTCAATCATTGGCTATTATGCGATACAGACTAATGATAAGTTGAAAGTGAACAGATTAAATAGTGTAAAACTAAAAGATTGTAATGATTTAAAGTATCACAGGATAGCGAAAAAGGTAGACGCTTGTGTTAATTGTTTACAAGCTGAATATTATGACAGTGTGGATTTAATGGAGTATTTGGATTTAATTAAAACTTTCTAAAACTTAATAAAACATGATTGGATTATTGCCTTACTTAAAACTAGGGGAATAGTCCAATTTTTGTCTAATGGACTAACTAACATGACTATTGAAATAGCAAAATTAAATAATGAACAATTGGCAGCATATCATGAAATATTAAATAGACTATACGATAACAAAACAAGGGTAATATTATTGGAAGGTAAAGCAGGAACAGGGAAAACATTCTTATTAAAATATATATTAGATACATATAAGAAAAGAGTTGTATTAACTGCACCAACTAATAAAGCAACAAAAGTATTAAATGACATGACTAAGTCCGATGAATACATACCCGAATGTTGCACTATATATTCTTTATTAGGTTTACAGCTATCAACTAAAGGGGAAGTGAAGGAGATACAAGCAAATAAGCATGAAATTGATGTAGAAAGATATTCATTGATTGTATTAGATGAATGTTTTATGACTAATCAAGTATTGAAGAAGTATATTGATAAAACACTAGATAATAATCCGCATATTAAGCTATTAATGCTAGGCGATAGCTACCAATTGCCACCAGTTGGAGAGCCTGTATCCCCTATTGTTGAATATTTTAATAATCCAAATAACCTTAGAATTGAATTTACCCAAGTAATGCGGCATGAAGGAAATATTTTATTAGCTGTTAATGAGATTAGAAAAGCTATTGAAACTCCATTCAACTATCAGCTTGGTTTCTTAGAAAGATTCAACATAACAAATAAAGTAGATACAGATATTAGGGTATTAAATCAACTTGAATTCACTAAAGCTATCAAGTTAGAAGCCGAACAGGATAAACAATGGATACAATGCAAGGTAATAGCGTGGAGGAATATAACAGTAGACTATTTTAATAATGTAATACGAGAAGTTATATTTCCTAAAACATTCAAAGCTAATCACTGGGAAATAGGGGATAGAATAACTATAACTTCCCCTGCTAAAGACTGGTCAACTAACAAACTAATAGCGACCGTAGATGATATGGGAATTATTGAGAACGTTAGAATATTAAAACATTCGGAGATTACAGGTATAAGTATTGCGAGATTAACAGTCCTATTAGATAACAATAACACAGTAACTTTGAATGTAATTAATCATGAAGATAAAAATAAATGGACTTTACTATTAGCTAGTGAATTCGAGCGGGCTAAAATGAAGAAAATAAGTTGGAAACATTACTGGGATATTCACGACAAAGTACACTATATCAAACATGGCTATGCAATCACAGCACATCGCGCACAGGGTAGCACCTATGACACAGTATACGTACACTTGAATGACATTCTAAGGAACAATAATAGAATAGAATCATTGCAGTGCTTAAATGTTGCTGCAAGTAGAGCTAGAAAGAAACTAATAATAGGAAGGTAGATATATGACAAGGAAAGATATTGAAGAAAGTATGTTTATAGTGGTTAGAACAATAGGTATACCAGCAATATTTTATATAATCATACTGGCATACATGCAAAATTATGTAGATATTAGTAATGAAGACAAGGAAACAATTTCTTTCTTTGCTTTTATAATCATATTGTTAATAGCTAATATTATTGAAGGTAACAGGACAAGGGATAAGGTATAATAAAATGCTAGATACTAACTCAAATGAATTTAAACTATTGAATATTAGGGAAAAGATTGAAATTCTAAGGGAAAAAGGTAGTAGGAAGGAATTGACTATTGAAGATATGAAGCTAGTTATACAATACCTAAGAGAAGATAGAATACAACTAGTTTCCAAGTCTAAAGAAAAGAAAACTAAAGATAAAGTAGACGCTGCAATCCAGGGGAACCAACTTTTGGCTGATCTGAAAACAGATTTGGGAATTTGATTTTCCAGTAGCGTATAACTGCGAAATCGACCGGCTAAATTACTAAAGAAAATCCCTAGAAAATTATTCAATTAGCCTATAACTGCTCAATCGACCGAGAATTTCACTAAACTAAATCAATAGGAATAAATAAGAACTATGTTAGATATTAAAGATAGGCCAATGTTTCCCCATGTATTTGATAGTTCAATGATAAGTAGTTTCAAATCTTGCAATAGAAAAGGGGCATGGTCGTATATAGATCATTATAAGCCTAAAGGAGAATCCATTCATCTACACGCGGGGGGAGCATTCGCTAAAGGATTAGAAGTAGCAAGGAATGAGTATTATCTAAAGAAGACAAATAGAGAAGATTCTGTAGCTATTGGAATGATAGCATTGATGGAAGCTTATGGAGACTTTACTGCACCGGAAGGATCGAGTAAAACATTAGATAGAATGATGGGAGCCTTTGAATACTTTAATGAATCTTTCCCATTAGGTGATGATAACTTCGAGCCATTAGAATTTCATGATAATAAACTAGGCATTGAGTTTTCTTTTGCCGAACCATTGGACGTATTACACCCTATTACACAATTACCTATTTTGTTTAGTGGGCGGGCAGATATGATAGGGCATTACATGGATGGTATTTACTTAGAAGATGATAAAACTACTAGTTCATTAGGTGCTAGCTGGGCAAAACAATGGGAACTTAGAAGTCAATTCAGTGCATATTGCTGGGCTGCGAAAAAGATATTGAAATTGCCAATTAAGGGAGTGTTGGTTAGAGGTATATCCATATTAAAGACTAAGTATGAAACATTACCAACTATTACTTATAGGGCAGATTGGGAAATAGAAAGATGGAAAGAACAGACTGAAAGAGATATTAGAAAGTTAATTCAATCATGGGAGGAAGGATATTATGACTATAACTTAGACTATAGTTGCAATGAGTATGGAGGTTGTCAATTTAACCTAGTTTGTAAGAGTAAGCATCCCGACACATGGCTAGAAAGTGACTTTGAAAGAAAAGTATGGTCGCCGCTAGATAGAAAAGATATTAGTGTGAAGGAATGGGAAGATAGTTGGAATCATGGTAATTAATTTTGGGGAATATAATGAAAGCAGATCAAATAATAGAAAATTTCATGGATAAATATCTTAAAGGAAATAATCTAGAAGAAATAGAAGAAATGAGAGAAGATTTAGAAGCAATTAGAGACACTGCATTCGATGAAGGTTATGAAGATGGTAACTCCGATGGCTATCAGGAAGCTAAAGATGAACTACAAGGTGATGAGGATGAGGAAGAAAACGAAGAAGAAGAGGAATTTGATGAAGTAGAAGAAGAAAATGAAGAAGATGAAAATACTAAAAAAGCTAAAAAAGTAGCCTAACTTAAAATATTAAAGGAAAATATAAGATGGAAAGTTGGAAAAAATTAGATGATACTGAACTAATAGATTTAGAAAAAAATAGTAAAGGTATTATCACTATAAGCAAAGATGAAAATGAAACAATAGCTATACTTAATCTAAATAAAATAGGAAAGTATAAGATTAAGACAGGTAGCTATATGTCAACCGGAGGAATCTATAAGTTAGAAAAGAGAATGGAATATTATTTATATTATAGGCAAGAAATGTCTGATAATACATTCATTGATATGGCTCTACCATTCGCTAAAGAAGAAGAAAGACAACAATTTATAGATTCTAAGCTCACTACAACTCAAAGAGACTCAATTAAACTAGTAGAAAAGGAAATTAATTAATTAAATCATGGAAGTCTATCAGAAATTTATACTAAATAATAAAGTAATAGCAGAAAATAAGCTAATTTTGAATAAATATGATAATAGACTTCCACTTTTTAACTATTCCATAGCTAACTTTTGTCCAGATTGTGGTGAAGTATGGTCAAGAATAGCTAGGAATAACTTATCATGGTGGATTAGAACTATTAATTGTATTAAATGTGAATCTACTAAATCTACTAAGTCATTATATCCTATTGCTGGGAGTTTTTTCGATCCAATAGAGCATATTAGACAGATAGAATCATGGCCGGATGAAATAATTATTTATGAGTATAACTTATTATTAGATTTGGCCGAGCATAAACTAAAGGAAAATAAGGATTGGAATGGAACAATTGAATGAAACATCTAATAACTATGATGGAATAGATGGAACTAATGTTGTCTTATTTGGAGGTGCAGGTACTGGTAAAACATATTCTATAGGTACATTAGTAGATACAGGAGTTGAAGTATTTTGTCTAATGATGGAATCCGGACTAGATTCACTAAAAGGTTATTATACTGATCGTAATTTAGCTATACCTAATAATCTCCATTGGCATAAAGTAGCAGCTAGGAAAGCAGGATTTGCAGCAGCTATTAGTTCAGCGGATAAGATAAGTAAGTTAGATCATAAAACATTAGCTAGTAGTAATGACCCTAGACGTGGAGACTTTGATCAATGGCATAAGATGCTAACTTGTTTAAATAATTTCATAGATGATCGTACTGGAATAAGTTATGGTTCGGTATCTGACTGGAAAAGTGATAAAACAATAGTAATTGATGGTCTAACTGGTATGGGTAATGCCGCTATGGGATTAGTTGTTGGTGGTAAACCTGTTAGAAGTCAATCTGATTGGGGCATAGCACAGAATCAACTAGAGAATATATTAAGAATGTTATGTGATGATTGTCCATGTCACTTTGTATTAATAGCACATATGGAGAGAGAAATAGATCAAGTTCTTGGAGGAATTAAGCTAAGAGTTATGTCACTTGGTCAAGCATTAGCGCCTAAAATTCCAACAATGTTTAGTGATTGTATTATGGCTACTAGAGATGGGAGTACATGGTATTGGGATACGGCTAATGGTCAGGCTGATTTAAAGACTAGAAATTTGCCTATTAGTTCAAAAATAAAGCCAGACTTTGGGCAGATAATAAGTAAATGGAAATCTAGAAATAATCTAAAATAAGGAAATATGAATGGCTAGTGTTGAAATATATAATAAAGAATGTACTAATCAATTTCATGTAATAGATATAGGAGAAATATTTGTATATGATGAAGTAGCTTATATTAAGATATCACAAATAGGTAAGCATAATGCAGTAGATTTAAATGATGGATTAGCTAGTATATTTGATGATGATGTGGAAATTCCAGCTTGGAAACATATTAAAGTAACTTTAGAAAATGAATAACAAGGAGATTATAATGAATGCTAGAGAATTAGTAACTGCATTAGAAGAAATCATTGAAAACCACGGAGAGAATATTCCAGTATCTATTATAGATGATGAAGGTAATGTATTAGATATTGAACGAGCTGATTATGAAGAAGATAATTCAATAGCTATTTATACACAAGATTAGACTTTTTAAAAGGAATTATAATGAATACTAAACAATTAGTTAGTAGATTAAAAGAAGTATTAGGGAAAGAACAATTAATATCTCTAATAGAACATAATAAAGTTGTGTACGAGGAAGGTAATTATCACGTAGAAGCAGAAGATATAATTGTAGTAGACAACCAAAAGAGACTTTATCTCATAGACACTATAGAATATGATGAAGATGCTACGGTTTATATTAATATTATACCAAAAGAAACAATTTAATCTAATAGGAAACTAAGATATGTCAATGTTTGATCCAGATAATTTTATTAATGCAGAAGTTAATAGTGAATTAGATACTAAATCAATACCAGCGCCCGAGGGAGATTATGCAATCAAGATAGTTAAACTTAAAGCTAGGGCATGGGCTAAGAAAGATGACCCAACAATTAATGGAGTAGCAATTGATGTTACTTGTGAAGTAGTAGACCAGAATATTCTAAGTGATATTGGCCTAGAGAAATTAATTGTAATGGGTAGTATTCCTTTAGAAATAGCAGAAGATGGTAAATCACTAGCAGAAGGGAAGGGGAGGAATGTTGCACTTGGAAGGTTTAGAGAAGCATGTGATATTAATCGCCCAGGGATGCCTAACAGTTCAGCTATTGGTTGTATTGTATTGGGTAGAGTTGGCCATGATATATTAGAAGATGGTACTATCATTGCTAAGGTAAGGAGATTTGCTAAATTAGCGTAGTTGTGTTCTTATAAATGTTGCTAAGTAAGGTGTGAGTGCTAACAATAGTGATAGATGCTAACTATCATCATAACCGCATCATTCGCCGCTAACTTCTTTCCTTTGTTAGTGAAGCGATAAGATGTAAAGAATAGGTAGCTATCTTAATCTGCCGATAGATCAAAAGTACTCTTCTAATAATGAGAGTCTACTGAATAAATTATTCTGGAGCCTGCTAACCAGTAAAACAGGTACTTAAACGAGAGAACTCTAGAAACTGATTAACTTAGGTAATAGCTCCCTCTATTAGTTGGTTTAGTAGAGTTCTCCCTTTTAAATTACTAGAGAATAATAATGAAGAGATTTATTAGGCTCCTTGACAACAGTAACAAATCTATCATTTTCATTAACTTCAATAAAATATTATACTTCGAAGCATTACACGATAAGATTAGTGATAACTTCTATGCAACTAAAGTATGCTTTGATAATGGGAAAGATATATTTGTTCATGAAACTCCAAAAGATATCAT
>Ga0247795_1000041_pt1 | contig 17209 bp, 20 predicted proteins | sample UWRJS016104C6_FD_179636 | JGI IMG/M metagenome (GOLD analysis project Ga0247795, IMG submission 179636) | Soil microbial communities from Arlington Agricultural Research Station in Wisconsin, United States - UWRJ-S016-104C-6 | ecosystem: Environmental > Terrestrial > Soil > Agricultural land...
ATTCGTCGGTTCGCTTATTCGACAGCGGCGACAGAAACTGGTGGGCTAGGTAACCGTGCGCCGCGTGCAATTCGACCACGTCGTAGCCGATGCGGTCTACCCGCTTTGTGGAGGAGGCGAACTCGTTCAGGACGCGCTTTATGTCGTCCTTGGTCATCGCCTTTGGCACCGGCCAGCCGGTATCGTAAGGGATCGCGGAGGGCGCTTCTGGAATCCAAGCGTCGGGACCTTCTAAGATTGGCTTGCCGCCGGCGGCTGGAGGGGTCGTCGGGCCCTTGCGGCCCGCATGCGCCAGTTGCACCCCTAGCTTCGCAACGCCGTATTGGCGGCAGAAGTCATGCACGTGCTTGAGGGCCTTCTCGTTGTCGTCCGACCACATGCCTGCGCATTTCGGGGAGATGCGACCTTGCGGATTGACGTTGGTCATCTCTGTCATCACCAAACCGGCAGCGCCGAGCGAGAAGCTTCCAAGATGCACAAGATGCCAGTCATTCGCCGAGCCGTTGTCGGAGTTGTATTGGCACATCGGCGACACCACGATGCGATTGGGTAGCGTGAGCTCGCGCAACGTGATCGGAGTGAACAGAACGCTCGCCATGTCGAATCCGCCTTTCAAACGCTAGAGGCCGGCGTGCCAGGCGTTCATGCCGACGACGAGGCAGCACAACGCCCAGAAAACGCAGTATTCGACGCCGCCGATCACCCAGATCCAACAGTTCTTCACCTTCCAGGTGGCAGCGGCCGCGACCAAAAGGTGAATGAAGCCGATGAAGCCAGCGTAAGCGGTAAAGACGCCGAAGATCAGGCAGATCGCCAGTGCTGTCTCGATCGCCCCGGCGATGTACATCCAGGTCGCCGGCGGTTTGAAACCGGCAGCAATGAAGAATTCGAGCGTCGCCGGCACCGTTATCTTCCCGACGATGTGCGGAATGAAGAAGGCGCCGCAAATGATGCGCAGAATGTTGAATTCATTGAGCAGATCGAAATTCGCGGCCACGACTAGTTTTCCTCCTTGCGGTCGATATCACCCTATTCAATAAATCAGGCCGTCTTTCGCCACCGGAAAAGGAGGCGCTGCGCCAATGTGATCTGCGGCCAACTCGCTTACGTCGGTAAAGAATAGCCCGCAAATCGGATGCTCGACGAGGAAGGCGGCGCGTCCGCGCGGCAACGGTCGTCGCAAACCGCCGCATTGCCAAACCGGAAATCGTGATTCGAGCAGATCCGATCATTCGTTTCGGATAACGAGCGAAGCACGATCTCAGCACGACCCGGCAAAAGTACGAAACAAAATAGTTTGGCGTCAAGCTATTTGACTTCCATGTATTTGGTGCCAACCATTATAAATCGGTAGAAACGAATGCTGATGCAAATCAGCGCGCATTACATCGCCGCTGCCAATCCGGGAGTTAAAGATGTTACGGACCTGGGTATTTGAATTCTTGCCGGAATTGACCGATCAATCTTCCCCAGTACCCCCCAAAACTATCTCCGAATATATCTGTCGATATCTTTCGCTCTGGGAGCGAGACGAGGCTTTAGGTTTCGACGGAATATTTTTCAGTGAGCATCATTTCGGCGACTCTTATAGTTCGTCGCCCAATTTACTGATCGCAGCCACAGCAGCGAGGACAAAGACTATTCGTCTTGGTGTGATGGGTGTTGTTGTTCCCTATTACACTGCGGCACGCGTGATAGAAGAAATTGGGCTTCTCGATCAGCTGTCTGGTGGTCGGTTGGAAATCGGAACCGCCGTTGGCGTGCCACAAGAGCTTGCAAAATTGGGCCTCAATCTGGACCAGGCGCGCGAGATTTATAATGAAACTATCGAGATCTTAGACACTACGCTCGAAACTGGAATTGCCAACTATCACGGCAAGCATTTTAAGTACGATAACCTACGCCTTTTGCCACGGCCCGTTCAGACACCCCATCCACCAAAATGGTCAACGGTGGTCAACCCAGATACCGCCAGGCGGGCAGCTCGCCGAAAAAGTAAGATTTGTACAGGGTTTAATAGCACAGAGCAGGTGCGCGAAGTTTTTGAAGCTTACATTGATGAATCGCGAGCTATGGGGCAGAGCGTCGACGGCAATAACCTGGGACTTCGTCGGAGGGTGATCGTTTCCGAATCTGAATCGGAGGCGAACAAGATGTCGCAGTCCGCTGCAGAGCGTTACAAAAAGTTTTTGGCCAACGATCCGCGAATCAAGCTTTCGCCGGTGCCCGATGCTCCACGGCAAGGCGGTGGTGGTTTTTCGGTGAGCGACGACGAATTTATCTCAGGTACACCTTTACAGGTCGCGAACAAAATAATCGAACAGTGTAAACGCACGGGCGCGCGCCATTTTCTGGCGGTCCTGCACTGGGGTGCACAACTGACCGAAGTTAGATCTGCCCACGAGTTGTTCGGGCAGCAAGTAATTCCAATTCTAAAAAAAGCTAAGCTCTAGGGAGTGTCTCGATATGTCTGTCGAGCCGGTGGTTAAACAAGATCTAGAGACGGCCTACGATCAAACCAAGTGGGCCCCTAATATGTACCACATTCTCGCCCGCTATGCCTTTCTAAGTGATGCGACACGCGCTGTTGTCGGCTGCCCAAACTCCTTTTCTTATGGAGAAGAAAAACAAGAGAGTTTGCACGTTTATAAAGTGAAGAAGCGTCGTGCACCTATCGTGATATTTGTTCATGGCGGAGGCTGGCGAGGTGGCTCTACGGCTGAATGCGCTTTTCCGGCTGAGATGCTCCACGCTGCCGGTGTACATTTTATCGCAGTCGATTTTTCCACGATTGCCGAGGCGAAGGGTGATCTTGGCATCTTAGTCAATCAGATCCGTCGCGCTTTCGGTTGGATCTTCCAAAATAGCGCTCGCTTTGGAGGTGACCCGCACCGGCTTTACATTGTTGGCCATTCTTCTGGCGCCCATCTTGCTGCGATGACTCTTTCAACGCGCTGGCCTGATTACGGGCTTCCGTCCGACCTGATCAAAGGCGGGGTTCTAGTAAGCGGAATTTATGATCTCGGCCCTTTGCGGCAAACTTCACGCGTTGCTTACGTTCACATTGATGATCGCGTTGAACACGAGCTGAGCCCGATACACCAGCTTTCAAATCTTTCTGCGCCACTTCTTATTGCGGTCGGTACTGCAGAATCTCCGGAGTTTCGGCGGCAGTCGCAAAGCTACGCTGAAGCAGCAATGAAGGCCGGCAAGAAAATACAGACTATTGTCGGCGAAGGTTATAATCACTTCGAAATACTGGAAACACTCGCGAACCCGTACGGTATACTTGGACGCAATATTCTGAAATTGTTAGGGGAAAAATGACATAAGCCCATGCGGTGTCGCGCTGGAATAGGTATTTCTGCGTCAAGGATTAACTTTCTTTGATGCGCCGAGCTGCCGAAATAAGTATCGGGCCATTTGTACAACAAACAATTGAATCTGGTCATTCCCCAAGCGGCTAATCACTGACCGACAGGCCCGAAACAATTTGCTTCAGCATTCTTACCAGGCTTGCCCTTTGTTCCCGGGTAAAAAGCCGGTCTAATTCTCGTTCATGGGCTTCCACTTTTGATTTAAGCTTCTCCATGGACTTGATTCCCGCTGCGGTTATTCGCAACTCGTAACTTCTCCTATCGTGATCTGGACGAGTTCGAGTGATTAACCCGCGGTTGCACAAATCATCAAGAACGGCTGTGAGAGTAGAACTGTCCCGCATCACTGCGCGAGCCAAAGCCGTTTGTGTCAATCCGGGATTCAAATCAATGAGTGCTAAAATGGCAAAGCGCCAGGCTAGCGGACCGGTGCTCGGTATGCTCTGAAGATAAGCCCTTACAGATGCCTCATGGGCGATCCGCAAATTAAATCCAATTAACCCCTCAAGCCATCCGAGATCGATGTCTTCAGTTTGTATGGTTAGATCCTTCGAGACTTTTTGCGGTTTTCTTAGGCGCTTGACCCGCATCACGCGTCCTCTCGTAAGTATCCAGAGAATAGATTTCCAAAACTGTTATGGGTCAAGCCATTTGGCATCTGTTAATCAAGATCTGTGCACTGAGGACTGAAAGCAACGGGTTCGATTCTACCACCTTTCTTTATTACAACGGACAATCGGACGTGAAAAAATATGTCCCAATTCATTTCCGTTTATTAGCGTTCGCATGGATGCGAGCGAGTAAGCGCTTCCATCCCATATGCATCAAACCCACGACATAGCCCTCTCGTCCAGTGACGCTCGGCCGTGCTTCAACTTGACGCTGGATTATCTCAAATTTGATCCCCGCGGGTACACGCTTGCGATTATTTCTTTTCCGCCACGCTTCCATATCACGCAGTGTATCCACGGCTGCAGCGACGGCATCGTCGTAAAATAAACGTTGCGCGCGGATGTTAGCTTTCTGATGAAACCGCTGGCGAGCGCTGCGCGCCATATCTTTCACAAGCAAAGGAGCTCGGATAGACCCGAGTTGAACCCACAATGATGTCCTGTCCTATGAATCATTGTTCGACATCCGCAATGCGGTCCGCGAGTTGCGTATACCGAAGCGGACGACCCTTAACCATATCGAGTGCATCGTAAGGCCACTTAAAATCCTTCCAAAACAATTTTGCCGCGCACGTGTCCACCCTCGATAAGCGTGTGCGCCCGCTTAAGGTTGTTCGCATTAATCGCACCAAGATTGTCCGCCAATGTTGTCTTGATGGATCCGGTATCAATCAGTCGCGCAACCTCGTTTAGTAACCGGTGCTGCTCCTCAATATCGGACGTTTGGAAGGTGGAACGCGTAAACATGGACTCCCAGTGAAGCGAGGCGCTTTTTCCCTTCATTTTGTCGATGCCAATAGCGCCGGGGTCATCGATAATACCGAGCTTGCCCTGTGGAGAAATTATTTCGACAATTGCGTCGTAGTGCTGACCGGTGCCGTTAACACCAAATATATAGTCAATGAATCGGTAGCCGAGTGTTTCGAGTTGAGCAGCCATTGGCTTGCTGTGGTCAATTACATGATGTGCGCCAAGTTCTCGGCACCAATCGGCTGTTTCTGGTCGAGAGGCAGTTGCGACGACCGTTAGATCACTGAGTGCTCGTGCGAGCTGTATCGCTATCGAACCCACGCCACCGCCCGCCCCCAGTATTAGCATCGACTTTCCCTTTTGGCGATTTATCTCCAAACGACCAAACAACGTCTCCCATGCGGCAATTGAGGTAAGCGGCAAAGCCGCAGCCGCAGCAAAACCGAGCGTTGTGGGCTTTTTGCCGACAATACGCTCGTCCACCAGATGCAACTGAGAATTTGTGCCAGAGCGCGAAATAGATCCGGCGTAGAATACGGAGTCACCAGGTTTAAATAATTTAGCGTCAGCACCCGCTGCAACCACTACTCCAGAAGCATCGTAGCCGAGAATTTTCGGTGCCCCTCCTTTGGGACTCATGCGCATCCGCACTTTTGTGTCGACTGGATTAACCGATACTGCCTTTACCTCCACCAATAGATCGCGGCCTTGCGGTGCCGGTTCTTCAATTTCAAGATCCATCAAAGATTGCGCATCATCGATCGGCAGCGAATGCTTGTAACCAACGGCTCGCATGTTTTATCTCCAAATAATTTGGCAATAGACAGTTTAGCATCCATCGAACAGTGATAGGCGAATAAAATTTCCGAGAGCAAATTTCTATATTGGTCTGAGGGAAAACGGCGATCGGAAAATTTTTCCGGCGTTTCGCGTGTGAAGGCGAACTTTGAATCTATATTGCCCTCGAATTCGAGAATGGAAAGCTGCGACACATTAGACGGATGATGCCTTGTTAAGCGCCGAAGTGCCGCACCCCCTTGTAGCCGAAGGCCAAAGAAATTGGCTCCTCATTGATCAGGCTTTAAGCTGAAAATTGAACATTCACGAACCTGACTAACGTGCCCAAAGTTGGATCCGTTCTTCGATCAGACGTCTTGGCGACCTCCGCATGAATTCTCGCTCAAGCAATGTCTTTGGATCACGAAGCCCCCTCGGTAGCGATTGAAAACTCCTTCGCCTAGTGTTCGGCCTTACGCAATCGTCCATCGCGCCGTTTATGCCGTCCGTGTAATGGACGTGACAAGACACAATCCTGTTTCGGCCTAAAAGCCAAACGCTTCAGAGGGGCGAAATATGTTTCATCGGAGCGGTTAGGCGGCACGGGCATATCTACAAGCTCAATTGGTCGTGTTATTTCGTTGGTCAGTTTGTTGGCGAACTCGACCATGTTCATCGGCCTCAGCTTGCGGCCACTGCGTGCAAATGAGCGATGAAACGCTTGACCAAAGCATTGGGCATGGGACGCGTCCGGGTTCGAACAGTGATCTCGCGGGTCGGACTTTGGCCGTGCATTGGTAACGCGACGACATATCCAGCTGCTACTTCAGGACGCATGAGAACCGTCGAGGAAATTGTGACGAAGTCGCTCCACATGATAAGAGATTTCAAAGTCGTGATGGAATTCGTGGAGACAACGGTTTTTGGCATTTTTCGGCGGCTCCTAGGAAATCTCCGCATGCGCCAGACTGCGTGGTGGGCCCGGGAGGACTCGAACCTCCAACCAGACCGTTATGAGCGGTCGGCTCTAACCAGTTGAGCTACGGGCCCGTGCGGCCTTTCTATCAACGCGCGTGGCCCATGCGCAACGCTGCCCTCTCCTGCTAGGCTTAATGGCCATTCGCGGAGCGCCATCGCCATGCATGTCTTCAGTCTGGAACGCGAGCAACAGTGGGACCCCAGGCATCACGTCGAGAAAATTCTCGGCAAGGTCGCCGACGGCGACGTGACCGTCGCCTGCTGGGAGCCCGGGCAGATCAGCCCCTACCACTGCCACCCCGAGGCGACCGAAATCTACTTCTGCTTCTCCGGCGGCGGCACGATGCGAACGCCCGAGCAGACCGTTCCAGTGACACCAGGTGCCTTTATCGTTCATCCGCCCGGCGAGGTGCACGAATATGCGAACGGCCCGGCGCGCACGTTATTATTCCGGGTACGCTACGGCGCCGATATGCGGGCGCACCATGTCGAATGGCGCGGCAACAAAGAGTGGAAGCAGTCCGCCGCCGATGCGGACTACTACCGCCAGCACCCGATCGCCTGATTACATCTTCAGCAGGCGCTTGGCGTTTCCGCTCAGGATCTTCACCTTGTCGGAATCCGATATCGACACGTTCTGCATCCATTCGACCCCGGGCGGGTTCATCACAAACGGCCAGTCGACGGCAAACAGGATGTGATCGACGCCCATCTCCAGCATGCAGCAGATCAGCGCCGGGTCGGAAAAGAAGCCGCTGGTCGTGACATAGAAGTTTTTGCAGAAAATATCGCGGAAGCTCATCGCCTTCTGGCCCGGCCGCTTGAGCGATGAATCGATGCGCCAGAGCAGAAACGGCAGCGTCTCGCCGAAGTGGCCGAGGATGATCTTCAGATTCGGATGGGCATCGAAGAGGCCCGACAACACGAGCCGGATCGCCTGCGTCGCCGTTTCGACCGTGTAGCCCCAGGCCGGGCGCACGACCAGCGGGAAGTCCTTGGCGTAGTCCTGATAGTAGATCTCCGTCACCTTCGCGTGCGGCAACGACGGGTGAAAGTAGATCGGCACGTCGAGCTTCTCGGCGCGCTCGTAGATCGGCCAGAATTTCTTCAGGTCGAGAAACTCGCCGTTCGACATGCCGTGCAGCATCGCGCCCTTGAAGCCGAGCTTGGTGACGGCGCGTTCGAGCTCGTCGGCCGCAGCCTTGGGGTCCACGGTCGGCAGCGCCGCGAAGGCCGCGAAACGTTTCGGGTTGGCGGCGCAGACTTTGGCGAGACGGTCGTTCACCTGGCGCGTCAGGTCAGCTGCGATATCGGCGCCGAGCTTCTGGGTCGAGGGCGCGCCGTGCGACAGCACCTGGACGTCGATGCCGGCCTCGTCCATTTCCTTGAGCCGCAGGCTGCCGAGGTCGAAAAGCCGCTGGTCGGTCTCATTCCCCCGGCCCGCCTCCGGCCCGGTGAAATGCTTGGCAAGTTCCGGGTCCCAATAGTGTTCCTCGATGGCGATAACCGGGCAGTTGGGCTTCTTCATCATGACGTTTCCCCGCGGCGTTTTTTTCGGAACCGTTTCCTAGCAACGGGGATTCCCTCTGTCACGGCCCGCCATGACAGTCGGATGACGGCGCCGTGATAAAAATGCCTCATACGCCGCTCGCCGAGCGCGCGGCTGGGGGCCGGGCTTTGGTATTGTTCCCGACTCAGTTATGCACAAACGATGCTGCCGATTCTTCGTATTCTCCCAGTGGGCGGCGTACTCCTCGCCATTTTGATCCTGGTCCTGGCGCTCAACCCGCCGGACGGACCGCGCTCGCCGTTGAACTCAGCGATGGCACCGGCGCGTGGCGCGCTCGTCGACGTCGGCCACCATCCGGAGACGCGGCAGTTTCTGATCATGGCCGCCCTCAAGCGCGCCGACGAGCTGAACCGGTTGCGCGAATTGCCCGACACGCCGACGCGCACCGCTCCCGCCGAACCTGCCGCGGCCAAACCTGCCGCGGCCGAGCCTGCCGCAACCGAGCCTGTGGCGGAAGAGCCCAAGGTCGCCGGGCTTCCGGCCGACCGCACCGATTCCGATCCGGAGCCCGATGGGCCGGCCGCAACCGAGACTCCGAATGTGAGCATTCCCGTGGAGATCGGCGAGGTATCCGCGCCTGAATTGCCAACGGCACCGAAGGAAACGGGCTCAACAGGGGAAAAGCCGGAGCAGGCCAAAGAAACGGCCAAGGAGCAGGCCAAGGAGCATGCGAAGCCGCAGCAGCGTGACACCCGGCGGCGGGTCGCACATCGGCCGCGCCGCGCCAGAGCGGCCAGCGCGCCGCAACGTCCGTTCAATCTTTTCGAGGCATTGTTCGGCGGACAGCAATATCGCAATCCGCAAGCGCCCGGCACTCAGCAGGCCGCGCAAGGGCAATACCAGGGGCAGAACCAAGCGCAGTACCAGCAGCCGGGTTACAACGCACAGTCAGCGCAAGGCCAGTACCAGCTTCAGGCGCCAACCGAGCCCTACCCGATGCTGCGCCAGCACTCGTACTGATCGGGACGATCGCTCAATAATAATCTGGACGGCCGCTGTAGAGGCTCGAGGACGACGCGACGCTGACGCCGTGCGGCTGCGCACCGCGGAATTGCTCCTGCGACCCGAACTTGAAGTCGCTCACCGGCGCGGTCGACGCAAACGACGCCTGCGCCTGGTCCGGCTGGCCGATCGGCATGCCCTTGGCCTTGGCGGCGTAATAATATCCGCTGGCGTAGTAGTGCACCGCGCGGCTCGCATTTCCGCCGGCCACGCGATAGGCGCCGGCAAGATACTTCACCGCATAAGTCATGTTGGTGTCTGCATCGAGCAAGCCGGCGGCGGTGCCGGTGTAGCCCATCGATCGCGCGGTCGGCAGCTTGATCTGCATCAGGCCGTAATTGCCCGCGCTGACGACGTGCGCCCGGCCGCCGCTCTCACGCTTGATGACACGCCTCACCAGGTCTTCCGGAAGGTTGTTCGCCGCGGCATGGCGGGCGATCAATGCGTCGAGATTGCCGTTGGCATCACTCGCGACACGCTGCTTTTGCGCGGACGCCGGGGTAACGGCGGCGGCAAGCGCAACCAGGATCGTTGTCAGGCTGAGAGTGCGAATCATGTCGGCTCCGGTGTTGCGGTTCTACGCGTTGTGGGGGAAGTGCGGCTTGTCATGTGAAACTCGGGCAACTTTGTGACCGCAACGACATTCGTCCCCGTTTGTTCCATCACGATTGGCTTCGTGCTGTGCTCAAGTACCATTAATGCCCGGATTAATTGATCCCAACGTTGGGCAGGAGGACTCAAATGAATGATTCGCTGGAAGACCGCGTGCGCGCGCTCGAAGACAAGCTCGCCATCTTTCACCTCATCGCCAGTCATCCGCCCGCTGCCGACACCGGGACCGATCGCTATTACCGCGACGCGTTCGCCGCCGACGGCGAGATGGATCTCGGCGGCGGCAAGGGCGCGCGCGGCAACGCCACGATCGGGGCGCTCGTGAAAACGCCCGAGCACCAGGCCGCGATTGCCGGAGGCCTTTGCCACTTTGCCGGGTTACCGCGCGTCGAGGTCGACGGCGACAGCGCGGTGGCAATTTCCTATCTGCAGATCATCACGCCGGACCGCCAAGCAGCACCGCGCGAAGTGCCGGGGCACGGGAGCACGACCGGCTTCCGCATCCATCGCGTCGGCGCAAACCGCTGGGAGCTCAGGCGCGGTAAGGACGGCTGGAAAGTCGTGCGGCGCACGCTGCGCGCGCTCGACGGCACCGACGACGCGCAGGCCTTGCTGCGGACGGCCATCGCGTCCTAGTTTTGCGCGGCCAACAATAACGACACGGGGGATTGAGGATGCCGAAGGCCTATTGGGTGGTGACCTATCGCTCGATGAAGAATCCGGACGCCTGGAAGGCCTATGCCAAGCTCGCGCGTCCGGCGATCGAGTCATCCGGCGGGCGCTTTCTGGCGCTCAACGATCCGGCGAAGACCTATGAGGCGGGCCTTAAGGAGCGCGTTGTGCTCGTCGAGTTCGACAGCCTCGACAAGGCGCTCGCCTGCCACGACACGCCTGCCTACAAGGAAGCGCTCAAGGTGCTCGGCACCGGCAATGTCGAGCGCGACATGCGCGTCGTCGAGGGAAAGTAGCCCCCTCTCCGCTCACCACGCGGCGAAGGGATAGCGCTTGTGCGCTTCGGCGGCCTGCTGCTGGGCTTCGGCAAAGACTTCGATTGCAATATTGAAATACGAAATCACCCGCGCGAGGCCGGCAAGCGGCGGCACGATCGGTGCGCGGATTGGCAGTGTGGTCATTTCTTCAGTTCTCCTTTTCTCTGTGTTGCGTTACCGCGTCGAGAAGAAGCGCCGCTCGATCTCGCGCTCGGCCTCGTCGGTGAACTTGCTGTTCTGCAGATAGCGGGCGATGTCGCGCTCGACCGCGCGCTGACGCGAAACAAAAATCGCGTTCGCCAGCCGGCGGAAAAAGCCGCTGCTGTTACGCTCCGGTTTGTCCGTGACGAAGCCGCGGGTTTCGGCCGTATACGGGACGTAAGCCATGGATCATCTCCCTTGATTGGGTTCGACGACTCCACAGGCGTTTCCGTTTCTTCTTCTTGTTGTGCCGTAGATAGGCCCGTTTGGTCGCATGCAGTAGGCGCGGCGCAACATACGTTCCATGCGCCGGTATCATGCGGAATGTCGCGCGCATGTCGTAAATGCCTGCAAGTGATTCAAAATACGGCGTGCCTTGCCCGCCGATGAAGCAAATGAGATGAGCGCGTCACATCTCCGCCGCAAAGCGGCAAGCTTTGGTTAACTACTGTCTCGTCGATTCACTTTTCAAACAGCCCTAGCCAATGCAGCGCGCTGCTGGGCTTGCCCGGTTCGCGCCACGCAAGCGCTATCGCCCTGTTTCTTTGCGGCGCCGGGTACGCCGTCTTCTTTCTTGCCCTCCGGATGCGAGGGGATGGCGCGCCAGGGGGCGCTGCCGTCGTCGGTTCAAGATCCGCATCTCCTTGCGGAAATGCGGAAGCGCCTCCCGGCGCGCCACCCGAACATCTTTGAAATGTCCGGGCTCATTTGCGGCCGTCTTCTTCCGCTTCGCCCTCAGTCGTAAACGGAATGCCTGCGCCGGGCCGCGCTTTCCGGGCCGCCGTCTCGATCGGGGGTTTCCCGATCCGAGGTTGCCTTCGCGTCCCCACCGGGATTGCCGTCATTATCTGACGGCCTCTCCGGCAAGAAACTGCGGGCAAGCCTCAACGGCTGCACCGTCAGCCAGCTCCTGGCGGGCGGCTCATATTGGCCACCAGGCGGAGCCCCGGCGCCGCCCGAGTGCGTGGGAGGAGCGTTCGTCTCCCGCCCGCGGGCGCCGCATCCGGCCCCATCATCAGACGCCTCATGATGACGCCCCTCGATCGAGCCGGACGATAGGACTATATTCACGATAGGATTAAAGTCAAGATAACCTGTGCAAAAAATCTCGCACAGCCTGAATGAAAATGACGCACGGCGGGTCCACCACAACCGCTCATCGCCGCGACCCGGCCTCTCTCGTCATGCCCGCGCATAGCCGTCCTAAGGACGGCGTGCTTCGCACGCCTATGGCGCGGGCATCGACGTCTTTCTCGGTTTTAAGACGTGGATGGCCGGGACAAGCCCGGCCATGACGGCGGAGAGGCCGCTGATCCCGCTGGAGCCCGCACTCGGGCCGGCGAAGCCGAACCCGGGTGCGGGTGCGGGTGATGAACGAAGGGTATTGCGTACGATCGCCTGCTACTTCCTTTCGCCGCCGCCGCCGACGCTGGCGCCGCCACCGACGTTGCCGCCTGCATTGCCGCCCATGGACGGGTTCCCGTTTCCGCCGCCCTTCACGCTGCCGCCGGATCGCACATCGGCCCCGCCGCGACCGGTCGTGCTTCGCACGCTGCTGTCGCCTCGCACACGCGTATTGCTCTCAATGCCCGGGCCGGTCGTGGTGCGGCTACGGCTGCGCGTCTCGACGCTGGTCCTGCTGCGCGTGGTCGAGCCGGACTCGACTCCGATGCGATCGCCACGACGATGGTCCTGCCAATTGCCATGGTGATGATGGCGGCGCTCCCACGGTCCGTAGCTCCAGCTGTTCCAGCCGTACACGCCGCCCCAGCCGATGCCCTGGCGCCATGCGAAGCCGCAGCGGTACCAGCCCGGCCCGTGCCAGCCATCGAAATAGAAGCAATAACGGCGGCCTTCGTGCACGTAGACGCGCACCGCCACCGTATCGACGAGACCGGGCTCGATGCCGGTCATTGTATTGACGGGAAAGCTTCCTGCATTTGCCTGTGTCGCAACCAGCAACGCACCGGCTGCAACGGCCAAAGTCAGTTGCCTCATGGGGGTATCCTCCTGTTGTCCCCCGACGCAATGCAACGTGCTGATTTTATGTTGGTTCCGGTGTGCGGTGCAGCGCCGACGTCTTTCAGGCCGTCTGCAGCTTGCGGCCTCCGCCGCCACGCAGACGGAAGCCAAACTTCGAGAGAAGCAGCAGGCAGCCATAAGCCAGCTGCAGGCGCCGCAGCGGCGAAAGGAACCTGCGTCGGTCGTAGAAATCGCCGGCCAGCACCGTGATCAATTCGTGCCGCGTATTGAAGAGGTCGAAGGACGACACCAGCAGGTCGCGCAGGATCGGCGCATTGATCCGGTAGATCAGCCACGACAAGGACGTCAGGCTGCGGCGGATCTTGCGCTCGTATTCGCGCACGATGCGCTCGCGGGGCTGCCTGCCCTCGAGCAGGCCATCGACCGCGATCGCCGCAAAGGCTGCGCTGCTCATCGCCATCATCACCCCGCTCGAGAACAGCGGATCGATGAAAGCGGCCGCATCGCCGACCAGAATATGGTTTTCGCCCACGTAGGACTGCGAGTCATATGAGTAATCGGCGCAGGCGGTCAGCGGCCCGAGCGGCTCGGCCTTGGCCATGTGCGCGGCAAGGCTCGGGGTCGCCGCGACGGCTTCGGCGAACAGCGCGTCGATATTGCCGCCTGTCGCCTTGAAAAAAGTCCGGGTTCCGACAACGCCGACGCTCATGACCTCGTCCGGCAGCGGAATCATCCAGAACCAGCCATGGTCGAACAGGTAGACCGTGATCATCCCTGCCTTGTCGCCCGGCCGGCGCGGGACATTGCGGAAATGGCCGAACACGGCCGCCGTGTTGTTCTGCCTGTCGATGCGCTTTAATCCGAGTTGTCCCGACAGCAGCGTGTCGCGCCCGGTGGCGTCGACCAGAAAACGCGGCAACCATTCGGTTTTGCTGCCCTTTTCATCCGCCGCGGTGACGCGCGGCCGCTGGCCTTTGTTCAGCACGACGTTGGTGACGCGAACCTCCTCGCGCACCTCGGCGCCAAGGCGGCGGCTGTTGTCGAGCAGCAGCTTGTCGAATTCCGCGCGCCGGACCTGGTAGCTGTAGCCGACGCTCAGATAAGGGTTGTCGGAAAAGCGGAATATGCCGGCCGCTTCATGCGCGTCGGAAATGAGCTCCGCGCCCGGCTTGTACACGCCGATGCGGCGCACCTCGTCGGCCACGCCGAGCCGCTCGAACAACGGCAAATTGAGCGGCAGCAACGACTCCCCGATGTGGAAGCGCGGGAAGCGCTCCTTCTCCAGAACGACGACGTGCCTTTGTTGCTGCGCGAGAAGAGATGCAATGGTGGATCCGGCGGGACCGGCGCCGACGACGAGCACATCGCATTCTGAAAAATTGTTCATGATGCAACGCATTTTACCGGAACTCGGATTGCACTGGTGGTGTTTCCGAGACACTCGCCATCTTGTGATCGTTCACGTAACCGATGCCCCGTGAATCAAACGCGGCGATCCGGGAACGTTATCGCGCATCTGAATGTTTCCTCTTGAATCCATGTGGCGGATGGATTCGTCACGGAACAAACCAGAGAGGAACTACAATGAAACGCAGTGTGAAAACGTTATTGATGGGGACAGTCGCACTGATGGCAGGCGTGGGCCTGGCGTCAGCCCAGGGCATGCGCGACGTTCCCAGCGCGGGCGACCGCGGTGCCTCATCCGGCTCATCCGATCAGATGAAACCCGGTGCTTCGGGCTCGCAACGCGAGATGAAAGGTAAGCAGGGCAAGGCTGAAAAGAGCGAAAAGAGTGAAACGCGCGGCCAGGCTCAGCAGGGCCCGTCTGACAAGAATATGAGTAAGGGCCAGGCAAAGAGCGAGCGCCCTGAGAAGTCCACTACCGGGCAAGGCGCGTCTGACAAAGACGAGCTGAAGAGCAAGAGCTCGGCCAAGCCGGCGGAAAAATCGACCACCGGCCAGACGGCCAAGGACTCGGCCAAGCACTCGGCCAAGGATTCGGCGAAGGACAAGGCCGACACCGGCAAGAGTGCGGCCGACAGAAAGAATGAGAAGTCGACCACCGGTCAGGCGCTGAAGGACAAGACCGAGAAGTCGACAACCGGTCAGGGCTCGTCCGACACCAAAGCCTCGTCCGGCAGCAAGGCCGCCGACACCAAGGCCTCGTCTGACAGCAAGTCTCAGACGCAGCCAATGAACCGGCAGTCGCAGGATCCGAACGCTGCCAAACAGAACCAGACGACCGGCTCCTCAACCCAGACCAACAGCACGACGGAGCAGTCGAACGCCAGCATCCGGTCGCAGGCCGGCGTGCAGGTCAGCTCGCAGCAGCGCACGACGATCCAGCAGTCGGTGCTGTCGGCGCGAAACGTTCCCCGCGTCGATCGGGTGAGCTTCTCGATCCATACCGGCACCGTCGTACCGCGTAATGTGCGCATCGTGTCGGTGACGACATTCCCGGCGCTGATCGAGGTCTTCCCGCGTTACCGCGAATACAGCTTCTTCGTCGTGGAAGACGAGATCGTGTTCGTGGACCGCAGCCACAAGATCGTCGACGTGGTTCCGGTCGGCGGCGGCGGTCACTTCGCCCGCTCATCGGCAAGCACAACGGTGGCCGTGGACCTCAGCGAACCGGAGATCCGGGAAATCCAGCTTGTTCTCATCAAGCGTGGATACTTCCACGGCCGTGCTGACGGCGTGTGGAGCCCCACCGTGCGCGAAGCGCTGATCACATTCCAGCGCAAGGAGGGCTTCGAAGCTACCGGACACATCGACACGCGCACCGTCACCGCCCTCGGGTTGGAAGGCAAGGTGAAGGTGAAGTCGGAGAACAGCTCGTCGTCATCGAGCAACCAGAGCTCGAGCGGCGCGCAGAAGTCCGACCAGAAGGGCACGACTGGCCAGGCGCCGAGCCAGAACGGCGCGCAGAAGGATGAGAAGAGCACGACCGGCCAGGCCGCGCCTTCACCGGCGCAGAAAAACGCGGCGCCGGACAAGGGGCCGTCCGAGCAGAAGGGCTCGAACAACGCCCAGCCGACTCCGACGACTCCGAAAGACCAGCGGAGTTCGGCTCCCGGCAAGTCGACCACCGGTCAGGGCAGCAGCGAGAAGAGCGACCAGAGCAGCTCGGGTTCGTCGCAGCCCCCGGCCGCGAACGGCCAGAACGAGAAACGCCGGCAATAAGTACCCGGCAGAGCCCCGCTTCGGCGGGGCTCTTCTTTGTGCTCAGCCCGAAGCCTTCGTGACTTCCACCGGCGCGAGGCCGTTGAAGCCGAGAGCGCGCGCCGCGGCGGGGGTGAGATCGATAATGCGGCCGCGCACGAACGGTCCGCGGTCATTGATGCGAACCGTGACGCTGCGTCCGTTGCGCTTGTTGGTCACCTTCACCGTCGTTCCGAAAGGCAGCGTCCGATGCGCCGCGGTGAAACCGCCTGGGTTGGCTTTTTGGCCGGAGGCGGTTTTTTCGCCCGAATAGGCATAGACCGAAGCGATTCCTGATTGAGCCATTGCGGGCGAAAAGCCACAGATTATCGCAGCGCCGCAGACGGCGGCGCGCAGGCGCACGGACATGAAGAAAACTCCCGATTTGTCCCCCTCTCGCGCGTAACGGCCCGATCCTGCGAATTCGCGGCGAGACTGGGGCCATTTCGAGAATGTGGAATTAGTTCCAGCAAACTCCGATTTCATTCGGAACCGGCGGCCTGAACCAATCGCGCGGCGTGCGGTTATCAGGCTGTTCCACGGGAAAACTTGCAATGCGAAAAGCAGCGATAGTCGTTTTTGCCGCGCTGGCCGGAGCCCCATTACCGGCGCTGGCGCAACTGGCGCAATCGGAACCCACCAATGCCGGCACAGGCTTGCTGGCGCCGGATGCGTTAACGACGGAACTCCCTAACGGATTTCAGCGAAATTCGAGTTCGAAGCTGCAAGCTCTGATCCCGGGCGACCTGTCGAAGTTCGTCGATCGCAAACCGGAGCAGGCGGCGGCCGAGAGCTTCTATCAGGCGCGCAATTACCAGCCGATCTGGACCGGCAGCCCCGACGCGTTGAAGCGCGCCGAAGGCGCGATTGCGTTTCTTCGCAACGTAAAGAGCGAGGGCCTCGAGCCGCGCGATTATTTGACGCCCGATCTCTCTGCAGATTTGAGCGAGGAGCAGGCGGCGAAAGCCGAGCTGCAGCTCACCGGCTCGATCCTGCGCTATGCGCGGCACGCCAGCTCCGGACGCGTGAGCTACACGCGCGTGAGCGCCTCGATTCTTTATCCGGATCATGCCGCCGACCCGGCGGAGGTTCTCAACA
>Ga0247795_1000051_pt1 | contig 16221 bp, 13 predicted proteins | sample UWRJS016104C6_FD_179636 | JGI IMG/M metagenome (GOLD analysis project Ga0247795, IMG submission 179636) | Soil microbial communities from Arlington Agricultural Research Station in Wisconsin, United States - UWRJ-S016-104C-6 | ecosystem: Environmental > Terrestrial > Soil > Agricultural land...
CAGAACGGCGGCTTCTCGGGGGCGATCATGCCCCAGAACATCGTCGTCGGCGACGAAGCGAAGGCGGTGGCCAAATTCGTCGCCAAGTACGCCGGCTCGGAAGCGGAAGAGTCGCCGCGACCCGGCCAAGCTCCCTAGCGGAGGCCTCCCATGTTGGACCTGAAGGCGATCCGCTCCGAGCCCGAGCGGTTCAAAGCCGCGCTGGCGCGGCGCGGCGCGGCCGACCAGGTCGACGAGCTGCTCGCCCTCGACGCCCGCCGCCGCGAGCTGCTGCCTGAGGTCGAGAACGCCCAGGCCGAGCGGAAGACGCTCTCGAAGCAGATCGGCGAGAAGAAGCAGGCGGGCGAAGACGCCGAGGAGCTGATGGCGACCGTGCAGGGGCTGAAGGAGCGGATCGAGTCCGGCAAAGAGGAGCTGGAGCGGGTCGAGGCCAAGCTGGACGAGCTGGCGCTCACCCTCCCCAACCTCCCCGACCCCGACGCGCCGGAAGGGCTGACCGAGGAGGACGCGGTGGTCCTGCGCGAGGTCGGCCAGCGCCCCGAGTTCGACTTCGAGCCGCGCGACCACCTCGAGATCGGCACCGAGCTGGGGCTGATCGAGATGGAGGCCGCCGCCCGGCTCTCCGGCTCGCGCTTCGCCTACCTGATGGGGGACCTGGTCCTGCTCGAGCTGGCGCTGGTCCGCTTCGCGATCGAGCTGGTCCGGGCGGAGGGGCACGAGCCGGTGGTGCCGCCGGTGCTGGTCCGCGAAGAGGCGCTGGAGGGGACCGGCTTCCTCCCCGGCGACCGCGACCAGATCTACGAGGTCCCCAAGGACGAGCTCTTCCTCACCGGCACCTCGGAGGTCGGCCTCGCCGGCCTCCACGCCGACCAGATCCTCGACGCCGGCACGCTGCCGCGCCGCTACTGCGCCTTCTCGACCTGCTTCCGCCGCGAGGCCGGCGCCGCCGGCCGCGACACCCGCGGCATCTTCCGCGTCCACCAGTTCGACAAGGTCGAGATGTTCTCGTTCGTCGAGCAGGACGCCTCGCGGGAAGAGCACGAGCGCCTGCTCGCGATCGAGGAGCGGATCCTCGGCGAGCTGGAGATTCCCTATCGCGTCGTCAACGTCGCCGTCGGCGACCTCGGCGCCCCGGCGGCGAAGAAGTACGACTGCGAGGCCTGGATCCCGAGCCAGGGCCGCTACCGCGAGCTCACCTCCTGCTCGAACACGACCGACTACCAGGCCCGCCGCCTCGGCGCCCGCTACCGCCCGGCCGAGGGGGAGGCGCCGCAGGTTCTGCACACGCTCAACGGCACCGCCTGCGCCGTCGGCCGCACGATCATCGCCCTGATCGAGAACCGGCAGGAAAGCGACGGGAGTTTCACGCTACCTAAAACTTTGCATCCGTACGGGTCGCCTGACAGAATCGGCCCCGCATGAGTACGAGCGTGCGGGACGCCAAGCGAGTTGTGCTCTGCGACGACCACGAGATCGTCCGCGAGGCGATCAAGGCGCGCATGGCCAACTCACCCATAGTCGAGATCGTCGGCGAGGCCAGCAATGGCCGCGACGTCGTCAACGCGGTCAAGGAGCTGGAACCCGACGTTCTCATCATCGACGTCGAGATGCCGAAGCGGGATGGGATCGAGGCGACCAAGGAGGTCCTGAAAGCGCGGCCGCGGACGAAGGTGATCATCTTCACCGCCCACGCCCAGCCGGACCTGCTCGCCCTGGCGCTGCGGGCCGGGGCCTCCGGCTACGTGCTGAAGTCGGCGCCGGCCGAGGACATCGCCAAAGCGGTGAAAGCGGTGACCGGGGGAGGGACCTTCCTCGGCGGCGACTTCGCCGGCGGCAAGCCGTCCGAGGTCGAGAAACTGCTCGAGCTCTCGCCGCGCGAGCGCCAGATCCTCGAGCTGCTGGCGGAGGGGCTGCGGGTGAAAGAAATCGCCGACCGGCTGCAGCTGAGCCCGGCGACCGTCCACACCCACGTCCGCAACGCGATCGCCAAGCTCGAGGTCGACACCCGCACCGAGGCGGTGGCGCTGGCGGTGCGGTTCAGCTACCTCGGCGCCGGCGGCGGCTCGCTCTAGCGCGCCGCGCCTCGCACGCCCTTACTCCTTCTCCTCAAGCGTCAGTGCGCAGCCGTTGATGCAGTAGCGCTTGCCGCCGCGGTCGGCCGGGCCGTCGTCGAAGACGTGGCCGAGGTGGGCGTCGCAGTGTTTGCAGACGACCTCGGTCCGGCGCATGAAGAGGCTGTTGTCCGGGCGCAGCTCGACGTGCTCGAGGTTGGCCGGCTCGGTGAAGCTGGGCCAGCCGGTGCCGGAGTCGAACTTGGTGTCGGAGGAGAAGAGCTCGGTGCCGCAGCAGACGCAGCGGTACATCCCCTCCGCCTTCTCGTCCCAGTAGGGGCCGGTGAAGGCGCGCTCGGTGCCAGCCTTGCGGGTGACCTCGAACTGCTCGGGGGTGAGCTGCTCGCGCCACTCCTGCTCACTTTTCTGGACCTTCGTTGCCATCTTTCTCCTTTCTCTCTGAGAAAGAGGGTACGCCCCTGCTATTACAGGGCTGTGACCCGCAGGAACTCGAGGGCAATCCTCTTCTTGGCGACGGCGGCGATGTGCGCCCTGCTGCCGTTGCCCGCCGCCGCCGATTCGGCGGCGCTCCGGGTCGGCTGCCCCGGCCAGAACAACGGCAACGCCCCCACCGCGGTGCAGGAGAGCGCCATGCTCTGCCTCGTCAACCAGGCGCGCAAACAGCGCGGCCTCAGCCCGCTTGCCGCCCCTGAATCGCTCGCCCGGGCGGCTGCCCGCAAGTCGGGCGACATCCTCCGCTGCGACGAATTCAGCCACGAAGCCTGCGGCCGCGATTTCACCTACTGGATGAGTCGCATGGGCTATGCCCGTGGCACCTGCTGGCAGGCGGGGGAGAACATCGCCTATGCGAGCGGCAGCTACGCCCCGCCGCGGTCGATCTTCAAGCTGTGGATGAACTCCGCCGGTCACCGCCGCAACATCCTCGGCCCTTACGAAGACATTGGGATCGGGCTGCAGGTGGGCGAGCTCGAAGGGGTCAGCCGCGCCCACGTCTGGACGCAGGAGTTCGGCAGCCGCTGCTGAGGAGCCTAGGATGGCGGCGTGCTCGACGCCTTCTACGAGCCCGACGGCGACCTCTTCCGCGCCACCGAGCTGACCCGCGGGCCTTGGGACCCGGGTGCGCAGCACGCCGGCCCGCCCGCCGCCCTGCTCGGCTACGCGATCGAGCGGTTGCCGGAAACGGCCGAGTTCCAGCTCGGCCGCGTCACCTTCGAGATCCTGCGCTCGGTCCCGATCGCGCCGGTGCGGGCGCAGGCGCGGGTGGTGCGGCCGGGGCGGCGGGTGCAGATGGTCGAGGCGGAGCTGAGCGACGGCGACGGCGAGGTCCTGGTGCGGGCGCGCGCCTGGCGGATCCGCACCGCGCAGATCGAGCTGCCCGCGGAGGCGATCGTCGCCGGCACGGCCCCGCCGCCGCCCGAGCAGGGAACCGAGGCGGGGTTCTTCCCGACCGGGGAGGAGCACGGCTACCACTCGGCGATGGAGGTCCGCTTCGTCTCCGGCGGCTTCCTCGAGCCGGGGCCGGCCACCGTCTGGCTGCGGATGCGCCAGCCGCTGGTCGCGGGGGAGGAGCCGACGCCGCTGCAGCGGGCGCTGGTCGTCGCCGACGTCGGCAACGGCGTCAGCGCCTCGCTCGACTTCCGCCGCTACCTCTTCATCAACGTCGACCTCACCGTGCAGCTGGAGCGGATGCCGGAGGGGGAGTGGGTCTGCATCGACGCGATCACGCTGCCGCAGCCGAACGGCGTCGGCACCGCGGAGTCGGTGCTCTCCGATGGACGGGGGCGGATCGGGCGCGGGCTGCAGACGCTGCTGATCAGCGAGCGTTAGGGCGGAGCTGGACGAGGATCATCAGCGCCGAGCCGACGCAGACCGCGGCGGCGAAGAAGAAGGCGGACTCGTAGCCGGCGAGCGCGGCGACGAGTCCGGCGAGCGGCGCGCCGATCCCGACCCCGGCGTCGAAGAAGGCGGTGTAGGTGCCCATCGCCGCCCCGCGGGCCTGCTGGGAGACGCGGCCGAGGGCGATCAGCATCAGCGAGGGGTTGAGCAGCGAGAAGGCAGCGCCCATCGCGAGGCCGCCGACGATCGCCACCGGCAGCGTCTGGGCGACCGCGATCAGCGCCAGGCCGAGCGCCTCTCCCAGGGTGGCGACGATCGCCACCGGCGCCGCTCCCACCCTGTCCGGCAGGTGGCCGAGGACCAGGCGCGTGAGCACCAGCATCGTGGCGAAGGCGGCGAAGACGGTGGCGCCGTGGCCGACTCCGCGCGCTTCCAGGTGGAGGACGATGAAGGTGGCGATGGCGGCGTAGCCGATCGAGGCCAGGGCGATCGCGAAGCCGGGGCCGACCGCCTCGGGCGCGATCAGCGGATGCGGCTCGGCGTGCTCGCGCGGGACGAAGGGGTCGCGGGCGGCGAGGGCGATCATGGCGCCGAGGATCGGCAGCGCCGCGGCGTTGAGCCAGACGGCGGTGTAGCCGCCGAGGTTGAGCAGCAGCTCGCCGAGGAGCGGGCCGACGCTGAGCCCGCCCCAGACCGCCAGCCCGTAGAGGCCGAGCACCCGCCCCCGCCGCTCGTCCGGCGCCAGGTCGACGATCCAGGCGGAGCCGGCGGTGTAGACCGCTCCCTCGCCGGCGCCGAGGATGAGGCGGGCGACGATGAGGCCGGCGATCCCCAGGCTCGGCAGGTAGAGCAGCCCGCTCAGCGCCACCAGCATGGCGCCCACCAGCATCGTCGGCTTGCGGCCGCGGGTGTCGGCGAGCCTGCCGGCGACCGGCCGCAGCAGCAGCCCGGTCACCGCGTAGGCGCCGATCACGATCCCGACGGTGACGTCGCCCGAGTCGAGCGGGCCGTGGATGTAGCGGGGCAGGACCGGCAGGACCGAGCCGACGCCGACGAGGCCGCAGAAGGTGGTCGCGAAGATCGCCGCGAAGCTGAGGCCGGGCCGCTGGTCCGGCCTGGGGCTTGACGCGGTGGCGCTCACGCCAGCAGGCCGCTGAGGCTCTCGACGACGTGGTCGGGCGTCGGGTCCGCGGCCCTCGCCTCCTCCGGCGAGGTGGTGCCGCTGAGGACGAGGATCGTCTCCAGCCCGGCTGCGCGCCCGCCCGCGATGTCTGAAGAGACGCGGTCGCCGACCATCGCCAGATCCATATCTCGTGGTTCCTTTTGGACGCCATCCGTCCGAAAGGAACCACGAACCGCCTCGATCGCCATCTCGAACAGGTGCCGCTCCGGCTTGCCGGCGATCTCGGCACGGCGCCCGGAGGCAGTCTCCACCGCCGCCAGCACCGCGCCGGTCCCCGGCAGCTCGCCGCCCGGGTAGGGCATCGTCGGATCGTGGCTGGTGGCGACGAGGGCGGCGCCGCGGTCGAGCGCCCGCTTCGCCGCCAGCAGCTCCGCGTAGTCGAAGCCGCGGTGGCCGGAGACGACGACCACTTCGGCATTCCACGCCGCCTCTCCCTCGAGCAGCCGCGTCCCCGTTGCCGCGACCATCTCCTTCAGCGCCGGGGCGCCGATCACGAAGGCGCCGCCGTCGCTCCCGGCCGCTTCGCCGGCGAGCCGTGCCGCGACCATGCCGGCGGTGACGATCTGCTCCGGGCCGACCTCGATGCCCAGCTCCCGCAGACGCTCGGCGTAGGCGGCGGGAAGCCGCCCCGGGTTGTTGGTGACGAAGACGAGGCGCTTGCCGGCGCCGAGCAGCGCTCGCAACGCCTGCGGCGATCCCGGCACCGGCTCGCGGCCGATCCAGACGACGCCGTCGAGGTCGATCAGGAATCCGTCGAAGCGGTCGGCGAGGGGCACGGCCGCAGGCTATTCGCCATCTCGATACCGTGCCGGCAGTGAGCACCAACGAACCAGTCGTGGTGGCCACCGACCTCCACCGTCGCTTCGGCGAGGGCGACACCGCCGTCGACGCCCTCGCCGGCGTCACCACCAGCTTCGAGCGCGATCGCTTCACCGCGATCATGGGCCCTTCGGGCTCCGGCAAGTCGACCCTGATGCACATCCTCGCCGGCCTCGACAAGCCGACCGCGGGCAAGGTCGAGCTCGACGGCGTCGACATCACCGAGCTCGACGACGGCGAGCTGACGAAGCTGCGCCGCGACAAACTCGGCTTCGTCTTCCAGTTCTTCAACCTGCTGCCGGTCCTGACGGCGGAGGAAAACATGGTCCTGCCGCTCTCGATCGCCGGTCGCAAGCCGGATCAGGAGTGGGTGGACCAGCTGATCCGCACCGTCGGGCTCGAGGACCGGCGCACGCATCGCCCCTCCGAGCTCTCGGGCGGCCAGCAGCAGCGGGTCGCGGTCGCCCGCGCGCTGGTCAGCAAACCGGCGGTGGTCTTCGCCGACGAGCCGACCGGCAACCTCGACTCCAAGGCCAGCGCCGACGTCCTCGAACTGCTGCGCCAGGCGGTCGACGAGTTCGGCCAGACGGTGGTGATGGTCACCCACGACCCGGTCGCCGCCGCCCACGCCGACCGGCTGATCACCCTCAAAGACGGGCGGATCGTCGGCGACGCCGCCCCCGGCTCGGCGGAAGAAGTGATCGAGCTGCAGAAGCGGTTTGACTAGCCTCGGCCTCAAGAGCCTCTGGGCTCGCAAGGTTCGAGCCCTGCTGACGACCTTCGCCGTCTTCCTCGGCGTCGCCTTCGTCGCCGGCTCCTACGTCCTCACCGACACGATCTTCGCCGCCTTCGACGAAATCTTCAGCGAGTCGCTGAAGGGGACCAGCGTCGTCATCACCGCCGAGAACCCGGTCGAACAGGAAAACGGCGAAATCCCGACGGTCAGCGCCTCGCTGCTGCCGACGGTGAAGAAGACGCCGGGCGTCCGTCTCGCCGCGGGGGCGATCTTCACTCCCGGTGCCTTCTTCGATGCGGAGAACGAAAAGATCGGCAACAAATTCGCGCCGAAGTTCATCTCCTCCACTCTGCCCGGCAGCCTGGAGTCGCTCAACTACGTCGAGGGGCACAGGCCCCGAGGACCGACCGAAGCGTCGATCGACCAGGCGGCGGCCGAGGCCAGCGATCTGGAGCTGGGCGAAAAGATCAAGCTGATCGGGCAGGGGAGCGTCGAGACCTTCCGGCTCGTCGGCTTCACCCGGCTCGGCGACGCTTCCTTCGGCGGCGCCAGCATCGCCCAGGTGACGCTGCCGGTCGCCCAGCGCCTGACCCGCAAGCAGGGGCGCTTCGACCAGATCTCTGTCGCCGCTGCCGACGGGGTCTCGCCGGAGGTGCTGAAACGGCGGATCGCGAAAGAGGCGCCCCCCGGGGTGAGGGTCGAGACCGCCCAGGAAAACGCCGATCGCGGCTCGGAGGAAATCCGCGACAACCTCAGCTTCCTGCAGACCTTCCTCCTCGTCTTCGGCTTCATCGCCGTCTTCGTCGGCTCGTTCCTGATCTTCAACACCTTCTCGATCACGGTCGCCCAGCGGATCAGCGAATTCGGGATGCTGCGGACGCTGGGCGCCTCGCGGCGGCAGATCCTCACCACCGTCCTCGTCGAAGCGGTGGCGATCGGCCTGCTCGGGGCCTTGCTGGGGGTCGGCGGCGGGTTCCTGATCGCCGCCGCGATCAACGCCCTCTTCGAGGCGATCGGGATCGACCTGCCGACGACGAGCCTGGTCCTGGAGTCGCGGACGGTGGTCGTCTCGCTGGTCGTCGGCGTCCTCGTCACCTTCGTCTCCTCGCTGGTGCCGGCGCTGCGCTCGACCCGGGTGCCGCCGATCGCGGCCCTCCACTCCTTCCGGCCGCCGGCGACCCGCCGCCGCCGGCTGGTCTATCTGGCGCTCTCGGCCCTGCTCGCCGCCGCCGGCCTGGCGATGGTCCTGATCGGCCTCTTCGGCAGCGGCGGCGCCGGGTCCCGCGCCGGGCTGATGGGGGGCGGTGCCGTCGCGGTCGTCTTCGCCGTCTCGCTGTTCAGCCCCCGTCTGGTGCCGCCGCTGGCGGCGGTTGCCGGCTGGCCGCTGGAGCGGCTGCGCCATCTCACCGGCCGCCTCGCCCGCGAGAACGCCCAGCGCAACCCCAGCCGCACCGCGGTGACGGCGGCGGCGCTGATGATCGGGGTCGCCCTGGTCGCCTTCGTCACCGTCTTCGCCGCCGGCCTGAAGAGCACCGTCGCCCAGGTGGTCGACGAAAACTTCGCCGGCGGCCTGGTGATCCAGAACAGCGACGGTTTCTCGCCGATTCCCAACGGTGCCGCCAAGGCAGCCGAAAAAGTCCCGGGCGTGGAGCTGGTGGCAACGATCAGGGGAGCGCAGGCGAAGGTGGTCGAAGACGGCAAGCCGGGCTCCACGACCCAGGTCAACGCGCCTTCCCCGGACATCAGCAGGACGGTGACGGTCGAGTGGAAGGAGGGGGGTCCCGCGGCTCTCCGCAACCTCGCCGACGGCGAGGCGATCATCTCCAGCGACTTCGCCGATTCCCAGGGGCTCGAACCGGGCGACAGCTTCCAGCTGCTGACCCAAACCCGAGCGCGGCCGCGCTTCCGGGTCGTCGCCGAGTTCGACGCGAAGCTGGGCGTCTTCGGCAACGTCCTCGTCACCCAGAACGTGATGGCGCGCGATTTCCGCCAGACCCAGGACCTGATCGACTTCGTCAAGGTCGAAGAGGGCGCCAGCGCCGACCAGGTGCAGACGATCCTGACGAAAGGGGTCGAAGTCGCCTTCCCCGTCGCCGAAGTCCTCAACCAGGGGGAACTGAAGGAAAGCCGGGAAGAGCAGATCAACCAGCTGGTGATGCTCGTCTACGCCCTGCTCGTCTTCGCGATCGTCATCTCCCTCTTCGGGATCGCCAACACGCTGGCGCTCTCGATCCACGAACGCACCCGCGAGCTGGGGATGCTGCGGGCGATCGGGATGTCGCGGCGCCAGGTGCGGACGATGATCCGCTACGAGGCGGTGATCACGGCCCTGATCGGCGGCATCCTCGGGATGGTGCTGGGCGTGATCTTCGCTGCCTTAATTGCGCAGCCCCTGAAGGACGAAGGCTTCACGCTCTCCTATCCCGTCGGCTCGCTTGTCCTGCTCTTGATCTTCTCGGGGCTCGTCGGGGTGCTGGCGGCGATCCTGCCCGCGCGCCGGGCGTCGCGCCTCAACGTTCTGCAGTCTTTGCAGTACGAGTAATCGAGCACGCCGATCAGCGCATTTGATTTGTCGACATTCTTCTATCTGGAGCGCTTTCCAGTCGCAGATAGTGAAATTCCGAGGCGCCGCGATAGCCAAATCGCTGAGGTGATTATGGCTTGGTGATTAGTGGGAATGTGAAAACATCCACTACGCCTAAGGAGGTAAGGATGATCCGAGGTTTCGGTCTTACGGGGGCTATGGGCATGCTCTTGGTGGCGAGTGCAATTGCAGCTCCCACCGCTTTGGCTGTGCCCCAGTTCACAGCATCAGCCTATCCAGCAACCGCCACAGGCTCAAACACCGCAGGGAATGAATCGTTCACAACCGAAGCTGGGACTGTCCAGTGCGACAGTCACTTCGTAGGTACGCTGTCTGAAGCAAGCTCCACATTTACGGACACCCCCACCTACAGTAACTGTGTGGCATTTGGTTTCCTGAGCGCGACGATCAACACCGAAGGGTGCACTTTCACTAAGCACATTACTATCAAGATTTCCTTGGGTGTGTTTAGCGCAAGCCTCACAATTGGCTGTCCAGCAGGAAAATCAATCAAAATTGTTAGCGGTACCTGTAAAGCTGAAATAAAATCTCAAAACCTGGAATCGATAAAACTGACGAATTCAGGAAGTTCCATCACAGTACAGCCGAATGTGACCAACATCGCGATAACCGTCACTCAAGATGGCTTCGGATGTCCATTCAACGGCACTGGTAACAAGACCGGCTCCTACCACGGGGATCTTTTGATGTCCCGAGTGGGCGGAGGGAGTATCTCGGCCAGCGGTGAATAGCTTCCTGGACTCTGTCTGAGGACATGTGGGTTGAGCTCCGGAATAATGGTGCTCGACCCACACTCAAGGCCAGTGTCCTTCTGCATCAAGGCGCTAGTCCCGCGCGCAAACTGCCGGCGGCTTCCAGCATCGCGTGGCGCGCCGAGGGGCAGATCGCGGTCAGGTTGGCGTAGGTGTGGACCAGGCCGGAGTGGCGCCGCAGCGCCACCCGCACGCCGGCGTCGCGCATCCGCAGGGCGTAGGCCTCGCCCTCGTCGCGAAGCGGGTCGAAGCCGGCGGTGGCGACGTAGGCGGGAGGGAGGTCGCCGAGGTCGTCCGCCTGCAGGACGGAGACGCGCGGGTCGCCGCGGTCCACCCCCGGCGGCAGGTAGCGGTCCTCGAACCAGTCCATGTCCCGCCTGGTGAGGATGAAGCCCTCCTGGAAGGTTCGCCGCGAGGGCAGCTCTTCGACGGCGGTGGTGACCGGGTAGATCAGCATCTGCATCGCCGGCGCCGGCGCTCCCCCTTCGCGCGCCTGCAGGCAGGCGGTCGCCGCCAGGTTGGCGCCGGCGCTGTCGCCGCCGACCCCGATCCGCGCCGGCTCGACTCCGAAGCGCTCGGCGTTGGCGCTGGCCCAGGCATAGGCGGCGAAGGCGTCTTCGGCGGCGGCGGGGAACGGGTGCTCGGGCGCGAGGCGGTAATCGACCGCCAGCACCTGCACCCCCGCCTGGGCGGCGAGGAAGCGGCAGGGCTTGTCGTGGGTCTCGAGGTCGCCGATCACCCAGCCGCCGCCGTGGTAGTAGACGAGCAGCGCTGAAGGTGGGGGATCGAAGGGGACGTAGAGCCGGGTGGCCATCGGCCCAGCAGGGCCCGGGACCTGGATCTGCTCGACCCGCGCCATCGGGATCGGTTGCCCGCCGACGACCTCCGCCTCCAGGCGGCGCGCCGCCCGCGCTTCCTCGACCCCGGCGCCCTCGCTGAGGCTGTCGCTGCGGGCAAGCGCCGCGATCCTCACCAGCGCGTGGATGTCACTCGCCAGCGCCTGGTTGTCGAGCTGCGGCGGCGGCCCGAAGATGCGCCGCTGGATCCCGCGCGGCAGGCCGCAGATCGCCTTCAGCACCCGGTGCTCCACAGCAGGAGGGAGGCGGGGAAGCGCGGCCATCGCGCCAGGCTATGAGGTTCGTCGTACGAAAGTCACACAACTTCGTGTAAAGGCGGGAGTAGGCTCGAACCGTGGAGGCGGCGGCGAAAGCGGCGACTTCGGTCAACGGGCACGGTCCGGGGCCGATCAAGGGGCTGCCGCCGGGGCCGCGGATGCCGCGGGCGCTGCAGACGGCGATCTGGTCGCGCCAGGCGCAGTGGTTCCTCGAGCAGAGCCGCGCCCGCTTCGGCCGCATGTTCTCGATCAAGATCGCCTACGAAGGCGACTGGGTCATCCTCGCCGACCCGGAGCTGGTCAAGCAGGTCTTCACCGGCGACCCCCGCGTCTTCCACGCCGGCGAGGGCAACCAGATCCTGCGACCGATCCTCGGCGACAACTCGGTCCTCGTCCTCGACGAGAAGAAGCACATCGCGCAGCGCAAGCTGCTGCTGCCGCCCTTCCACGGCGAGCGGATGCAGGCATACGGCGAGAAGATGGCCGAGATCGCCGCCCGCGAGATCGAGAGCTGGCCGACCGGCGTCCCCTACAAGCTGCGACCGCGGATGCAGGCGATCACGCTCGAGATCATCCTCGAGACCGTCTTCGGCGTCCACGGCGGCGAGCGGATGGAGCCCCTGCGCGACGCCCTGCGGGACTTCCTCGACCTGACGACGAACCCGCGGGTGCTGCTGCCGGTGCTGATGGTCGGGCCCGACCGCGTCAACCTGATCCCCGCCTTCCGCCGCCGGGTCGAACGGGTCGACGCTCTGATCGCCGGGGAGATCGCCGAGCGGCGGGCGGTCGAGGACCTGGCCGAGCGCGAGGACGTCCTCTCGATGCTCCTGCTCGCCCGCCACGAGGACGGCAGCCCGATGAGCGACGCCGAGATCCGCGACGAGCTGCTGACCCTGCTGGTCGCCGGGCACGAGACGACCGCCACCGCGCTCTCCTGGGCGATGGAGCGCCTCACCCGTCATCCCGAGAAGCTGGAGCGGCTGCGGGCCGAGGTCGAGAATGGCGAAGAGGAGTACCTGACGGCGACGATCCAGGAGACCTTGCGCCTGCGCCCCGTGATCGTGCTCGTCGCCCGCAAGCTGACCGAGCCGGTCGAGCTCGGCGGCTACGAGCTGCCCGCCGGCGCCGGCGTCACCCCCTGCATCCACCTGATCCACCGCGACCCTCAGATCTACCCCGACCCCGACCGGTTCATCCCCGAGCGCTTCCTCGACAACCCGCCCGGCACCTACACCTGGATCCCCTTCGGCGGCGGCGTCCGCCGCTGCCTCGGTGCCGCCTTCGCCCAGTTCGAGATGGCGGTCGTCCTCCGCGAGCTGGTCAGCCGCCGCCAGATCCAACCAGCGAACCCCGCCTCTGAGCGCCCCTTCCGCCGCGCGATCACCGAGACCCCGCGCCACGACGCCACCGTCGTCCTCAGCTGACACCGACGGGACGATTTCCGGATACATAGGGCGGTTTTCGGTCCATCGGCACGGGTACTGAGTCCGCAATGAGGCCCGGCAGCCGCGAGACGATCCCGACTATCTCCGAGGTGGTGCGCGAGGCGGCGGCGATCTGCGACCCGGAGGGCACCGACACCGCGGTCACCGGTTTCTTCGAGAGCTTCGAGGACGACGACCGACCGGCGACCGCCGCCGAGGATCTGCAGGGCGAGCTGCTCAGCACCGTTCGCGGCATCGACCCCGCGGGCGACAGCCCCGTTGCTCTCGCGGCTGCCGCCGCAGCCGTCTGGCTCGCAACCAACCCCGGCCAGGCCGGCAACGGCGACCACGTCCTCCGCGAGGGCTCCCGCCTCGTCTTCGAAGGCGATCCCCCCGAGCAGCTCGCCGATTGGCTGGCCAAGCGGGGCGTCGAGCTCTAGGAGGGATTCCTAGAAAGCGTCGTCTCTCGGTTCAGTTGCGAGTCGGAGGACCGGCAGGGAGAGCGCCGAGACCAGGAAAACCGTCGAGGCGACCCCGAGCCAGCGTGGCCCGATGTCGACGTCGGAAGCCAGAAGGACCGTCAGCACCCCCAACGCCACCAGGGCGACGAGGGCGGCGCGGCGAGCGAGTCGGACCGCCTGATTGACGTCGTCGGTCTCGCCGCTCAGCACCAGCGAACCACCGCCGAGGAGGATCGAGATCACGACCATGACCATCGTCCGGTTCTCGTTGGGGTAGGGATCGTCGGGCCAGATTTCGACCATGACCAAGACGAAGGTGACGATGGCGATCATCACCGTCGCGTAGCCCCAGAAGGAGACGGGCTCCGGCTGATAGAGCAACCTCGCTCCCGCGGCCGCGACCAGCCCGAGGATAATCGCAGCCGCTGCAGTGAAGCCCACCCTCGCCGAGAGGGCGTCGACGTTTCCCTTGAACAGCAAGAGGAGCAGCAGGACGGCACCTCCCGCGTAGCCGAGGGCGAGCAGCAGCCGCAGGGCGCTCCGCCCGGAGTCGCTCACCGGCTCAACCGCAGCCGGTGTTGTTCCCGCAGCTGCTGCACGTGTAGCAGGACCCCGTCCGCTGCATCATCCCGCCGCACTGCTCGCAGGCTGGACCGAGGTCGAGACCCTGCATCTTCGCCGGGCGAACCGGGGGGGTTTCGGTCAGCGCCGCCGCGGCGGGAACCGGGGCATCCGATTTGGCTGCAGGGGCGCCGTTGCCGTTGCCCCCGTTCGAGTGGCCGTTGCCGTTCGCCGGGCCGGCGGTATCGGTCGCGATCCCGAGGCCCAGCTGCGAGGTCTCGGTGTCCTTCTTGGCCCGGACCGCGTCGGTCATGATCCCGAGTTCCTCGAGCGTTTCGGTGTCCTCGATGAAGCGGCTGGCGAGCCAGCGCATGATGTAGTCGGGCATCGATTTCGCGAAGGGGATCTCCGGGTTGCCGGTGATGCCCTCGGGCTCGAAGCGCATGTAGCTGAACTTGCGCACGAAGGTCTCCAGCGGCACCCCGTACTGCAGGCCGAGCGAGATCGCCGTGGCGAAGGCGTTGAGCAGGCCGCGCAACGTCGAACCCTCCTTGCCGATGTCGGTGAGGAAGATCTCGCCGAGGGTGCCGTCCTCGTATTTGCCGGCGGTGATGTAGCCCTCGTGGCCGCCGATCGAGAACTTGTGGGTGATCGATTCGCGCTCCTTCGGCATCTTCTTGCGAACCGGCTCGGCCATCTGCTGCTCGGCCTCGGCCTCCTGTTCATCCTGGGCGTCGGTCCGCAGCGCCTGCGCGGTCTTCGAGCCGTCGCGGTAGATGGCGAGCGCCTTGAGGCCGCCCTTCCAGCCGCGGGTGTATGCGTCGGCGATGTCCTCCACCGTCGCCGACTGCGGCAGGTTGACGGTCTTCGAGATCGCCCCGGAGATGAACGGCTGCGTGGCGGCCATCATGTCGATGTGGCCGGTGTGGGAGATCGCCCGCTCGCCGACCGCGACGTCGAAGACCGGCAGGTGCTCCTCCTTCAGGCCGGGGGCGCCGACGATCGTGTTCTTCTCGGTGATGTGGGCGGCGATCTGGTCGATCTCCGCCTCCGAGTAGCCGAGCGTCCGCAGCGCCAGCGGCACCGAGCGGTTGGCGATCGTCATCTGCCCGCCGCCGACCAGCTCCTTGAACTTGACCAGCGAGAAGTCGGGCTCGATTCCGGTCGTGTCGCAGTCCATCAGGAAGCTGATCGTCCCGGTCGGGGCCAGCACCGTCGCCTGCGCGTTGCGGTAGCCGTGCTCATCGCCGAGCTCGACCGCTTCGTCCCAGGCCCGCTGCGCGGCCTCCAGCAGGTCACCCTTGATCCCCGTCGCGTCGACGTCGTAGGAGGCGTCGCGGTGCATCCGCATCACCCCGTTGTGGGGCTCGCGGTTGCGCTCGTACTCGTCGTAGGGCCCGGTGGCGCCGGCGGCGATCAGCGCCGACTGGCGGTAGGCGCGGCCGGTCATCAGCGCCGTGATCGCGGCGGCGACGTTGCGGCCCTCGTCGGAGTCGTAGGGCAGCCCGTCGGACATCAGCAGCGCGCCGAGGTTGGCGTAGCCGAGGCCGAGCTGGCGGAAGCGCCTGGCGTTCTCGGTGATCTCCTCGGTCGGGTAGCTGGAGAAGCCGACGACGATCTCCTGGGCGAGGAAGACGATGTCGACCGCGTGCTCGAACTCCGCCGTGTCGAAGCTGCCGTCCTCGCGGCGGAACTTCATCAGGTTGAGCGAAGCGAGGTTGCAGGCCGAGTCGTCGACGTGCATGTACTCGCTGCAGGGATTGGAGGCGTTGATCCGCCCCGACTCCGGGCAGGTGTGCCAGCGGTTGATGATCGTGTCGTACTGGACGCCGGGATCGGCGCAGCGCCAGGCGGCGTCGGCGATCTGGTTCATCAGGTCGCGCGCGTCGACCGTCTTCACCGGCTCGCCGTTGGTGCGCGCGGTCAGGTGCCACTCCTCGCCGCTCTCGACCGCCTCCATGAACTCGTCGGTGACCCGCACCGAGTTGTTGGCGTTCTGGTACTGGATCGAGGTGAAGCCCTCGCCGTCGATCGACATGTCGAAGCCGGCGTCGCGCAGCGCCGCAGCCTTCTTCTCCTCGTCGGCCTTGCACCAGATGAAGTGCTCGATGTCCGGGTGGTCGACGTCGAGGACGACCATCTTCGCCGCCCGCCGGGTCTTGCCGCCGGACTTGATCGTCCCGGCCCAGGCGTCGGCGCCGCGCATGAAGCTGACCGGGCCGCTGGCGAGCCCGCCTTTGGAGAGCTGCTCGACCGAGCCGCGGATGTTGGAGAGGTTGATCCCGGAACCGGAGCCGCCGCGGAAGATCTTCCCCTCCTTGGTGTTCCAGTCGAGGATCGACTCCATGGTGTCCTCGACGCTCAAGATGAAGCAGGCCGAGCACTGTGGCTTCTCCTCGAAGCCGACGTTGAACCAGACCGGCGAGTTGAAGGCCGCCTTCTGGTTGAGCAGGATCGCGGTCAGCTCCATCTCGAAGGCGTCGGCGTCCTCCTCGGAGGCGAAGTAGCCGCCCTCGCGCCCCCAGTTGGCGATCGTGCCGGCGACGCGGCCGATCATCTGTTTGACCGAGCTCTCGCGCTGGGCGCTGCCAAGCTGGCCGCGGAAATACTTCTGGGCGACGATGTTGGTCGCGTTCTGCGACCAGCTCTTCGGGAACT
>Ga0247795_1000060_pt1 | contig 15647 bp, 12 predicted proteins | sample UWRJS016104C6_FD_179636 | JGI IMG/M metagenome (GOLD analysis project Ga0247795, IMG submission 179636) | Soil microbial communities from Arlington Agricultural Research Station in Wisconsin, United States - UWRJ-S016-104C-6 | ecosystem: Environmental > Terrestrial > Soil > Agricultural land...
ACGACATGTTGCCGAAGTCCCGCAGCACCTCTCGCGCGTGTGTCAGCGCGGACCAATCGAGTTCGAGCGCGTCCTTGTATGCGCGCAGCACCTTGATGCCACCCGGGTGCGCGATCACGTGGCGCATGTCGCCGAGCGCAAGTCCCTGCGACGACAGAAACGTCCCGAGGCTCGCCGGCACGTGCTCCATCACGATGTGCGGAATGCTGCGCGAGAACACGACGCGCAGCCCCGCCTGTTCGAGCTCCCATCCCATCACGTCGAGCGTGTCCGGCCAGAGCGTGCTTTGGGATGCGCGCAACGACAGCGGACGATACCGGTGATTTTCGCTTCGACTGACGCGCGCGCCTGCCACGACTGCAGCCGCTGCGCCGTCGCCGAACAGCGAGGCCGCGACCAGGTTCCGTTTGGAGATATCGCCGTTCAGGAATGTGAGCGTGCACAGCTCGAGCGCCACCAGCAGGACGCACGTGTCGGGATCGGCGAGCGCGAAATCGCGCGCACGCGAGAGTGCCGCGGCCCCGCCCGCACAGCCCAGGCCCCACATCGGCGTTCGCCGCAGGTGCGGACCGAAATCAATGCGATTGGCGATGAGCGCATCGATGCTGGGGGTCGAGATTCCCGTCGAAGAAACAAAAATGATGTGGCCGATGTCGCGCGGAGCAACGTGGGCGCGTTCGAGAGCGCTCGTGATGGCTTCCCTGCCCAGTTCCACCGCCGTCTCCACGTAGAGCGCATTGCGTTCGGCAAACGTATGCCGCTCGCCGAACCACTCGAGCGGAGCGCTCGTGTGCCTGGACTCGATCTCGGAGTTCTCGAACACTTCGATCAAGCGCCGGTCGACCTGCAGCATGTCCGCGAAAAGCGTCTCCGCGAAGCGGCGCGCGTCGGCCTGACGCACAACGTGTCGCGGGACCGCGGTGGCTACCGCCAGCAGGCGAGGATCGTTCATGCGGCGACGCTCAGTTCTCGTAGAAACGGTAGTAGATGTCCTGGGCGCCGTCAGGTCCCTGCACCCACGCACCGAAGTAGAGCCCGCTGATGGGCGTGCGTGTCACGCGGTGGGAATAACCCGCGCCGACCTTGTTGTTCACAATGAGTGCGGCCGGGTAGTTGAACACCTGCGCCAGGGGCATCTCGACCACCTGCGGCGCGCCGCTGCGCGTGGTGGTCCAGATCAGACGCCAATCGTTGGTGGAGCGTTGGTAGAACGCCGGGAAAACGTGCACCGGGCCGAAGTCGGTGATCAGAAACTCGGACGACCACGACACACCGTCGTTGCTGAATGCATAGCACAGCTCCGACGAAGAGGCCTCCCAGGGTTTGTCGGGCGCACCGTTGTAACGCATCCACACCACGTCGAGGCGCGAGCCCGTCCACGCCGCGAACGGCAGGTGATCGTCGGCGAACGCGACGCTGTGCGGGAACCTGCGCGCGGACCCGAACGCCACCGAATCGCTGGCTGACGATGCATAGTAGATGTCGCTCGTGTTGTTTGTGGAATCGCGAACTTCGCTCACGAAGAACACACGCAGACTGTCGGGTGTTCCCGCGATGGTTGGCACCCAGTCATCGACGTCGGCGGTGGTCGTTACCTGCTTCTCATTGGCCGTGTCCCAGTTGAGCGGATCGGTGGACTGGTTGTACCAGATGTTGCCGCGGTTGAGCGCGTGCCAGCGGAACCACGTGAGGCGAAACACGCCGTTCGCGTCCTGAATGAGGTTGGGATAGAAGTCGCCGTCGCCGCTGGTGGTCACGCGAACCGGCGCGGACCACGTCGTGCCTTTGGTACAACGCGCGATGTAGATATCGGGGTTGCTGCCGCGATCGGAGAACCATGCCACCACGATGGATCCGTCATTGGCGAGCAGCACGCTCGGATCTTCATCCTTGGTGGGACTGGCGGTGCTCAGGAGCCTGGCATCGGTCGGCGAGTAACGGCCGGGCGGTGTTGGCGGCGGCGTAACGCTGTCGTCACCACCGCAGGCGGCGAACAAGAGTAGCGGAAGCAGCGCAATCGGATGAAAACGCATTCCGGGCGAGTATATCGCACGGGCGTCTTCAAATGGGTTGCGAAGTTACTTCTTCGCCGCGGGCGGCGGCGGCGTCTGGCTCACCGTGTACGTGTACGTCAAGGTCACGGGCACGCCGGCGCCCGGGCGGTCCATATGTCCGGTGAATGATTTCGTGCCGGTTATCCGGCCCGAGCCGTCCAGCGCTCCTTCGATGACCGGCGATGTGAAGCCCTTGGGTGGTACATCCAATCGAAATCCCCCGCCGATCACGTCGACTCCCGACGTACTTGTCGAGCGCTCTTCCGGATCCCATGCCGTAGCGCCGGTCTGGCGATGCTTTCGCACCGTAACCCACTGCACCTGGTCGTTCTTGCCTTCCATGTTCTGAAAGTTGAACGGAATCAACAACCAGTACTTCTTGGTTTTCGTGTTCATTTCGAATTTGACCTGATCGGGCGAGGTGTACACATTGCCGCCGCCGTACGTCGCGGTGGTCTGCTCCCAGAAATCGTAGTGCGTCCCGACTTCGTTCACGAGATTGTTGCCGGTGGTCGTCTCCGTATAACTGATGTGTACGGGTACCGACACGTCCAGCATGTGCTTCTGCATGTCGTCGACGTTCTCGAGGGGACCCTGCATCCAGTTGGCCGTGTACTGCATGGCGTCCAGCATCTGTTGCGAGATCTTGAGTTGCTCCTGCGGCGAGAGCTTCGTGTAATCGGCGGAGGCGAACTTGCTGACGTCCATCGACAGCACCTGTCCCGCGTTGCGCATGTCCAGCTTGGATGTGCCCGTGAAGCTGTGCTCGATCTTGTATACCGACGTGGTGGGGCCGCGCATTTCGTTTTCGGATTGCGTGACGTCGGTGTGTATTTTCACCTCGTACTGGACGTACCACACCGGCGCCTCGAACTGGGCGTAGGCAGTGCTCGCGCACAGACACAACAGAAAGAGCAGAACGACGGAACGGGACATGGAACGGCCTCCTTGAATGGCTCTATCCATTGGACGCAGCCGCGGAGGTGACGTCACGGAAATTCCGGGGAGATCAGCCTTTTTCGGGGCCTTCGAAGTCGGCGCGGCCGCTCAGCTCGACCTGCTCGAGCTTGCGGTCCCACGCTCCGCTGCCGAAGAAACGCAGGTACTCGTGCGCCTCACGAACCAGCTCGTCGTCGTTCAGGGCCAGCCCGATCTGGCCGAGGAGGAGGTGGGTATCGGGATCGGACATGGTGACATGGCCGACGCTTTCCAGCAGCACATCGCGCGCGGCCACATGGTGGCCCATGCGCGCCTTCTGCAGGGCGTAGTGGTAGTAGAGATGCCGGCGCGCCATCTCGGTCGATTTCTGCACGCCGATCATCTGCACCAGGTAGGCGCCGTCGTCGGCCAGCGCACTTTCGTAGGGCGTGAAGTTGTTGCAGCGCGGACAGCAATCAATGGTGAAGGATACGCTTCCACTTTTCTCGCAGTCGCGCAACACGTCGACGAATCCGTTCGCGCTCATGACCGCGAACGAAAGCCCCGGCTCATTGGCAAGCTTGGTGCGCGCATAATCCACCGCGCGCCAGCGCTCGCTGAACACGTGGACGCACATCGCATCGTCACCCAGGGGCTCGGCCACCAGGTTGGAGCCGCCGGTGACGAAAACTGTCAGCGTGGGAGCGTCGGGTTTGGGCAGTAGCGTAGAGTTCGCAAGCTCCATCTCGAACATATCCTGGCGCGTGCGGTGCTCCGCCGAGTCCTCCATTTTGCGGAGGTCGGCCGGGAGCCCGCGCGACGGGATCTTCTTGAGCTGCGTATAGAGCGGAAAACTCATCGCCGGCGTTCGTTGCACGGCGCGTGCCGGGTAACCGGGCAGTGAGAACTATTTGCCGAGCTGGATGTAAACCGAGCGTTCCCGCTGGTCTATATCGGCATGCTCGACCTTGATGCTGAAGCCGGCCGCCTTTACTTCCACGCGATGCTCACCCCAGATGTTGACGCTCGGCTTGTCCCGGGTGACCACGGTCGCGCGGGTGACGCCGTTGAAGAGCGGATGCGGGCCGGGGCCCTCGGTGAGGACGGCAATGTCGGCTTTGTTGCCATCGAGCGCCTCCATCTTGCCCCAATCGTTTCCGAGCACGACCCAGCGCGTGTGCAACAGTCCGCCCTCGACGCGTTGCAGGTTGGACGGATCGAACTGCTGCGGCCATAACGGGTGCTTCGCATCGGTTTCGATGATGATGCGATAGCCCGGCTGCGCGTCGAACTGTTTGCGTTTGTCACGACGGCCCTGTGCGACCGCCGAAGCATCCCGCTTCGCACCGGCGGCGAATGCGGAGCGTTCTTCCGGCGTGAATGTTACACAATCGGTTTTACCCAGCCGCTCGCGCAGCATCATGTCGAGATACTGCCGGTCGTTTTTCTCCAGCGCGTCCTTCCACTGTGGATCCACTCGATCCAGTAGATAGGCCCATGCCGGCCCGACGGTGTATACGCGCTCGCGCACCGCTTCCGCGCCGAACTCGTCTTTCGGAAACTCCACCGCGCGGGTCAGCGAGTAGAGCTGGACATACGCCGCCAATCCTTCGTTGAGTTCCGCGCCGCGCTCATATTTCACGAATGCGGAATCCATGGCGGCAAAGCGCTGCTTTCGAAACTCCAGTGCATTCCCCGCCCAGCATTCGGTTTCCGTGCGACTTTTGGTGGCCAGAGCGCGACGCAACGCTTCGGTTTCTTCGCGGCGCAGCTCGAGCAAGTGCCCATCATCGGTGGGATAGAGGAGGAGATCGCCTTCGTTGGCACTCCAGGTCTTGTGATGGGAACGCTGGAAGACGTGGAAAGATTCGTGCAGCGCCACCGCCGCCAGCTCATCGGCGGGTCGATCGGAAGCGCCACGGTCCACCATCAGGGTTGCCGTCGGCACGCCGTCGATATCCGCACTGGTATTGGCGCTGACCGACGCATGGCGTCCGCTCATGACCACCGTATTGGCGTCGATGCGTGCGAAATCCTTGCCGGGCGACGGATGACGGAACAGGTAGGTCCTGGAACCGTCGTAGACGGCGAGCGGGATCTCGAGCGGATCGAATCCCGGCCACAAGGCTCCCCGCCCGGCGGCCAGCTCGTGAACTTTCTCTTCTATCTCGGCCGCGGATGTGCGGCCCTCGGCGCGCCCGACCGGGAGCGCGAGCGCGCCGATTGCCAGCACGATGAGAATAGTTCGTCGCGACATGCGGAGATTAGACGTGCCGGTAGCCGGACAGGTTGCAGGCTATGTCGTCCGCCGCTGCGAACCGCCGCTCAACAGCCGCAGAATACGAACCGGCAGCAGGAGAATCTCGCGCAGCAAGGCGAATACAGCGTGGAAAGTGATTCCCACAAGGCGGAACGGGATCGAGATGATCCAGATGATGGGCGCCAGAAACAGCGCCAGCAGCGCGAGCGGCCAGCACAGGATGAACAGGACGCACCAGCCGACGAAGAGAATGAGAGGTCTCATGAAAAATGACTCCTTCCCGGGGACAATATAAGTCCCGGAAGGTACGCGCGTGCCTCGGTAATATTCAGGGGGCTTTGGGGTCCCAGAACGGATCGGTCAGGCCGATGCGTCCGAAGATCTGCACGATCTCGTCGGGTCCCGGGCGGCGGGATTCCTCGGTGAGCCGGTTCGAGTACCAGGCCTGCGCCATCTCCCACAGCTGGTCCAGCGTGATCATGGGGTTCACCGGAAGGTTTCGTTCCGCGCACCACTTCTCCACCGACTCTTCCGACCGGAAGAGCAGCATGGTGGATCAGGTGTAGATGATGTCGTCCCACCAGTGCGCGGCGGGGACGGCGAAGTGCACCACGCACGGCGTCGGCTTGGGCATTCCATCGCGCACGACCACATTCATGGGCTCGCGCGTGTGCGCATCGTGCGTACGCACCATGCCGTCCTGGTGCAGGGCCGCACAAATGCCGATCGAATCCCAGGCACACGGCGCGTAGTACGTCTTCGTCCCGACGATCACTTTGAATGAAGACGGGACTCCCGAAAACGGCGGGGCCATTCGGATCCTGGTGGGATCGCCGGGTTCGGGGACCAAAAGACGCTTCTTGTGGAGATCGTGGAACGCCTGTTGAACGTCGTCGACGTTCGCGTTCAACTGCGCGGCGACTTCCTGCACAGTCGGCGCGTGCGTCGTCTCCGCGAGCGTGTTGTAGATGGCGAGCTTTACATCCGTCAGAAATTCCACGCGGCTATTTTAGCAGGACCAGCTTCTGAGTGAAACGTTTCCCTCCGGCATCCATAACGCAGTAGTAGATGCCGCTCGAGACCACAGATCCGGCCTCGTTCTCGCCGCGCCAGATCACTTCCCTGGTGCCGGCGCTTTGGGTTTCATCGACGAGCGTGCGCACGCGGCGACCGGTAGCATCAAACACCATAATGCGCACGCGCATCGCCGCACCCTTCGGCACTGTGTACGGGATGATTGTCTGCGGATTGAAGGGGTTGGGATGGTTGCGTCCCAGCGAGAGCTCCGCAGGCAGTTCCGGCGTGGCAGTCGGCTGGCCGGCGACGAATGACCAGACAGGTCCCGTCGTGTACACGTAAGTGTCCCAACTCGAGATCTGCCAGTAGTAGCGCGTTCCCGGCTGGAGTGAATACGGTGGCGTGTAGTTCTTTTGATCACGATGCCACTGGACCTGCGGCGGTGGATTGGTCGTGCCGAACCAGACATCGTACAGCAGGACCTGCGGTGGCGCGTCGTTGTCGGTCGCGTCCCATGTCACAGTGCTGGAATTCGAATACGTGTTGTCCGCCGGCGTCGGGTTGTACGGCGCATTCGGAGATGAGTTGGGCTTCACATGGAAATACCAAAGCGGACCCGTTATCGGAGTGCTGTGTCCATCCTTGGCGACCACCTTCCACCAGAAATCGTGGTCGGAAATCACCAGGCTGCTTACATCCCACGACGCGCTGGTCGCTGTGCCACGGAACGGCGGGTTCGGGCTGTTGCCTGCGTATACGTCGTAGGTCGGCGAGTCATCAGGATCCAAACATTGCCACGTGATCGTTGTATTGAACGGCACGTCTGTCGCCTCGTTCGCCGGCGACGGATTACTCGGTGTGGTCGGAATCGCGTTGGTGTGAAGCGCCCAGATCGTGCTCGCAGTGGTCGAGCCGTATGTGTCCCTGGCGACGACCTGCCAGTAATACTGGGTCCCGGTGGCAAGGTTGATGGTTCTACTGGTTCCCGTGCCACCCGTGGCGTAGAGCGGGGGCGGATTCGTGCTACCGATGTAAAAAACGAATGCTGTCAGATTGTTGTCCGGGTCTCCTCCCGTCCATTGGAATGTGACCTGCGCGGGCAGGTGCGCGGCACCGTTGACGGGCGAAAGCAGTGTCGGAGCATCCGGCGGATAGTTTTCGAGGCGTGTGGTGAAGACCGATGTGGCGCTCGCTGTCTGCGCACCCAATGGATCGCGTGCGATGACATACCAGCTGTAGGCCGTGTTGAAAGCCAGCGTCGCGGGCGTATATGACTTCTGCGTCAGGTTGCTCGCGACCAATACCGGGTTCGGGCTCGGTCCGAGATAGACGTCATACTTCAGCGGATCACCGTTCGGGTCCGAAGCCGTCCAGGTCATTTGCGGCGTCACGCTCACCGCAGTCGCTCCGCTCAAAGGAAACGTAAGACCCGGTGTCGCCGGCGGCGAATTCGACGCAACTGTGGTGAACGACCATAGCGGCCCGGTCGTCACGTTGCCGTCCGTATCACGAACGTCAACACGCCAGTAATACGTGGTGGACGTATTGAAGAACGACGCGGGCTGGTATGTCGCCTGTGTCACGCTGGCGACGAATGGTGGGCTTGCGGAGGTGCCCAGGTAGACATCGAATGAAGCGATGTCGATGTCCAACGGGTTCGCTGACCATGCAAGTGGTGCCGTCAGCCCGACGTTGACGGCACCCTGAGCAGGTGATGGATTGACCGGCGGGGCCGGTGGCGACACATCTGCGCACGGACACGAAGCGTCGGCGTTGAAGTGACTGATCACCGGCGCCATCGTCCCCACGTTGAAACTGCAATCAGTTACTTCAATGGTCCCGACCGACGGGTCGGGTTCAATCGGGAACGCGCAGCATGGAGTGGTGGAACCGTTGCGGTAATACGTGATCGTGAGCGCCAGCGTGGGCTCGGGGTACGGAGCGCAGCTTGGAAAAGCGATCTGCACTCCGGTCGGGGACGATCCCGTGACCGGTGCGCCACCGGGTGGCGCGTCATACAGAAACGTGGCCCCGAAGCAGGCCGGCAAGGGTGCTGAAAACCTGAGCGCCCGCACCCCGTTCGGATCGGGGTGAATCACCACGTACGCGGTGACCATCCCCGGCGCATTACCCGAAAAGCTGCACGTGGTACCGGTTTCGTCCGTGTAGAGACCGATTCTGGACGTGGCGTGGACCGTCGCCGGCATTCCAGCAACACCCATTACAACGGCGATCCAATATAAGGAGGCGAGTGATCGCAGCTTCATGATGCCCCTGCCCTTTTGGGGTACACCAGGTAAAGCGCCGTTCGAGCCCTGTTTGGCTAACACTATCTTATCAGAACCGTCATCCGGGTAGGACCTTCACCTCATTTGAGCAACACGAGTTTCCTCGCCTGGCGGGTGCCAGCCGCCGTACCCAGCAGGGACGTCAATGAGCTATCATCAATCGAGGAGGCATGAAATGCTCGTCTTCGCCGTCGCGCTCTTGCTTGCCACTGCGAGCCCCGATACGGATCCGTGCCCATCGACATCCGACGTATGGATCGAGTTGAGCTCGGTTCCTGATTCCTTGATGGTCCCCCCGCAGTTCTTCTTCGATCAGCCTAAAGTTCCACTGGAAGCGATCATCTTGTGCGAGCACGGGGTGTTCTTCAACCTGCACGCGCCGCAGGATGGGAAATCGAAGGAGTACTTCATTTCGTTTCCGCTTCCGACACACGAGGAGCTCGAGCACTACGTTCCACAAGACACGCTCATGAGTGTGAAGGCGAGCAAAGACCCGACATATATTGACCGCTATGTCGACCGCCAGGTCGTCGCATCCAAGAAGCGATACGAGCAGCTCAGGGCAGATTTGCGCCGCCTTCTCGGCAGCCGTTACGCAGAGGGAAAACGAATTGAAATGACCGGCGAGCCGGTGCAAATAGAGCTCGGCATGCCGCTCACACTGCTGTGGGACCAGGAGAAGGTGCCGTTCTTCACGACACCGGGAATCTACTGGCGCAAAGACTAGCTTCCTACGGATTCAACCGGTTCAGCATGCGCGGGAATGGGATGGCTTCGCGCAGATGCTGGAGTCCGCACAGGTACGACACCGTGCGCTCCACACCCATGCCGAAGCCGGAGTGGGGGACGCTGCCGAATTTGCGAAGGTCGACGTACCAGTCGAACGCCGCGCGGGGGAGGTTGTGCTCGGCGATGCGTTTTTCCAGGAGTGCCAGATCCCAGATGCGCTGGCTGCCGCCGATCACTTCGCCGTAGCCCTCGGGTGCCAGCATGTCGACGGACAGACAGTATTCGGGCTCCTGCGCGTCGGGCTCCATGTAGAAGGCCTTGATGGCAGTCGGAAAGTGGTGCACGAAAAGCGGCGACGTCTCGTTCTCGGTGAGAGCGGTCTCGTCGGGCGCGCCGAAGTCCCCGCCCATCTGGAACGGCAGGCCCTTCTCAAGGAGGAACTTGGCGGCATCCTTATAATGGATGCGCCGGAAGGGCTTCTTCACGGCTTCGAGCTTGGAGATGTCGCGCTCGAGAACTTCCTTGAGCTCGGTGCCGCAGTTCTCCAGCACGCGCGCGATGATGTAGCAGAAGAAATCCTCCTCCAACTCCATCAGCTCGTCCAAGTCCATGTACGCAATCTCGGGCTCCACCATCCAGAACTCGGTGAGGTGGCGGCGCGTCTTGGATTTCTCGGCGCGAAACGTCGGCCCGAAACAGTACACCTTGCCGAACGCAGCGACGGTGGCCTCGTTGTAGAGCTGTCCGCTCTGCGAGAGATAGGCCTTGTCTCCGAAGTAATCCGTCTCGAAGAGCGTCGACGTTCCTTCGCACGCGTTGGGTGTAAAGATGGGCGTGTCGAGGTTCATGAAGCCGTTGTTGTTCAGGTAGTCGCGGATCGCCTTCACGGTGTGGTGGCGCACCTTGAGCACGACGTGCTGCTTCTTGCTCCGCAGCCACAGGTGGCGATGGTCGAGGAGGAACGACGACGAGTGTTCTTTGGGAGTGATGGGATAGTCGACCGCGGGGCCGACCATCTGCACGCTCTTGAGCGTCAGCTCGACACCGCCCGGCGCGCGCTTGTCTTCGCGCGGAATGCCGGTGACGATGACACTCGACTCCTGGTCGAGCGTGCCGAGCAGATCGAACTGTTCGGCAGTGACATCCTGCGCGCCCGCGACGCACTGCAGGTATCCGGTCCCATCGCGCAGGATGAGAAAGCGGATTTTGCCGCCGGAGCGCGTGTTGTAAACCCAGCCGCGGAGCTCGACGGGCTGCCCCGCGTGGGCACGAAGATCCTTGATATAGACGATAGGAAGCGTGGTGCTCATAGGCGCCAATTTATATCACACTGCCGCCCGAGCGCCAATTGCACATGATTTACCTGCGTGGATTGACCTTTGCGACGCCTCTCCCCTACAATTATCGAATGCTGAACACGCTCGTGAGCCGCCTTCGTACCACCGTGCTGGCCGGCCTCTGTGTTGCCGCGGCATCAACGGCGCACGCCGAGGCCACCGCGTTTCGCATCTCCGACCTCGACTGGCGCGACCCGCACCTGTTTACCACGATTTCCGGGCTGGGCTGCGCGGACCTTACGAATTTTGACGCGTTCGGAGTCAAGGGAATCAATCCTTCGTTGCAGGATATGATTCAAACCGACACCGATTCCGACGGAAAGCTCGACCTCAATTACTTGTTCGTCTTCGACCCGCTCAACCAGGCGGGGCCGAACGGCACGCTGCGCTTTGGCGCGAATGTTACATGCACCGCTCCGCTGGGAACGACGGTATGTTCTCCGCTGACATTGCTGCCGTCGTACGCTTACGACAACACGCCATCCCTGTGTCTGGCGCCCGTCGTGGGTACCACCTCCGGGTACAATCCGGCCGTCACCGCGTCTACGGCCCCGTGTTTCGTCGCCGCGCTCGGAACTCTCACATTCAGCGCGCCCTTTCCGATCACACTTCAGGATGCGTACATCGCCGCGCAGTATCAGGGCAGCCCGGCCAATGCACTCGTAAACGGTTTGATTCGCGGCTTCATCTCGGAAGCAAGTGCCAACAACACCATCATGCCTGCAAACATGGCCGTGATCGGAGGCAAGTCGCTCTCGTCGCTGCTTCGCGGCGGTGTGAGCTCGTGTTCGCAACCCTCGCCGGCGGTCGGTGACAAAGATATCGGTCCGGGTGGCGTCACGGGTTGGTACGTCTACTTGAACTTCATCGCGACCGTGGTGCCGCTCGTCAGCGCGACGCCGGTGCTGCATACGCTTCCCTCTCTGCTCGAGCTCGATGCGCCGGCGCCCAATCCCTTCAATCCCACGACAACGATTCGCTATGCGTTGCCGCGCGCGGCTTCCGTGGATGTGAGCATCTACGACGCAGCCGGCCGGCGCATCGCATCGCTCGTCAATGGCTGGCAGCCGGCCGGTCCGCATCAGGAATTGTGGGATGGTCGCGACGCGCTGGGTCAGCCCGCAAGCTCGGGTGTGTATTTCGTCCGGCTCGAATCCGCCGGCGAAAAGCGCGTGCAAAAAATGGTGTTACTGAAGTAGGAACGCGTTACTTGAGCAGCACGAGCTTCCGCGTGAGACGCTCTTTCCCCGCATCCAGAACGTAGAAGTACACACCGCTGGAGACTGAGTTTCCCGCGTCGTCGCGGCCGTTCCACACTGCCTCTCGAGATCCCGCGGACTGCTCCTCATCGACCAATGTGCGAATGCGGCGTCCCGTTGTATCGAAGATGGAAAGCCGTACGTGCGACGACGCAGGCAGGTCATAGCGAATGGTCGTCTGCGGATTGAACGGGTTGGGCACGTTCTGGTGCAGCACCACACTCTCGATCGTTCCGGGCAGGACCGGCGTGGCGCTCGGATTTATCGTAAACGACCAAATCGGGCTGTTTCGGTACCAGTGACCGTCAAACGCTTTAACCGACCAATGGATCGTTCCGACAGGTAACGGTGTGGTCACCTGCATATACGGCTGGTTGGTCGTTCCGATGGACCCCCCACCATAATCGCCGACAGTCACGTAAACTTCATATTGCAACACGTCACCATCGGGATCGCTTCCGTGCCAGGACAGAAGCGGTGTCCTCGAACTGATCGTTGCGGACGGAGCCGGGCTCGGATTCGAGGGCGGATCCGGCGCCACGCTCGATGTCGATGCCGTCGTGAAATAGAAAACAATATTTGTGCTCTCCAGCCCGGACGCATCGCGCGCGACGATCCGCCAGTAATAGGCGGTTGACGTCGCCAGGAGCCCGGGGTCGTACGTCATTTCGGTGATGTGGTCCGCGACCAGCGGTGGAGACGTGTTCGTGCCGAAATACACGTCAAAGTTGAGCGGCTGATCTTCGGGATCGGCCGAACTCCAGCGCAGAATCGCGTTGATGGGCACATCCGTCCCTGTGTGCGGCGGGTATCCGGATTGCGGAGGATACGGCGGCTCATTCGGTGCCTTGGTCGTGTATGACCGAACTGGACCCGACGCCTCTGCGCCAAAGCTATCCCGCACCAGAATCTTCCAGTAGTACGTGGTGAGGTAGTCCTGTGGCCCCGGCGTCGCGAAGGAAGTCTGCGTGATGTCGCTCGCCACCAGCGGCGGTGAAGGTGTCGCGCCGAAGTAAACGTCGTACTTCAATACCTGTCCGTCGGGATCGGAAGCATCCTGCCAATACAGGGTCGTGTTCAACGGCAGAGCGGTCTCATTGGCGAACGGATATGTATATGACGGCGCGGTGGGAGGCGTATTGTCCCGCGTGGTAAAGCTCCAGATCGGACCGGAAGTGGTGAGCCCCTGCGCATCGCGCACCACGATCTGCCAGTAATACGTCGACTGCACCTGTACAGCAACCTGTATCGTTCCGCCGGCGAAGCTGGTCCCGGTGGAATGCAACGGGGGCGGCGTTGTCGTTCCCAGATTGAGGTCGAACGAGAGCAATCCCCCCTCGGGATCGGAACAAATCCACTTCAAGATCGGCAGGTTGCTCACGTTGGTGGCACCATCGGCAGGAGAGACGAGTGTCGGCACCGCCGGCGGCCGATTCGTGGTGAACGACCAGGTCGCACTCCATCCTTCCGCGCCGAGCGAATCAAACGCACGGACCTTCCAGTAGTACGTGCCCGGGGTCAGCGCAGGCGGTGAATACTGCTTCGTCGCGATGGGGCCCGCGACCTTCGGTAACGACAACGGATCGGCGCCCAGAAACACATCGTACTGCAGCGGTGCATTGGCGTCCGGACCGCCCCATTTCAAGGTCGGCGCGAGCGGTTGGTTCGTTGCGCCGTTCGAAGGCTGAATCAACTGTACGATCGGAGACCGGGTGGTGAATTGCACAACCGGACCCGCCGTCTCGGCGCCGCCGGCGTTGCGCGCCACAACCTTCCAGTAATACACCGTCTGGAATCCAAGCGAGAGCGGCTGATAATTCCAATATCCAACGCCCGGGAGGTCCGCGGCGACGAGCGGCGGCTCGGGCGACGTCCCGAAGTAGAAGTCGCACGTCAGAGCCAGCCCCGCGGGGTCGGTGCACGTCCACGAGAGCGCCACGGTTGGGTTCACTAACGTGGTGCCGTTCGCCGGGAAGAAATTCGATGGAGGATTTGGCGGCGTCACGACGGGCGCGCAAGCGCACGACGCGTTCGCATTCATGTAGCTCGTCGTCGATTGCAATGGAACACTGGCGAAGGCGCAATCGGTCGCTTCCAGATGTCCTACCACCGGATCCGCAACCAGCGGGAAAGCGCAGCACGGCGCAGTGCCGCCATTGTTCATGTAGATGATCTGCAGGGCGTAGACGGGCTGCGTTCCGCAGGACGCGAACGCCATGGAGACCCCTGTCTGCGACGAACCTACCGACGCCGTCACGAAGCCGGAAGCGGATTCCCCAAGGAATGTGGCGTTGAAGCAAGACGGAATCGGCGCCGCGAAGCGTACGCTCTGGATGCCAACGTCTCCGGGCCTGACCACGACATACGCCGAGACAATCCCGGGATCGTCACCATTGAAACTGCAGGAAGACCCGGCCTCGTCGGCGTAGAGACCGATCGTCGCATCGGCGGCGAAAGAATGGAACGGGGTGAACGCGACGCAGAGGAGACCGCACGCTATAACGAAGAGGATATGTCTTGCATGCGCTTTGAGCGCGTTTGCGTGTTTCATCGCGCCACAGCTCATCGGCGACGCCATCGCCGCGCGGGACGGCTACTTCAGCAGCACGAGCTTCTTGGTCAGCCGCTCTTTCCCCGCATCCAGAACGTAGAAATAGACTCCGCTCGACACTGCGCTTCCCGCATCGTCGCGGCCGTTCCACACCACCGAGCGCGAGCCCGGTTCCTGTGTTTCATCCACGAGAGTTCGAACCGGACGTCCGGACACATCCATCACCAGCAACCGGACGCGGGACGCGGATGGAATGTCGTACGCAATGGTGGTTTGCGGATTGAACGGATTGGGGTGGTTCTGATGCAGCACGAGCGTCAGCTCCGGCAATGACACTTTCACCAGGGGAGAACGGAACTCATCGCCATCCGCGGTACGCACGAGAAGCTCGTAGCGGTATGTTTCGCCCGGATTCACCGACGAATCGAGATAGGATCCTGTCTCGTCCGCAAGCGTGCCTTCCGCGACGACGCGTGGCGACGACGATTCCCCGTCGCTCCGATACAGCACAAAGCTGCTCAACGGCTCATCGCTCGCCAGTTCCCAGTTCACCTGCACGGTGCCGTTTGTGGGCGTCGCGCCGAAGCGTTCGAATGCGACCGCAAGCGGGAGATCCGACACGTATGTCCAGGTTGGGCCCGGAACGCTGGTGGTGCCGTCCGATGCCGTGACCATCCAGTAATACCGGCCGGTGGCAAGGATTCCAAAGCTGGTGCTGGTCGTGTTGGTTGACGTGAATCCCACGAGGGTCGACCAGATATCGGGCGTGCGACCGAGTATCACGAGGAACGACAACACCGGCGTGTCGGGGTCGACGCAAGACCACGAAAAGGCCGGCTGAATGGTGTTGATCGTGCTGTTGTTCGCGGGCTGCGGGTTGGACGGCACCGAAGGCGGCGAATTCCCGGCACCGAGGGTCGTGAACGACCAGACGGCGCTGGTCGCCTCGCGGTTTTGATTGTCGCGCGCAACCACATACCAACGGAACGTTCCGACGCCCACCGTGCCAGGTTGAAAACTTTGGACGGCGATGTCGCTGGCAACCTTGAGCATCGGCGCTGTGGGTCCAGTTCCAAAATAAACATCGAACGTCATCGGCAATCCGTTTGGATGACTTGCCGTCCACGTCAGGGTGGGAGTCTGTGAAACTCCTGAAGCGCCGTTGGCCGGGGACACCAACGCCGGCGGCAGCGGCCCGCCCGTGCCCGTCGTGAATGCCCACGAACCTCCGGCA
>Ga0247795_1000061_pt1 | contig 15639 bp, 10 predicted proteins | sample UWRJS016104C6_FD_179636 | JGI IMG/M metagenome (GOLD analysis project Ga0247795, IMG submission 179636) | Soil microbial communities from Arlington Agricultural Research Station in Wisconsin, United States - UWRJ-S016-104C-6 | ecosystem: Environmental > Terrestrial > Soil > Agricultural land...
GCCCTCGTGGCAGCAACAGCGCGCCTGGCAGCGGAAATACCGGGATCACTCCCGGCATTTCAATTGGACCGCGATATTGCGCATTCATCGGCATCTTCGTTTTACTCCGCCGCCCGGTGCCGTCGCCGGGACGAGACGATTACGAGTCACGAAAACAAAATCGATGATAACCGCTTGCGCCCTTCGATCGTTGCCGGCTCGGTCGCACCCCAGGCTTCAAAGAACTGGACGAGCTGCTTGCGCGCGCCGTCGTCGTTCCATTTACGGTCGCGTTTGACGATTTCAATAAGATGCTTGACCGCATCCTCACGCTTGCCTTTCGCGTTGAGCGCGACGGCCAAATCGAATCTTGCCTGGTGGTTGAGCGGATCGGCCGAAACTTTTTCTTCCAGCTCCGCGATCGGTCCGAGCGATTTCGCCTGCTCGGCTATTTCAAGTGCGGCGCGCGCGGCTGCGACAGCCGCTTCATTCTGTTTCGCTTCAGGAACGAGCGCGAGAGTCTGCTTTGCCTGCTCCAGCGCAGCGGTTTCAACGTAGCAGCGCGCGAGACCAGCAAGCGCCTGAACATTGCCGCCGTCCTCGGCGAGCAATTGGGCATAGATTTCGGCAGCGCCGGCGGCGTTGCCTTCGGCCAACGTAGCCTCAGCGCTCTTCAGCAGATCCTTTTCGTCTGCGCCGACTGCACCCTTGGTGAGGCGTTCAAGGAATGCCATCACCTGACTCTCAGGCAACGCACCCATGAATCCGTCGACCGGCTGACCGTTGGAGAATGCAATGACCGCAGGAATCGACTGAATGCCCATCTGGCCAGGAATCGCTGGATGCTCGTCGATGTTCATCTTCGCGAGCTTCACTTTGCCTTTTGCGGCTTTGACCGCTTTTTCGAGAACCGGTGTCAGCTGCTTGCACGGGCCGCACCACGGCGCCCAGAAATCCACGAGGACCGGTTGCTGCTTGGACTCCTCTATGACGTCCTTCATGAAACCCTGCGTGGTCGTCTCCTTGACCACGTCGGGTGTCATCGCTGTTGCCCCGCCATTTTGCAGCATTTTTTGAAAACCTTTTTTCACCGGCCCGAACCGGCGGCCGATCTCCGCAATAGATGGGTTATCGGGGAAGCAAACGCAATCATCAAGGCATGTTCGAGGCGCGCCCGGAAACCTGCTCTATTCGGGGGATATGGCCGGTCGATTCAAGGAATTTCACCAGATCATCGCGGCCTATCGACGTGGTCATGGTGTTGACCAGCGGGTGACAGTTGAGTGTGCCGTGCGCCATCATGGCGGTATCGAGAACGACTGTAACACGGCCTTCGGTATCGTTGATTGCGCCGAACGGTGTGACCGCGCCTGGCTCCACGCCCAGAACTTCACGCAGAAGATCGGCCGAGCCGAATGAAAATCGGCCGCTTGCGCCAAGGCGCCGGTGCAGCCCCTTCAGGTCGATGTCAGCATCTTCAAGCGCGACCACAAGGTAAATGTCGTATTTTTTGTCGCGCAAAAACAGGTTCTTGGTGTGCCCGCCCGGAATTTGGCCGCGCAGGGCCCGCGACTGCTCAACCGTGAACAAAGGAGGGTGCTTCACCGTCGAATGCGTGATTCCCAGGCTGTCGAGCATGGCAAAGAGTTGATTGGGTGTTTTCGGCATAGGGCAATAAATCCGGACGTCGACGGGTTAGTATTGTTGAAGAACCGGGAAGGTAAAAGACAATGCGGATTTTATTGATTGCTGGCGTTGCTCTCGTTGCGGCACTGCTCGAGGCGCGCCCTGTGCAGGCTTATGAAGGCCCGTGGTGTGCCGTCACGAACCATGGCAACGGCTCCGCGTATGAAGACTGCCAATATGCCTCGTTCGCGGCCTGCCAACCCAATGTGCTGGCGGGCAATCGCGGCTTCTGCAATCAGAATCCGCGATGGGTCGGTGCGCCGAACGCAAAGCCGCGTGCGCGAAACCGGTACCAGGCCCGCAGCAATTGACCGCTGGATCCGAAGCAAAAGGCAGTGGTTGCATTGAGGGCCGCCTTTTGGCTATAGGAACGGCCTTGGCGGCCGATATCTCTGTTCGGCCAAATATCTAACGGATGCGGGTGTAGCTCAGGGGTAGAGCACGACCTTGCCAAGGTCGGGGTCGAGGGTTCGAATCCCTTCGCCCGCTCCAATTTTCGCCCTGACGGGCTCCATCAAGTTCCAACACATCGCTTCAATAGCCCGCAGCAAGCGACCCGCGCGTGCGCCGGTCGGCTGCGCCGATATAGCCGTCGGGCGTAATTTCAATGGAATTCGTTGAGCTGTAGGAAGGCGTCGGCACGACATTGTGGCCGCGCTTTGCCAAGGCCTCCAGCACTTCCGGCGCAAAGCCTGGCTCGACGTAGACCTCGTCGGGCTGCCACTGGTGATGCAGGCGGGGAGCACTGACGGCCTGATCGATCGGCATATGAAAGTCGATCGCATTCACGATGACCTGCAGCACGGCAGTAATAATGCGGCTGCCGCCCGGCGACCCGGTGATCAAAAACGGCTTGCCGTCCTTGAGCACGATCGTCGGTGTCATCGACGAAAGCGGGCGTTTGCCAGGTCCCGGGAGGTTAGCGTCGTAACCGACCAGGCCGTAGGCGTTGGCTGTACCTGGCTTCGACGTGAAATCATCAAGCTCATTGTTGAGCAGAACGCCGGTGCCCTCGGCGACCAGGCCAAGTCCATAGGAAAAATTCAACGTGTAAGTATTCGATACCGCGTTGCCGTCGCGGTCGATGATGGAGAAATGCGTGGTGTTCCGTCCTTCGAAGTCGGCAGGCTTGCCGGCGCGGATCGCGGCGGAAGGCGTAGCGCGCTCACCGATTTGCGCGCGCAGTGACGTTGCATATTTTTTCGACGTAAGACCGGCCACTGGCATCTTGATCGCACCAGGATCACCCATGAACACGGCGCGATCAGCGTAAGCGCGCTTCATCGCCTCGATCATGTCATGAAGCGATTCATCGCGACTGAGCTTTGCGAAATCATAACCTTCGAGAATATTGAGCATCTCGATGAGATGGACGCCGCCGGACGAGGGCGGCGGCATCGAAACGATATCGTAGCCGCGGTAGGTGCCGCGGAGCGGCACACGCTCGATTGCGCGGTAGATCTTCAGATCGTCAACGGTCATGATGCCGCCGGCCTTGCGAATCGCGGTTGCGAGCTTTTCTGCAACCGGGCCCTCGTAAAATCCCTTTGGGCCGTCGCGCGCAATGGTGCTGAGCGTCGCCGCAAGATCGGGCTGCAGCAAATCCTGTCCAGGCGCCAACACGGTACCATCACTGTTGAGAAAAACCGGTGCGCTTGAATGCCAACGCGCAATGCGCTGTTGCGCCGATGGCAGCGTGTCGGCGATATCGTCGACGACGTCGACGCCGTTACGCGCGAGTGTGATTGCCGGTTCGATCAGGTCGGCAAGCGATAACTTGCCGGAGCCGTATTTTTCATGGGCGAGGGCGAGGCCGGCGACGGTCCCGGGCACGCCGACTGACAGCGCGCTGTCGCGCGACTTTTTCGGATCGGGTTCGCCGCTGGCGTCCAGAAACATCGTCTCGGTTGCCGCAGCAGGCGCCGTCTCGCGATAGTCGATGGTGACATCTTGGCCGGTCTTGGCGAGGTGAATCACCATGAAACCGCCACCACCGATGTTGCCGGCGCGCGGGTAAGTAACAGCAAGCGCAAAGCCGACCGCGACCGCCGCATCGACGGCATTTCCGCCGCGGTCGAGGATCTCGATGCCGATGCGCGCGGCGCGGCTTTCCTGCGCGGCCACGATGCCATTACGGGCATGAATCGACTGCGCGGGCGGAATTTCGGGCGGGCGCGAGACCGGCGCGACCTGCGCCAAGGCCGCAGCCCCGAGGACCAGTGAAAGCAGAAACGGAACGGAGCGAAACATGGCACGGTGCCTATAGAATCGTGATGCGTGGGACAAGCCTGCGCATCACGATAGAGAGGCTTTACCGCGCTTGCCCGTGATAGGCCGTATTCGGCCGCATATCAGTCGCTGATGCGACGCGGTTCGACATGTTGAAGAAGCCGGCGACCGCCGAGATGTCCCAGATGTCACGGTCGGTAAATCCGACGCGCCGCAGCCGCTCGCGATCCCCTTCCTCGACACTCCAGGGCGCGGCCGTGAGTTTGACGGCAAAATCGAGCATTGCACGCTGGCGCTTGTTCAGCCGCGCCACTCGATAGTTCATGACAAGATGCTCGCCGAGCAGCGGATTGCCGGAGTATCGCCTGACCGCGGCGCCGTGGGCGGCGAGGCAGTAGTAGCAGCGGTTCTGCGAGGATACGGCCACCGCAATCATCTCGCGCTCGAGCTTTGAGACGCCGGAGTCCCCGAGCATCAGGTCGTTGTACATGGCAACGAAGGGCTCGAGCTTCGCCATGTCGAAGGCATAGGCGAGGAGGACATTCGGCACGAAGCCGAGCTTGTCCTGGCATTTCTTGAAATAGGCGGCCATAGCGGGCGACAGCTTCGCTGGCGCGAGGTTGAGCGCGATCACCGGGGCATCGTCGGCAATCGCCGAAGGAGGGGGCTTCACGGCTGGCTTCGCAGGGCCTGGCTTGGGAGGCGCGGCCTTGCCACCCTTGATGGCGCGAAGCACCGGCACGTCTTTGCTCGGCTTCGCGAGAATCGTCTTTCCTGCGGCTTTTGCCGATTTATTGATCTTGGGCATTTCCACGTCCCTGAAGTTCGATCCTGACCCCGCCCAACCCTACAATGTTATGCGCATGCGCGATATGACCCGCAGGGCACCCTTTTGCCTTTTGTTTCAGGCGGTTAATGGTGGCAAATGGGCCGGCTTTCGCACGTTTGTCACTGCGTCGTCGTGAATTCTTTTGTTGCTCTCGACGCGCCTGCAAAGAACGTGAAAACTTCGATCCATCTCGATCGATTCCCTCGTCGCGCACCATGCCAAAACTTGGCGACCGGTTTTCGGACAAGATCCTGCGCCAATGCTAAGCGCACGAGGTTCCATGCCCGCTTCTGGCAGTAGCGAGAGAACCGCAGCTCGCACCATCATCGAGAAGGCGGGCGCCGTGCTCGCGCGGCGCCGCGCCGAGATTCCGGCAGGCTTCATCGAGCAGCTTTACGGCCGTGTCGTGCCCGAAGACGTGGCGCGCTACGGACCGGACGACCTCGCAGCGCTCGCCGCGCGCGCCTATGACTTCATGGTTGAGCGCAGGCCGGGCACGCCGAAGATCCGCTGCGAGACGATAAAGCTCGAGCACTCAGCCGACCGCAACTCGGTGACGGTGGTCGAGATCGTCAATGATGACATGCCGTTTCTGGTCGATTCGGTGATGGGTGAAATCACCGAGCGCAAACTCGAAGTCCGTCTCGTCGCGCACCCGATGTTCGGTGTTAGCCGTTCCGGCAACAAGCTCGCCGGAATAGGTGCGTCCGACGCCGCCGGCGCACGCGAAAGTTTCATCCACATTCATTTGTCGCCTATTGCGGATGACGCTTGCGTCGAGCTCATGCACGCGCTGGAAGTCGTGCTCGGCGAGGTACGCCTCGCCGTGCAGGACTGGCGCCCGATGCGTGACCGCGTTGCCGCCATTGTCGCCGAACTCAAGACTACTCCGCCGCCGCTGCCGGTCGATGAAATTGCCGAAGCCGTCCAGTTTCTGCAGTGGCTGCTCGCCGACAATTTCACGTTCTTGGGTGTGCGCGACTACAAGGTTGACGGCCAGACGTTGAACCCGGATTTCGAAAGTGCCCTCGGCGTCATGCGCTCACGCGAACTTCGCGTGCTCAGGCGTGGCAACGAGCTGCTCGAATCCACGCCTGAAATCATGGCCTTTCTGAAGGAACCGCGGCTGCTGATTATCGCCAAGGCCAACGTGCATTCGCGCGTGCACCGGCGCGTCTATCTCGATTACGTCGGTGTCAAACGCTTTGACTCTTCGGGCAATCTCGTAGGCGAGCACCGCATCATTGGGCTGTTCACGTCGACCGCCTATACGAGAACGTCCCACAGCATCCCTTATCTGCGCCGTAAGATCGCTGCGGTGGAAGAACGTGCCGGCTTCGATCCGGCCAGTCATTCCGGTAAGGCGCTGGCCAATGTGCTGGAGCACTATCCACGCGATGAACTATTCCAAATTGACGAAGACACACTCTACAGCTTCGCGCTCGCCATTCTTCAGCTTGATGAACGTCCGCGCGTGCGCGTGCTGGCGCGGCGCGACCGATTCGATCGCTTTGTCTCGGTGCTGGTGTACGTGCCGCGCGAGCGCTACGACAGCCACATCCGCGCGAAGATCGGCGCCTATCTGGCGGGAGTTTTTATCGGTCGTGTATCGGCCTTTTATCCGTTTTTCCGGGAAGACGGTCCGCTGGTGCGCGTCCACTTCATCATCGGCCGTTCCGGCGGTGCGACGCCCGTGGTGGAGCGTGCGACGCTTGAGCAGGAGATCGAATCGATCATCCGGACCTGGGGCGACGGGCTCAACGACGCGCTGGCGCTGGTCAATCCACCGGACAGAGTGCGTGAGCTGTTCGCCCGGTACCGGGGTGCTTTCTCGGAGGGCTTTCATGAGGCCTACGCGCCGGCAATCGCGGCCGGCGACATTCGTGTCGTCGAAGGCCTGTCGGAAGAGCGTTCGCTGGGCGTCGATTTTCACCACCGGCTGGAAGAGGACCAACGCAGCGTCGGGCTGAAAGTGTGGAGTTTTGCACGACCGTTGCCGTTGTCGGAACGCGTTCCGGTCCTGGAAAACATGGGTTTCCGGGTTGTCGACGAGCGCACCTATCACATCGAGCCTCAGGACCGCCCTGGCGTCTGGTTCCACGACATGTTGCTCACGCGTGCCGATGGCGGCGCGATTGATCTCGATGCTGGCGGTGCTCAGCTCGAAACAGCTTTTTTAATGGTGATGCGCGGGGCGGCCGAGAATGACGGCTACAACGCGCTCACACTGCAAGGCGGAATCGCTTGGCGTGACGTAGCACTTATCCGCGCACTGTCGCGATTCCTTCGCCAGATTCGTGTGCCCTACTCGCAGGATTATATGTGGGCGACACTTGTGAAGCATTCTGGCATTGCTGCCGGCGTCATTGAATTGTTTCATGCTCGCTTCGACCCGCGCGCTGAATCAGGTCGCAGCGAAAAGCAGAATACGATTGCTGCACGTATTGAGGAGGAACTGCAGAAAGTCGAGAGCCTGGATGAGGACCGCATCCTGCGTCGCTTCATCAACGCGGTGCAGTCTGCGATCCGCACTAATTTCTATCAGACCGGCAAAGACGGCCAGCCGAAACCGCTGATCTCGGTCAAGTTCGAAAGTCGAAAGATCACCGACCTGCCGTTGCCGCGCCCGCTCTACGAAATTTTCGTCTACTCGCCGCGCGTCGAAGGCGTCCACATGCGATTTGGCAAGGTGGCGCGCGGCGGCATCCGCTGGTCGGACCGGCCACAAGATTTCCGTACTGAGATCCTTGGACTGGTGAAGGCGCAGCAGGTCAAGAACGCGGTCATCGTGCCGGTCGGCGCCAAAGGCGGCTTCGTGCCGAAGCTGATGCCGAAAGGTGCCGCGCGTGACGTGGTGCAGGCGGAAGGCGTTGCGACCTACAAGCTTTTCATTTCCTCGCTGCTCGATATCACCGATAATATTGGGCCCGACGGACAGATCATTCGCCCCGCGAATGTGGTGCGCCACGAAGGCGATGACCCGTATCTCGTGGTCGCTGCCGACAAGGGTACCGCGACATTTTCCGACATCGCCAACGGGATTTCGATCGAACACGACTACTGGCTTGGTGACGCATTCGCATCCGGCGGCTCGGCCGGCTACGACCACAAAGCCATGGGCATCACCGCGCGCGGCGCCTGGGAGGCCGTAAAGCGTCATTTCCGCGAGATGGACGTCGACATCGGCAAGACGCCGTTCAACGTTGTCGGGATTGGCGACATGTCGGGTGACGTGTTCGGCAACGGCATGCTGCGCGAAAACACGATCAGGCTGCTGGCAGCGTTCGATCATCGCGACATTTTTGTCGATCCTGATCCTGACCCGAAAAAGAGTTTTGCCGAGCGGACGCGGCTGTTCGCGCTGCCGCGGTCGAGCTGGCAGGACTATGACAAGGCGCTGATTTCCAAAGGTGGCGGCGTCTATCCGCGCACGGCGAAGGAAATCCGGTTGAGTGCCGAGGCTCGTAAGGTCTTCGGCGTCGGAGAATCCGTGACGCCGCAGGAGTTGATGAAAGCCATCCTGCGAGCACAGGCGGATCTGCTGTTCTTCGGTGGTATAGGCACATACATCCGTGCGTCGAATGAAAGCGACGAGGCGGCCGGCGATCGGGCAAATGACGCAATCCGCGTCACCGGTGCCGAGCTCAACTGCAAAGTGATCGGAGAGGGCGCTAATCTCGGCATGACGCAGCGCGGCCGCATTGAGGCGGCGCAACGCGGGATCAGGCTCAATACCGATGCGATCGATAATTCCGCCGGCGTAAATACCTCGGACGTCGAGGTCAACATCAAGATCGCGCTCAGCGCTCCGGTGCGCTCAGGTGCGTTGACGGTGGAGAAGCGCAACACGTTCCTTGCAGAAATGACCGACGAGGTTGCGCGCCTGGTATTGCGCAATAACTACCAGCAGACACTTGCACTTTCCCTGGCGCAGCGCCGCGGTCTCGAGGATCTCGGTTTCCAGCAACGCCTCATGCAGACGCTGGAACAACGCAGCGAGCTCGACCGAACTGTGGAGTTCCTGCCCGATGACATGACCCTGGGAGAACGGCGCAAGCGGAACGCCGGGCTCACGCGGCCCGAGCTTGCGGTGCTGCTCGCCTATGCCAAATTGTCGCTTTACGGCGAGTTGCTCGACAGCACGGTGCCAGACGATCCCTACCTCGGGCGTGAACTCAACCGCTATTTTCCGAAGGAAATGTCGGATCGCTATGACGATGCGCTGCATGCGCACCGGCTGAGGCGCGAAATCATTGCCACGCAGCTCACCAATTCGATGATCAATCGTGGCGGACCCACGCTGATCGTGCGAATCGCAGACCAGACGGGGGCGGCGTCATCATCGATCGCCGCCGCTTTTGCTGCGGTCCGCAATGGCTATGACCTGATCGAGCTCAATGGTGCGATCGACGCACTCGACAACAAGATTTCCGGCAAGGTCCAACTCGACCTTTATGCGGCCGTGCAAAACCTGTTGCTCGACCGGCTGGTCTGGTTCTTGCGCAATGTGGACCTGTCGCAAGGACTCGAAAAAATCATCGGGCACTATCGGGATGGCATCGCGCAGGTCGAAACGGCCCTTGATAAGGCGCTGTCTAAGGCTGCAACGGCTGTGCGCGACGCGCGCATCGCCGATCTGAGCAAGGCGGGGGTGCCAGAGACACTGGCGCGCCGTGTTGCCAATCTATCCGTGCTGAAGGCGGCGCCCGACATCGCATTGGTCGCTGACCGTGCCGGCAAGCCGGTCAGCGAAGTCACCGCCACTTATTTCGCGACGGAAGCTTTCTTCCAGCTCGACAGTGTGGCAAGCGCCGTACCCAATATCGTGGTTTCGGATTATTTCGATCGCCTCGCACTCGACCGCGCTCTCGATTCGATCGGCGATGCAGAGCGTCGGCTCACCGCGGCGATGGTCGCCAACGGACACGCCGGGGCCGACGCGGTGGAGGAATGGGTGCGGCCGCGCCAGGCCGAAGTCGAGCGCATTCGCTCGGCGATTCACCAGATCGCCGGTTCAGGCCTCACGTTGTCCAAGCTGTCGGTCGCTGCCAGCCTGCTGGGCGATCTGGCGCGTCAGTAGCTGCGCTCGCGGGATTCTAGTGTTTGAAATGACGCGTGCCGGTGAATACCATCGCAACGTTATGTGCATCGGCGGCCTCGATTACTTTCGCATCGTTTACCGAGCCGCCGGGCTGGATCACCGCGGTCGCACCGGCTTCGATGGCGACCAGCAGGCCGTCCGGAAACGGAAAGAACGCATCGGACGCAACAACTGAGCCTTTAGTGAGCGGAGCCGGGAGTTTTAGTTCTTTCGCGGCATCTTCCGCCTTGCGCGCAGCGATGCGTGCGGCATCGACGCGGCTCATCTGTCCGGCGCCGATTCCGACAGTGGCGCGATTCTTCGCATACACAATGGTGTTCGACTTCACGTGCTTGGCGACGCGGAAGGCAAAACGCAGATCGGCAAGCTCAGCGTCGCTCGGTTGACGCTTGGTCACGATGTGGAGCTGCATCTCGTCGACAACCGCATTATCACGTGATTGCACCAGCAAGCCGCCGGCCACGGATTTTACGGTCAGCCCGTCGGCGCGGGGGTCGGGCAGGCCGCCGGCGACCAGCAACCGCAGATTCTTTTTCGCCCCGACGATCTTGATCGCCTCTTCAGTCGCGTCCGGCGCGATGATGACTTCGGTAAAAATCTCGGTGATCGCTTTCGCAGCTTCAGCATCAAGCTTCCGGTTAAGCGCAACGATGCCGCCGAATGCCGACGTCGAATCGCATGCTAGCGCCTTGCGATACGCATCGAGCAGGTCGCGTCCTTCCGCCACGCCGCATGGATTGGCGTGCTTGACGATCACACATGCAGCCGTGCGGCCCGGATCGAACTCGGCAACACATTCATAGGCGGCGTCGGTGTCGTTGATGTTGTTGTAGGACAGTTGCTTGCCCTGCAACTGACGGGCCGTGGTGACGCCAAAACGCCGGCCGGGCGAGCGATAGAATGCCGCGGTTTGGTGAGGATTCTCGCCATAACGCAGCGCTTCCGCCAATATGCCGCCAAAAGCCCGATAGTCCGGGGCGTCATCGTGCAGCGTTTCCGCGAACCAGTTTGAAATCGCCGCGTCATAGGCGGCAGTGCGCGCATAGGCCTTAGCTGCGAGTTTCTGCCGCAATTCGAACGACACCATACCGTTGTGCGCGACCATTTCGCCAAGCACTTTTTCGTAGTCACTTGGATCGACCACAACGGCAACGTCCGCATGATTCTTGGCTGCCGCGCGAATCATCGCCGGCCCGCCGATGTCGATATTTTCAATGCAGTCGTCGAACGATGCACCCTTGTCGACCGTTGATTCGAACGGATAAAGATTGACCACAAGCAGATCGATCGGCCTGATCTGATGCTGCTCCATGGCCGCGGCGTGCTCCTTGTTGCCGCGGATCGCGAGCAGGCCGCCATGCACTTTCGGATGCAGCGTCTTGACGCGGCCGTCCATCATTTCAGGAGAGCCGGTCAGTTCGGCGACATCGATTGCGGCAAGTCCGGCATCCTTGAGAGCCTTGGCGGTGCCGCCCGTTGAAATCAGCTCAACGCCAAAGCCCGCCAGCGTGGTCGCAAATGCAACCAGACCGGTCTTGTCGGAGACCGAAAGCAAAGCGCGGGTTACGCGTCGCGGGTGGCTGGCCATGAGGCACGAGCTAGCACATCAACGGGCCTGAAGTGTATTCGGCCGTTGCGCATGTGGGCACTGCATCCACAAGCATCGATTCTATAGCGGCAATTCCGGCTCGTGAGCGCGGTCGGGACGTGCGCCCGGGCTTGCGGGCGGCGTATGGCGGAAGCTCCAGCGCACATTGCCCTGCTCGCCCACACGCCCATAAATGACAATTTGCACCGTTCGGCGCGGGCCGTCTGAGCCGGCCAAGAACACGCTTTCCTCGATTTCAACGGAGTCGGCCAAAGTTGCGAAGGTCCAAACTTCGCGATCCTGTAGAAGCAGGATGACGCCTCGTCCGTCAGCGAGGCGGCTCGCCTTGATTGCGGGGTGCAGATGAAACCGGATGGCAAATTCGACGTCTGGGCCTGAAGAGGGTGCCTGGCCGTCTGTCGTGGTGAAGCTGTCTTCTCCATCGAGCACCCGGCCATCTGCACTCAGCCGAATAGCGCGGTGGTGGATGATGTCGCAGTCGCTTGCATAGCCGTCGTGGGAGGCGCGCAGCACTGGGCCACTGGGATCGCGCTCAACATGGACATCGTGTGGCCCGCCCATGATTGTCGTGCCGCCTAACAGCCGCCGGGCTGCGGCGGATTCGAGAAAATGGCACGACGATTGGTCGTTAATCGTCACGGTCGAGTGCGCCGGCGTCGCACGTGCGACCTGGCGCCAATTCTCCTTGTTGACCGCCGGCAACCCGCAATTGACGACCAACCGCTGCTGCTTCCAGGACATTTCGAATGACAGACAGCCGGCATGCGCCTCCTGACTCACGGCTACCGGTGGGGCTTTTCCCGTATCCATCAGGAGCGCGGTCTGTCCGGCTTCGATGCGCTGATAGCCTGAATGCGGAGCATTCGAGACTGGCGTGCCCCGTGCATCGTCATAGGCCAGAACGGTGGCGAGCAGATCGACTGGCGTGGGGCCCATGCCATTGAACTGCGCAAAGTTTCCGTCGCCGTGGCGGAAGAAGCGCAGCATCGGCATGATCCGGTCGATGGCGTTATTGAGCGCCTGCGGTGGCTGCAACTGACGAGCGGAAAACAACTGACGCAACGGCAACAGGTCGGTCAGCAATTCAATCAGCGTGCCGGGATTTCGGCTGGTGTGGCCGCCGTCCGGCAGAATTTGCGTGCGCAATTCGTCGACCAGACGGCGCACGTTGGAACGCAAATATCCTGACTGGCCCTGCATGCAAAGCGTCGCATACGCCAGGGCGATCACGGCCTGCAGGCGGGGCAGGCCGTCGCGCGTTTCATTGAGCGTGCGGCGCAGATAGCGTATCTGTCGCGACAGGCTGCGGATAAAGCGACGATAAAAGCGCGCGTCGGCGTCCTGCAAGATAAAAGGTGCCTGGCTGAGCCAGCAGATCACGCGGCGCGAGAGAACGTCGGCACGCCAGCCCGTCGCGTGCCATCCGCCTTGGATGTTGATCCACTCGTCGATCAGCGAGCGCGCATTGGCGCGCGTGATCGCCGAATCGGCGGCGCGCAGATGGCGCAACCAGACGAAGCCGAGCAACGTCACCGCCCACTCGTCCGACGGCGGCGTCATCTCAAAAGGTGACCGGCGGTCGCAGATGACGACCTTCCCGGCAAAAGCAAAACGCCCGGCGTAGATTTCGCTTGCCCGCGTGGCATCCGCGGTGCGCAGGTCCTGCGGCGCAATCACCAGCCTGTCGGTCTTGGTCGAGGCAAAGCGCCAGCGCACCAGCGGGTGCGTATTGACGCTGCCGAGCAGGCTACGGAAAGCGCGGCGCCCGAGGAGCACGGAGAGTCTAGCTCGCTCCGCGACCGAAACCCGCATCATCAATCCGTTCGTCCCCTGATGCGCGTACTGATCCGTAAGCGCGGTTGACACGATAGCGAAGGGTCGGGAAAGCGCCAATATCTCAATCCGCCTGCGGATTTAGGCCGATTTGCAGGTGAGACGAGCAGCGTAAAAACCGTCGAGCCCTCCCCAGCGCGGATCCGAATCAGGCAGATGCATCGGCAACGTGCGCAGGTCACCATCGTCGGTGACGAATTCGCGGCGCTCGAAGACATCCTGGGGCGTAACAGGCTTCCGCGTAATGCGCGGATCGCGCGTCAGCAGCGCGGCGATCTGGTCCTCACATTCCTCCGGTTCCAGCGAGCAGACGCAATAGACAAGCACGCCGCCGGGCTTGAGCATACCGACTGCGCGGTCGAGAAGCTTGTGCTGTAAAGCCGTGAGTGCAGAAAGGTCGGCTTCGCTCTTGAGCCAGGGCACGTCGGGATGGCGGCGGATAGTTCCGGTCGAAGAGCACGGCGCATCGAGCAGGATCGCATCGAAGGGCTCCCCTGCCATTCCAGCGCGTCGACGGCAATGGTGTCGGCTTTCAACCCGAGACGCGATAGGTTCTCGCGCAAGCGGCTAAGCCGCGCGGGCGAACGATCGACCGCAGTTACCTCCGCGCCTGCAAGAGCGAGCTGCGCGGTTTTTCCGCCCGGCGCGGCGCAGAGGTCGGCGACCCGCGCACCGCGCAGATCGCCGAACAGATTTGCCGGCAGCGCTGCGGCTGCGTCCTGCACCCACCACGCGCCCTCTGAAAAACCCGGGAGCAATGAAATCGCGCCGTGCGCCGACGTTCGCACCGTTCCCGTTGGCAGCACGCGGCCGCGCAAGCGTTCCGCCCAGGAGTCGGCATTATCCTTGACCGTGATATCGAGAGCGGGCTCGTGTCCGATCGCGGTCGCGATGGCGCGAGCCGTGTCGCGACCGTAAGTCTTGCTCCAGCGCTTGAGCAGCCAATCCGGCGTATCACGCGACACGTCACCGGCCTGCACGGTTGCGCCCATTTGCGCGACGCGACGCAATACGGCATTCACGAGGCCGGCGTACCGTGCCGCACGCCGGTCGGCCTGAGCGAGGCGCACCGACAGGTCGACGGCTGCATGGTCGGGAACCTCGAGCCAAAGAATTTGAGCCGCCCCGAGCAGGAGGATGGTCTCGGCGCGCGGCGCGTCCGCGGGAAATCCCTTTTCGAGAAATCCCCCAACCAGATGGCGAAGTGTGCCAAGGCGCCGCAAAACCGTCGCAGCCAACCGGCGCGTCAGCGCGCGGTCGCGGTCGGGAAGTGTGGAAAGGCCCGTATGGGCGTTTTTGCCGGAGAGAAGCTCGTCGAGCGCGATGCGGCGCCGCAACACGCCGTCGAGGATATCGGCGGCGATTCTTCGGGCGGCAAGGCCGGGGACTTCCGGCTGGGGTGAGGTGCGCGGACGCGCCATACCCCGATAGTTGCCGCTAAATTGTGTCGAGGTCGCGAACTTCGGCTAAAAAATTCAGCAACGCACAGTTTTGCCCGGCGCCTATTGTTCGACGACCACTAGCGTACCGATGCCCACGGGCCGGTAAGGCTCCTGGCGGCGCCACCGGGGAATGAGCTCCTCGGCCAGGTCCGGGTCTTCAGCGAATCATGCCGGCCTCACGCGCCGGCCTTTGCCGCCTTTTTATTTTGCCGGTTATTGACCAGATCGTCCACGACAGCCGGATCTGCCAGTGTCGAAGTGTCGCCGAGGTTGCCGTACTCGTCTTCGGCGATCTTGCGGAGAATTCGCCGCATGATCTTGCCCGAGCGCGTCTTGGGCAGACCAGGCGCGAACTGGATCAAGTCGGGCGATGCAATCGGCCCGATCTCTTTGCGGACCCAGCCCACAAGCTCCTTGCGCAGGTCCTCAGTCGGCTTCTCGCCGGCCATCAACGTCACGTAGGCGTAGATGCCTTGGCCTTTGATGTCGTGCGGATAGCCGACGACAGCGGCCTCCGACACTTTCGGATGTGCGACCAGCGCGCTTTCGACTTCTGCGGTGCCGAGGCGGTGGCCGGCGACATTGATGACGTCGTCGACGCGGCCGGTGATCCAGTAGTAGCCGTCCTCATCGCGGCGGCAGCCGTCACCGGTGAAATACTTGCCCGCATACGTCTTGAAGTACGTGTCGATGAAGCGCTGGTGGTCGCCATAAACCGTGCGCATCTGGCCCGGCCACGATTCGACGATGCATAGATTGCCGCTGCCGGCGCCTTTGATCTCCTTGCCCTCGGCGTCCACGATCTGTGGGACGATGCCAAAGAATGGCCGCGTCGCCGAGCCCGGCTTGAGCTTGGTCGCGCCAGGCAGTGGCGTGATCAGGATGCCGCCGGTCTCGGTCTGCCACCATGTGTCGACGATCGGACAGCGAT
>Ga0247795_1000063_pt1 | contig 15533 bp, 15 predicted proteins | sample UWRJS016104C6_FD_179636 | JGI IMG/M metagenome (GOLD analysis project Ga0247795, IMG submission 179636) | Soil microbial communities from Arlington Agricultural Research Station in Wisconsin, United States - UWRJ-S016-104C-6 | ecosystem: Environmental > Terrestrial > Soil > Agricultural land...
ATGTAGAGCGAGAAGCGTGCCCCCGAAGCGTCCTCCGTGCGTTCCGCCGCCGCCGCGACCGGGTTGAGGTCGAGCTGGTCCCCGGAGCCGTTGACGGCGGAGTTGACGAGGACCAGGAGCAGCAGCACCGCGAGCCCGCCGGCGGTCCGCAGCAGGCGGCGCGAGAGCGGGTCGAGGGGCTCGCCGCCGAACGCCTGTCGCTTTCCTCTCGCCGGGCGAGAGTTTTGCGACACCGCGGGCGCGTCGCCCCCGCCGTGGCTTCCCCACAGGGATTGGCCGCCCGGGGGCGGGGAGGAGGTTGGCGCGTCTCCCGACAAGACATAAAGTCATCGGCATCGAGCGAAACGAAGCTGAGCATTCACCGAGGTCTGTGGACGAATGGGCTTGCTAGACCCGGCGCCGCCGCCGTTCGAGGTCTCCGAGTGGCGGCGCCTGCCGCACCTGCAGCGGATCAAGCCGCTGGCCCAGGACTGGGCGCTGAACGGGTTCGGGACCCCGGTCGCCGTCTACTTCCTCTACGTCTTCAAGATCCTCGCCTACGCGGGGCTCGGCGCCCTGCTGATCTTCGCCACCAGCGGCTGGCCCGCCTGGAGCGACCCGATCGTCTTCCAGAAGGCGGTGATCTGGACGATGCTGTGGGAGGTGCTGGGCCTCGGCGCCGGCTCGCTGCCGCTGACCCTGCGCTTCAGCCCGATGGTCGGCGGCTTCCTCTACTGGCTGCGGCCGGGGACGACGCGGCTGCCGCCCTGGCCCGAGCGGGTGCCCGGTACGCGGGGGACGACCCGGACCTGGCTCGACGTCGCTCTATATATAGGGCTGCTGGGGGCGGCGCTCCACCTGCTGCTGGCGCCGGGGGTGGACGGCAGCGCGCCCTGGGCCGAGGGCGAGGTGGCGCGGCTCGACCCGCTCGCGGTCGCGGTCCTGCTGGCGCTGCTCGGCGCCCTCGGGCTGCGGGACAAGGTCCCGTTCCTGGCGGCGCGGGCGGAGGTCTACGGCAACCTGGCGCTGATCTTCCTCTTCCCGCTGACCGACATGGTCCTCGCCGCGCAGCTCGTCTTCTTCTGCATCTGGTGGGGGGCGGCGTCCTCGAAGCTGAACCGCCACTTCCCCTTCGTGGTCACGGTGATGATCAGCAACACGCCCTGGAACAAATCGCGGGCGTTCAAGCGCCGCCTCTACCGCAACCACCCCGACGACCTCCTGCCCTCGCGGTTGGGCGCGTTCGACGCGCACCTCGGCACGGTGATCGAGTTCACCCTGCCGCTGGTCCTGCTGCTCACCAGCGGCGGCCTGCTGGGGACGCTCGCCCTGGCCGGGATGGTGATCTTCCACGTCCACATCTTCTCCACCTTCCCGCTGGCGGTGCCGCTGGAGTGGAACGTGTTCATGGTCTTCGGCCTCTTCTTCCTCTTCGGCCACTACGCCGACGTGCCCTTCTCGACGCTCGACGACCCGCTGCTGCTGGCGATCCTGGCGCTGACCTGCGTCGGGCTGCCGGTGCTGGGGAACTTCCGTCCCGACCTGGTCTCGTTCCTCCCCTCGATGCGCTACTACGCCGGCAACTGGGCGACGAGCCAGTGGCTGTTCCGGCGCGACACGGGGGCGGAGCGGAAGCTGGACCGCGAAGTCGTCAAGTCGGCGCCGATCGTCGAGGAGCAGCTGAAGAAATTCTACGAGCCGGAGATGATCGAGGTCCTCCTCTACAAAGGGCTCGCCTTCCGCTCGATGCACTCGCACGGGCGGGCGCTGAACGCGCTCTCGGCGCGGGCGGTCGACGACGTCGAGGACTACAGCGTGCGCGAGGGGGAGCTCGTCGCCGGCGTCGTCCTCGGCTACAACTTCGGCGATGGCCACTTCCACGACCACCGCCTGCTGGCCGCGGTGCAGGAGCGCTGCCGGTTCGGGCCCGGGGAGCTGCGGGTGGTGACGCTCGAGTCCCAGCCGGCGCACGTGCAGCGGCAGCGCTACCGGATCTGGGACGCGGCCGAGGGGCTGGTCGAGGAAGGCTGGGTCGACGTCCGCGAGATGGTCCGGCGCCAGCCCTGGCTGGTCGGCGACGAGCCGCTCCCCGTGCACCATGACTAGCGCGATCGTCGTCGGCTCCGGCCCCAACGGGCTCGCCTGCGCGGCGACGCTGGCGAGCCGGGGGGTGGCGGTGACGGTGATCGAGGCCGAGGAGACGATCGGCGGCGGCGCCCGCAGCTCCGAGCTGACCGTGCCGGGGCTGCTGCACGACGAGTGCAGCGCCACCCACCCGATGGCGGTCTCCTCGCCGGCGGTGGTCTCGCCGGGGCTGGAGCTGGAGCGCCACGGGCTCGAGTGGGCCTGGCCGGAGGTCGACCTCGCCCACCCGCTGGACGGGGGCGGGGGAGGGGTGATGCTGCGCTCGGTCGAGGCGACCGCGGCGGGCCTGGGCGCGGCCGGCGCCAGGTGGCGGCGGGTCTTCGGCCCGCCCGCGCAGGGCTACGACGCCCTGACCGAGGACATCTACCACCCGCTCTTCCACCTCCCGCGCCACCCGCTGCGGCTGGCCCGGTTCGGGCTGCCGACCCTGCTGCCGGCGACGAGGCTGGGGCGCTCGCTGGGGACGCCGGAGGCCGCGGCGCTCTTCGCCGGCGTCGCCGCCCACTCCTACGCGCGGCTCGACCGGCCGCTCAGCGCCGCGATCGGGATGGCGCTGGTCTGCTCCGGCCACGCCTACGGCTGGCCGGTGGCGAGGGGGGGCTCGATCGCGATCGCCAACGCCTGGGCGGCGGTTGTCCGCGAGCACGGAGGGCGGATCGAGACCGGGCGGCGGGTGCGCTCGCTGGACGAGCTGCCGCAGGCCGACGCCGTCGTCCTCGACCTCGCGCCGGCGGGGGTGCTGGAGCTGGCGGGGGACCGGCTGCCCTCGCGGGTCGCCCGCGCCTACCGTCGCTACAAGCACGGCCCCGGCGCCTTCAAGGTCGACCTCGCGGTCGAGGGCGGGGTGCCGTGGGAGATGGAGGCGGCCCGCCGCGCCGGCACCGTCCACCTCGCCGGCTCGCTCGAGGAGCTGGCCGACGCCGAGGCGCAGGTCAACCGCGGCCGGATGCCGGAGCGCCCCTTCGTCCTCGTCGGCCAGCAGTACCTCGCCGACCCCGGCCGCTCGCAGGGCGACCTGCACCCGGTCTGGGCCTACGCCCACGTCCCCAGCGGCTACACGGGCGACGCCACCGAGACCGTCCTCGACCAGATCGAACGCTTCGCCCCGGGCCTGCGCGAGCGCATCGTCGCCCGCGCCGTCCGCACCCCCGCCGAGCTCGAGACGGCGAACGCCAACTTCATCGGCGGCGACATCCTCACCGGCGCCAACACCCCCCTGCAGACCCTGCTCCGCCCCCGCCTCGCCCCGGTCCCCTACTGGACCGGCATCCCCGGCGTCTTCATCTGCTCCGCCGCCACCCCACCCGGCGCCGGCGCCCACGGCATCAACGGCTTCAACACCGCCGAAGCCGCGCTGCGCACGCTCTGAGCAAACGAGTGGGCAATTGACCCCCCTTATAGGTGTCGAACTGCCCACTGGATTTCTTTACCTAAAGGAGACGTTTAAAAACTGAAGAGTTCTTGATCGAGGAGCCGCTGTGCGGGAGGGTGAGCGTCGTGAAGTGGTGGGAGAAAACTCTCTTTTTTGGCGGCGCGGTTGTTCTGGCCGTGGCCCTATCCGTTGGCTATGTCGAAATCTGGGGCAAGGGGAGCGACACTGCGGGGGAAGGCTTCGAGGCTCGGATCCCCGCGGTCGAATTCCTCTATCTCGACGGTGATCGCGTCTTCAAATACCTGGCCGAGCTGGAAGGTGGAGAGGTCGGCTCCGTGCGCCGGATCTCGAAAGAGATCAAGTCGGTGAAAGTGGATGCGGGCCAGGGCGGCTTCGACGTGGGGGCGTCGTCACAGCACGAAAGCTCGGCGGAAAGCACGGTGACCCGAACCGAATCCAGCGCGCTGGGGCTGCTGCTCGCCAAGCTCGAAGACAACGAACGGGAATTCGTCCACTACCACGACGTGGACCTCGACAACGTCCAGGACCTGATGCAGGTCAGGGAGGGGATGCTGGTCAAGTTCGTCACCCACTACCTTCTCAGCCCCGGCTACATGCGTCCCTATGTAGTGGTCCGCCAATCGGCGACGCTTTCCGCCCTCTTCCCCGGTGATGGCGAAAGCAGCGCGGACCAGTCCGCCGCGCAGCGGCAGAAAGCGGAGTCCTTCGCGCACCAGGTCGGGCCGGACCCACGGCTGACCTTCGCCGTCGCACCTCCTCACGAGGACGGGGAAAAGCCGCTGAAGCTGCTGCTGCCGATGCGCTATCGCGGCCTCACCGAGGAGCGGAGCCTGCTCGAAAGAGGGCCCGACGAGTACACGGGCGGTCGGCTGGTGATCATCGGCAAGGTGATCCGCCTCTTCAAACATCGGGTTCGGTGCGACGGTGGCCGCTGCGTCGGCAAGGAGACCCCGGAGTACACGGATTGGGCGACCCGCGAGACCTGGCGGAACCCCCTGGAACAGGCGTCGAACTACCTGATCGACCACGTCAGCCACAGCTGCACGATGCCGCGGTTCGTGGGCGAAGACCAGAAGCGCCCGCAGAAAGGCAAGCCCTCGACCCAGGTCCTGGAAGGCCGCCCCTGCTTCCTCGGCAAGCTCCGGCGGCAGACTGAACTGCACGCTCCCGGGGCCGTGATCCTGCCGATCGCGATCTATAAGTAAGCGAGCCTCCGGCACGACGGTCAGGCAACCGGCAATTTCGTCGCCTGGTTCGGTCCCTCTGGAGGTGGCATAGGGGCTTTCAAGCCGCCTCCCAAGCTGTATTTACGGTTTCGACCAATGGAGCAAGTTGCTACCCCTTGCGGTGCTTGGGACGAAACTCTTTCTGCCGCTCGCCCCCGTCCCTATACCTACATGGTCGACGCAGAAGCCACCTACCTCGAGGCCGCAGCCCGAAAAGTCAAAGCCGAAGCCATGAAGGTGGAGGCCGAAATCCGCAAGCTGAAGGCCGAAGCCGCTGCCATCGACTTCGCCCGCCGCCGAGACCGGCTCCTGCTCCTGATCTTCCTGGCGGTCTCGTTGGGCCACCTCTAAGGTAATGTTTTGTCTTCAACATATGAAAAGAACTTTCTAGAAAAGATTCTCGAGGAGCGGACCGGACGCAATCCGGCCTTCCCGGACCTTGTGGACGCTGCGGCGCGTCGGCGTCCCCACCTCGACCGCGCGCTGCTGCCGTCGCCGGCGGCCGGTCACGGGTCTCCCTCCCCATTCTTTGATTCCTGCCCGTCCTTCGTGACCAGTCTCAGCGCAGTGGCGAAGAGGAGCGCGAGGCTGAGGGGGAAAAGCGCTGGGCTGTGTATGAAAAGCGCTATCTCGAGTCCGATTACGGCCAGGGTCAAGAGGACCTTCAGCGACAGATTGACTGTTCGTTCCCGCAAGAGCATCTTGCCGGCCTCTTTCATCAGGCCCAGATGCGCTTCTCTGGTTTCCAGGTCTAGGAGTTCGTGTTTGGCTCGCAGGGAAGGGCGGCCGTTATTGCTGAGGTCTCCAGCTTTCGAATCCTTCATCGGGTCTCTCCTGAGTTGGCGCGCAAACGCCGACGATCGTCCTGCCGAGCAGGCGACGCTCAGAAGAGCCCTGGATCCGGAGCTGTCCGTCTGCAGCGACTACAGGCGGACGGCTGCGGAGGAGGCCCTTAGCACGCCATGGCGAGATTGAAAGTCTTTGCTTTGCGCTCATAAGAATTAGAACGTTGGGTGGGTTGCGCGATTGTGTGAGGGGCGTCCTCGGACGCTGTCGGCAGCTCGCGGGTTGTGAAAGCTGCCTCTTGCAGCTGGGAGTCGACTGTGACTGTGTTCGCCGCGAACTGGTGTGTGTTCCTGACTGTGATGTGGTTTCGCGCGAGCAGTGTGTTCAAGCTGAACTGCTGCGATGTCCCAATCCTTACGATGCTCAGCGTGGCGATGGAGCTGGCGAGCAGAAGCCATGCCAGGTCGATGCCCGATGAGGGTGGGTGTTCCAAGAGTGCCGATTCGACTGTGGTGGTGACTGGCGCCAATATGACCATTGCGGCCAGAGAAGCGGCCAGCGCAAGAGCAAGGATTTTCATCCTTCTAATCATTTCTTTCTCCTTGATTGGCTTCCACCTGATGGAAGCTGCGAGAGGGAACCCGTTTGATGCCGCGATTTACCACTGCCTTTCCCGCGAGACGGGAGGGAGGCGGGCGACACTCTTGGCTGTTCGAGCAGAGGTGCGGCTTTGGGTTCCCTGGTCAGCGACGCCACCCAATGGCGTCCCGGTGAAAGTAACCGATTACACGAAAGGCTGTCAAGGTAATAAAAAGCGGCTGATCCACGGATCGATGGCCGCCGCTCAGTCCCCCGCCTCGATCGGGCGCGGGGGCAGCGGGGGGCCGGTGGCACCGGGACGGAATTCCAGGCGCCGCAGGCTGGGGACGAGGAGGATGGAGGCCTGGGTGACGGATATGACCACCGCGATCGCCCAGAGCGTGGTCGAGGTCCCGACGCCCGCCGCCAGGGGGCCGATCAGGGCCAGGCCCAGCGGCTCCAGCGCCAGCGAGCCGAACCAGTCGTAGGCCGTCACCCGCGAGAGCGACTCCTGGGGGATGTGCTGGGCGGCGACCGTCTCGTAGAGGACCTCGGCGAGGCCGACGGTGAGACCGGACACGAGCGCCCCGGCGGCGATCACCGCGGTCTGCGCCGGAATCGCCAGCAGGAGCACCGGCAGGGAGAAGAGGACGAGGATGCCCTCGCCGACCAGCAGCGGGCGGCGCGGCCGCACCATGAGGGCGAGGCCGCCGCCGAGCAGGCCGCCGGCTCCCCAGAGCGCCGCGATCAGCGCCCAGGAGCTGGAGCCGCCGAGCGAGTCCTCGGCGACGGCCGGCCCGAGCACCTGGAAGGCCGGGAGGAAGATGGCGTTGCTGACCGCGGCTGAGAAGACCGCCGCGACCAGCCAGCTGCGGCTGGAGAACTCCCGCCACCCGTGGCGCAACTCGGAGAAGAAGGCGCTCTCGACGCCCTCGGGGCGCACCCCCGGTGCCCGCACCCCCACCAGGCACACCGTGCTGACCGCGAAGGTGGCAGCGTCGATGGCGAACGCGGTTCCGGGCGTCCCCAGCGCCAGCAGCGCTCCCGCCAGCGCCGGTCCCGCCACCTTGCCGCCGTGGCGGGAGAGGTTGAGCAGCGCGTTCGCCTCCTGCAGCCGGCGGCCGGGGACGAGCTGGGGGACGATCGCGTTCGCAGCGGGGTTGAAGAAGGCGGTGGCAGCGCCGTTGATCGCGTAGAGGAGCGCCAGCTGCCAGATCTCGGCGACGCCCGTCAACAGCAGCACCGCGATGATCCCCGTCGACACCGTGCGGACGAGGTCGGCTCCCAGCATCGAGACCCGCGGGGAGACGCGGTCGCCGACGACGCCGCCGACCAGCAGCAGGGCGATCATCGGCACGCTGTGGGCGGCGAGCACCAGCCCGAGGTCGGTCGCCGAGCCGGTCAGGTCGAGGACGGCGAAGGCGATCGCCACCGGCGCGATCCCGTCGCCGACCAGGGAGGTCGTGCGGCCGAGGAAGAGCCGCCGGTAGTTCGGTTCCCGCAATACCGCCAGTCGACTGGAGATTGACACCCGAGCCAGGATAGGCGCGGGTTAAGGAAGCTCGGGCCCGGGGTAGCTCCGCCTCACCAGGGCACTATGGGAACTTCATCCAAAACCGAGCGCGAGCCTGCCGGGCGCGAGCACGAGTTCGGCTCCTCGCCGCCGCTGACGATCGGGGTCGAGGAGGAGCTGCTGCTGGTCGACGCCGGCTGCGGGCTCGTCGCCGAGGGCGAAGCGGTGATGGAGCGGATCGACCCCGGCCACCGCAAGGCGGTCTCGACCGAGATCTTCGCGACCCAGATCGAGCTCAAGACCGGGATCTGCCTCGACGCCGCCCAGGCCGCCCGCGAGCTGGCCGAGGTGCGCCGCGCGGTCGTCGCCACCGGGGCGCGGCTGATGGGCTCGGGGCTCTACCCCGGCGACTCGGGCGAGCCGGCGCTGGTCGAGAAGTCCCGCTACGTGCCGGTGAAGAACGACCTGGTCAGCCTGCTCTCGACCCCGCCCTGCGGGCTGCACGTGCACGTCGGCGTCCCCGATCCCGAAACCGCCGTCGCCGTTGCCAACGCGATGCGCCACCACCTGCCGCTGCTGGCGGCGCTGACCGCCAACTCGCCCTTCCGCGACGGCGAGGACACGGGGATGGCGAGCGCCCGCGCCAGCGTCGTCCGCAGCTACCCGCGCTTCGAACTGCCGCGCGCCTTCCGCGACTACGAGGACTTTCTCCGCGTCGCCGACCAGCTGATCACCGCCGCCGGCGTCGACGACTACACCTACCTCTGGTGGGACGTGCGGCCGCACCCGAAGCTGGGGACGGTCGAGGTGCGGGGGATGGACGTGCAGCCGCGGCCGGAGGAAAACGCCGCGATCGGTGCCCTGATCCAGGCCCTGGCGGCGAAGGAGATCGACCGCCCCGGCGCCCCCGGCCTCACCCGCGAGGCGATCGAGGAGTCCTACTACCAGGCCGGTCGCTACGGCCTCGAGGCGCGCCTGATGGTCGACGACCACACCGCCGCGCCCGCCCTCGAGGTCGCCCGCGCCACCCTCGAGCAGGCCCGCCCCTACGCCGCCGACCTCGGCGGCGAGGGCGCCCTGGAAGAGATCGACCGCATCCTCGCCGAGGGCAACGGAGCCGAGCGCCAGCGCCGCGTGCACGGCGAGCGGGGGATGGAGGCGCTGCTGCGGGATCTGGCGGAGCGGACGCGGGAGTAGCTCGGCCGCGAAAAATTGGCGCGATCGCCGGGGCGGCGCTAAAGTAACCGCAAGCTCTTGATTTGAGCCATCAGGCCCCGACTGCGACGCGTATCAGCGCGGTTTTCCTTCGGGATCACGAGCGGACATAGCTCGACCCCTTACCTCAAGGCTAGAAATGACTCGCTGTCTACGGGCAGCATGGAGAAAATGAAGACCGGGGGGAGAGCACCAGCTCACGGCCTTGCCACGGAGCTGAAAATAGTCGCTGATGTGAGTCGGCCCGCACAGCAATTTCGTCTTAGTCGCACGGTGCGATCTCAGGCAAGGGGGGATCGGGCAATGTGCGCACAGGACAGAAATTGCTTGTTCCGCCCCGCAAGAAGTCCCAGCCAGACCCCCCGCCCCGGCTCGACACGCCGGAGCAGATTCACCACTCCGAAGCACGCGACCGCGCGCTGATCACACGTGCGCAACGGGAGCAGGAGGAGACCGCCGCGAATCGCGCCCAGTTCGAGCTCATCCGGGACAAGATCGTCTTCGCCGTCGAGCTCCTCGTGGCCATCGCCCTCGCAACCGCCGCGCTGGTCGCCTCACTGCGAGACCCGGAGCTGATCCCACTGCTCCTCCTGAGTGGTGGAGGGGTCGGAGGCGTGGCCGCGTTCGTCAGGCGGCGTGCCTCGGAGCAGGGGCCCTAGCCAGGGACCGGCATTGCAAACGTTGTGGTTTGCCACAACCGGTAGGCTGCGCCGCGCAATGCGCAGGGGGATTGTCATTGGCGTGGTGGGGCTGCTGACCCTCGTCTTCGTTTCGGGAGCGGCTGCGCAGGGACGCACCCACACTGAAGTCCTGCGGCCGAATACCGGGGCGTTTGTCTACTTGGGCAAGGCTCACGGCTATGAGCTCAGATTCGCGATGCCGACTCCGAGGATCGCGGTGCTGTATGTCTCCAAGACGAGAGAGGAGATCTCGCCGTCGACCTTCGCGGCTAGCTCGTATGCGGTCAGAGTTCCTTCCGATGCCCTGAAGAGGGGATTGATTCGCGCCCGCTTCCCGTCGCTCGGCAGGGTGTCGCTGCGCTTTGAGCCGAGCGGCAAGCGACGGGTTCACCGTGGGTCATCCCGCTGTCGCGGCAGGCGCGGCGTGAGGGAAGAGGGCACGTTCCGCGGCACGGTCTCACTCGAAGGCGAAGACGGCTACTTCAGAGCCAAGGCTCATAGCGGAGAGGGCATATTGGACCGGTCGTTCCGCCGCGTGTGCAAGACGAGGGGTGATGTCTACCCAGGTGACCTCGTTAGACCGCTGTGGAGCTATGTGGCCTCTGGTTTCAGCTTCAAATTCTCGTCAATTGGAGGCACCGTTGCCCTGCTCTACGCAGTAGCTGATGAGGGAGGTCGCTACATCGGCATCCGTGCCGCTCATTACGAGGGTGCACCGCCCGGTGCCGAAATACAGCTGCAGACCCTGGAGTGGCGGTCCGGGATGGCGATCGGTCGATTGGCATACCTCGAAGGCGGCGCTCCCGGAACTCTGACCACGAGCATGCCAGGCGTTCACCCGGCCTTTGCCACCCTGGCGCCGCCCTCGCCTTTCCACGGGGAAGGCGACTTCTACGAGAACTCAGCGACCTCGCATAGCTGGACCGGCACCCTCGGCGTTTCGCTGCCGGGCCTGGACCTGCCGCTCACCGGCGAGGAGTTCAAGACCAGCCTCTGCGTCGTCAGTCCGCTGAAGACTCCGGACGGGTGCGATTTCGTCAAAACGAAGCCGGTGAGGGGAGCCCGCGTCGACGTGCCCCCTCCCTGGAGACAGCCATGACTTTGTGGCGATTCCTCCGGGTTGCCGGGGTGGTTTTTGTCGGTTCGATGGTCCCGGCGTCCTTCGCTGCAGCCGCTCCAAAGCACTACATCGCTTCCTCCGGCCATGTGACGGAAGTGCAGCTGCGAGGGTCAAACGGCTACCAATTACAGGTCTTCGCCGACTATCGCCACGTAGTAACCGTTGTTGCGCGCCGCGGTGGCTTGATGACGGAATATTCGGTTCGGGGAACCGAGAATGGAAAGTACGGCGTCAAGGCTCGCCTTTCGGGTCTCGGCAGCGTCCAGTTCCGGTTCGTACCGAACGGCCGCCAGCATCGAGCCACGGCTCCGCCGTGGTGCGAGGGTCCGGGTGGGTGGCTGCTCGAGGGTGTCGTGCGCGGGCGTATCCGGTTCACTGGTGAAGACGGCTACACCCAGGTCGCGGTGAAGCGAGCCAAGGCAGAGGTAGAGACTTGGCCTAGGAGGCGATGCCGTGTTCTGGAACCAGGGAGAGGGCCGCGCAAGTGGACCGCGTCCTTCGAAGCCTTCCGCGAGGTGCCCCCCAATGTCCTCTTCTTGGTGAAGCGTTATGCAAAGCGGTTTCGCCCGAGCTCGCGGCGAGTTGTCTTCCAGATGTACGCTGGTTTCTCCCGGGGTCCCGTTCATATACTCCGCACGGCTTCAGCGGCAGCCAGCGTCTCGAGCCTCGTTTTTCTGGACCCGAAATCAGCTCCGGAAAACTTCACCGTCGCACCGCCGCCGCCGTTCAGCGGAACCGCCACCTTCCAGCGCACCCCCGAATCGGTCTTCGCTTGGGAAGGCGACCTGAGCGTCCAGTTCCCCGGAGTCGCGCCCATCGCGCTGGCGGGACCAGCCTTCCATGCGAGCTTCTGTGCCTTGCGTGGCTGCGTCAGCCAGAGCTCTTCGATTAGCTCGGATGCGGTGATTACGAGCGGCGCTAAACGCGCCCGCTGACTACTGCGGCGCCGGCAGCTTTAGCCGTTTGCGCGCGGCGACCACGGCGGCGACCGAGGAGCGGCAGGCTTTGGCGATCTCGCCGTTGCCGTGGCCGGGGCGGCGGCGGACCTCGAACTCGACCAGGGCGGTGCGGCGGAGCTTGGCTCGCTCTTCGAGGCCGTAGTCCTCGGGGGCCGCTTCAAGGGCGGCCTGGGCGGCGCGCTCGCGGCGGCAGAGGAGGCAGAAGGTGCCCTCCTTGGACGCCGACCAGCTTTCGGGCAGCTCGACCTTCTCACCGCCGAGGCGGCTGAGGGTCACCCCGCAGTGATCGCAGGTCCATTTGTTCGCGGTAGAAACGCTCATAAAACTGATGGGTCGGCGAGGGACGAAGCTGCCGAACCCGTCCACCTACGGTAGCAGGGTCGTCCTTTTGCCCTGCTGCCACGCACGAACCGCGCTGGGTTGGCGCCGCCTCGCAAGCCCGCTTTACCCGCCTCCTACACTTGTTGGATGCCCAGCGAGGGAACCTCCGAGCCCACCTACACGCTCTATCGCCGCGGCCTCGAGCTGCTCGAGGACGGCGACTTCGAGCACGCGACCGCGCCGCTGGCCGAGGCCGCCCGCCGCGCCCCGGAGAAGACCTCGGTCCGCGAGGCGCTCGGCCGCGCCTACTTCCGCTCCGGCCGCTTCGCCCCCGCCGCGGCCGAGTTCGAGGCCGTCGTCGAGTCCCACCCGGTCAACGACTACGCCCACTTCTGCCTCGGCCGCGCCCTCAGCAAGACCGGCCAAACCCACCGCGCCCGCCACCACCTGGCGCTCGCCTGCAACCTGCGCCCGGAGCGGCGGGACTACCGGTACTACCGGCGGTTGCTGGAAGCGGGAGTGGGTTGAAGCAAGCCTTGGCGACGAAGAGATTCTTCGCTTCGGCGGCTGAAGTATTCGAGTTCCCTGAGGACTGCTTCCATTTCTTCGAATTCCTTGCGAGCGACGGGATTCTTGATCTGATCGAGGTCGGTGATCAGAGGGGGATCCGAGATGTCGCTTCGAAATCTTTTGTCTTCCATGGGCATAGGTTAGCGTTTAGCTTCCAGCCGTTCCAGGCGCTGCTCGTGCGAGCGAAGTTTGTTCAGGATTTGACGGTCAATCTCCTTATGACGAGCGATGAAGTCCTGCTGATCGACCACCGTCTCCGCCTTTACCCCTTTGGGCCCAAACTCCGTGAAGCCCCTCCCGTTGAGTGCCAGGAGAATCGCCACCACGGCCAGGTAGAAGGCGACGAAGAAGGCGGCGCCGATCTCCAGGCGGTAGATCTCCGGGGACTGCAGGGACGGGGTGGGGGACCTGGGCGCTTCCCGCTGGGAGCGGCCGCTACAGGCCGGCGACCAGCTTCCCCACCGTTTCCTGCGAGAAGTAGGGGCTGTAGGTGTGGGAGGGGTCGTCGACGTGCAGGTAGGAGTTGAGGCCGTTGATCTGGGTGCCGTCGCCGATCAGCCAGCCGCCGCCGCTGGCGCCCGGGGCCCAGTGGCAGCCGATGCCGAGGGTCGGCGGGCCGGGAAAGGGGAAGCTGAGCCGGTCGTCGCCGACGTAGGAGGAGCGGCAGCCCTGCAGCCGCTTCACGTTGCCGGGGTAGCCGAAGCTGGCGAAGCGCTGGTTGCGGGGGAGGTCGAGGGCGATCGTGGCGCCGCCGCCGACCGCGTCGGCGAGGTCGATGCCGCGGTTGTTGGGGTGGGTGAGGAAGGCGCCGAGGTCGAAGTCGGGGTTGCTGAGGTTCTGCCACTGCGGCGGCGCGAAGACCTTGTTGGCTTTGGCCGGGAAGGCGCCGAAGGGGGCCTTGCCGGCGGTGTAGGCGGGGACGAAGAGAAGGTTCCGGTACCAGAGGTTGCCGAAGTTTTCGGCGCCGGCGTTGACGCAGTGGCCGGCGGTCAGCACCAGCTGGCGGCTGGCGCTGTCGATCGCCGTGCCCGAGCAGTAGCCCCGTTTGCTCCCGACCTTGATGAAGATGCGGCCGTTGAACGAGTAGGGCGGGTCCTGCGGCGTGGCGATGGTGAGGAAGCTGGCGCTGGCGACGGGGGCGGGGGCGGAACGGCCGAAGCGCAGGCTCGGCTCCCCCTTGCCGTCGAGGACGAGCTCGAGCGGTCGCGCGCTCTCCATCCGCTGCGGGGTCCAGTAGCGGAGGGTGCGGGCGGCTTCGCTCCGCGGGGAGCCGCTGGCTTCTTCGGCCAGGAGGATCAGCCCGAGGGCGATGATCATGAGGATCAGTACCGTCGTGAGCTTGAGACTGCGGGCGCCGGGTGCCTGCCGATGCATCTCGCCGGAAAGGATAAACGGAGTTGAGTGGCGGGGCGACCCGAAGGCCGCCCCGCGCGGGATCGGCGTCAGCTGACGAGCGGGATCACGCAGCGGAATTGCTTGGTGGCGGTGGAGGCGGCGGATTTGACTTCGCCGGAGGGAGTCACCGTGAGAACCGCATAAGTGTCCGGCCCCGAGATATTGGTGGGGTTCCCGCTCCACTCTTCATCCGCCAGCGTGTTCCCCGGCTGCTGCGAGAAGGCAACGAGCGAGAGCGCGTCGGGGAGCTCGCCCCCCTCGCTGGCGCAGGAGGCCGCCGCCGCGGGGGCGGTGAGCGAGGTGACGTTCGGCTCCGACTGCCAGCAGGCGCCGGCGTAGAGCTGGGTGCCGGGCTTGCATTCGGCGGTGTGGCCGTCGCCGAGGGTTTTCGCGTTGTCCGCCACCAGCGCGTTCTGCGCGACCACGGCTTCCTGCGCCTTCTCGGCGCTCTCGGCCCGAGCCGCCTGCGGAACCGTGCCCAGGGTGGAGGTGTCGATGTGGATCCCGGTGATCGAGCCGGGCGCCAGCTGGCCGCCGCGGATCGCCCCCGGCTTCAGCCGGTTCCCCGGCACCGACCCCATCGCCAGCCGGTTCCCCGGCAGCGATTTCACCTTGATCGCCTTCCCGTTGATCTTCGCCGCCGCATAGACGGTCCCGCTCAGCGCAACCACCAGCGCCAAGCCGGCCAACACCAGCGCCGGCGCCTGCCGGCGAATTCCCCTACTCATCGATTTCTCCCTTGCGTATCGGTTGACCAAACCAGGCTCGAGCACCGCCCGAACCCGTTAGAGCGGCGGCAACCTAACGCCAAAAAACCAGCCCTGGACGAATGTCTACACCAGAGTTCGTCAAAGATCCGATGGCGCGTTTGTTAAGGAATGACGTAGACGCGCGTCCGCCCGCATCCTCCCGAGCTCCCAAAGAGGTCAGGGAATCCATGCCACAACCAGACAACCTGTTCACCTCTCCGCAGACCAGGCCATGCTTAGGAAAGACCACATTTTGCACCTTTGCGGCAAATGCCTAAGACACAGCGTCCAGTTATCAACGAAAGAGAAACGCTCCGATCACCCAGATCGGTCTTTATTTCCAGGACACCCTGTCCAAAAACTCGGTATTGAAAATCGCTCGCAGACGTTCAGGATGCCGCGCTGACTGGTGCACGGCAGGTCCGCGGGTTCCGGCTCGGTGGCCACGAAGAAGGCGGGGATGAATTGGAGAAGGTAGAGCGGTCGCGTCGCGTAGGAGGAGCGTCTCACGTCGTGCTCCTGGTCACCGGAGCTTTGCTGGGGGCGCTTCTGGCTATGCCTTCGGCTGCTTTTGCGACCGAACTTCCGTCGACCATCACGAAAAACACGACCCTTACGGCCGCCGGCAATCCCTACACCGGCAGCTCGACGATCGAATCGGGCGTAACTCTCAAAGTAGAACCGGGCGTCAAATTCACGATCAGCACCCTGATCGTCAAAGGCACCCTCAAAGCTGAAGGAACGGCAGAAGCCCCCGTTGTCTTCACCTCCTCTGCCAAAGAACCGAAAGCCGGCGACTGGCAGAACATCAAATTCGAATCCGGCAGCGGCGGCCTCCTCGACCACACCGAAGTCCGCTACGGCGGATACGTCAACAACAGCGCCGTGATCGAAATCACCGCC
>Ga0247795_1000067_pt1 | contig 14471 bp, 27 predicted proteins | sample UWRJS016104C6_FD_179636 | JGI IMG/M metagenome (GOLD analysis project Ga0247795, IMG submission 179636) | Soil microbial communities from Arlington Agricultural Research Station in Wisconsin, United States - UWRJ-S016-104C-6 | ecosystem: Environmental > Terrestrial > Soil > Agricultural land...
AAAGAGGCCCCTGCCATTCGAGAGCGTATCGTGCGCTCTCGCACGAGCACGAAATCCCATGATTAAACTCCGCATCCTTGTCGGCGGGAAGGTGCGCTTAGAATGGCGCACCTCGCCCGGGCGCTTGCGCGCCGTGCTGGACCTTATCCGCCTCGAACTCGATCGCATCTCGCCCGCTCGGGCGATCGTCGTGGTGGCGGACTACGGTGACATAGCCGCGATCGTCTATAGAAGGGAGCCCATCCGTGGACGCACTCTATCTCATACTGCATAAAGTCCACGGGGAACCTGCGTTCGACGTGGCGAGCCGCTTGTCGATCGGCGAGGAACTCGCCTGGATCATTCCGACCTCGGGCCACCGGGCCTATCCCTGGCGCCACTGGCGCCTCGAGGACTTGGCCGACATCTCCGACATCACTTCAAGCGGAACGCACGACCAGCCCTGGACACACGACGGCGACCTACCGCCCGACTGGCCGGACCACTACCAGGCAAGCCCCGCCCCCATCTCTTCTAGAGCGCGGCCCGTTCGGGTCAGGGCCCGGGCCACTGCGGCCGACGACGTTTCGGCCCTATTCGGAGGAGGATCCAGTGAATAAGCTCTACCGCACCTATCTCTTCAAGGACAAGGACCCAGTTATCGACATCGCACGCACTTGCGTGCAGATCTTCGCCGTTACCAACAATATCTCCTTCGGTCGAGCACTCTCCGTGCTCGAGAAGGCCTCGGGCGTGAGCCGGAAAACTATGGAAAACTGGTTCGGGGGACCCACGGTCAGCCCGCGCTTTTGCTGCGTCGCCGCAGTTGTGCGCGCGACTGGCGAGGAAATCCGGGTCGGCAAAAACCCTGTCGGTCGCACTCGCCATCTCGTTGCGGTGGCCTGACCACATGACCGATTTCGAGGCCAGAGACCTAATCATGGCTCTGATCCGGGACACCGAGCATCCGATGTCCCCTATCATAGTCCGTGACGTCCACGACGCGGTGCGTCGTCTCAACGAGCTGATGATTATCGCGGGCGCGGACCCAGATGGAGTCCATCGCTGCGCCAACTTACTTCTAGCTGCTGTTCCACCAGATGAAAAGGAGACCCTTCCAATTACCCGCGAGTGGATTGTAGCACTCGGGGCCATGCTAAGTACCTCAATCGAGGGCTATCTTAACCAACTACTGGCAACAAAAAATGAAGCGGATTGAAGATATCCTAGAATACAACCCTGAAACAGGTGTATTCAAGTGGAAATCTGGTCCTTTGGTCAATAGGCCAGTAGGAACTATGGACAGAGGTTATCTTAGGATCACTGTCAACGGGATAAAATACAAAGCTAGTAGATTGGCTTGGTACCTATACTATGGGGTGTGGCCTGGAGAGATTGACCACATCAATAGGCAGAAGGATGATGATAGAATAGCTAATCTTAGAGATGTGTCGCGGTCTGAGAACCAAATTAACACTCCAGCTAGAACTTCCTCTGGAGAGAAAGGAGTCTATTACAGATGGAATGTAAGGAAGTGGGTCGTCTACGTTAGACGGGGCTACAGACTTCGCTATCTCGGCGGCTTTCCCTCTAGAGAAGAGGCGATAAGAGCCAGAGATAAATATTTAACGAGTGGCAACAAAAGGTGACCACTATGACATACACTCTCACCGTCTCCGGGCGGGAACTTGAAGCAACTGAGGAACAGGCTGCCATCATCGACTACGCCTTGGGGAACCAAGGGGTTCCCCAAAACCTGCTTATCAATGCGCTCGCGGGCGCGGCCAAGACCTCTACCCTCCGCTTCCTGTGCAAGTACATGCCCCTCGTGCCCACCCTCTCGTTAGCGTTCAACAAGCGCATCGCGGACGAGATGTCCAAAGTTTTGCCCGGGCACGTGCGCTGCGCCACTATGAACTCGATCGGGCACCGAGTCTGGGGCTCGGCCGTGGGCAAGCGGCTCGTGCTCGACACACGGAAGAACTTCAATCTAGTTAAAGAGGGCATCGAGAAACTCTCTCGTCTAGAGAAGCAGTACGCCTTCGAGGACTTCGGCGAGATCATGAAAACAATCTCGCGCGCGAAGCTCAATGGCTACATCCCGACCGGAGCGGCAACCGGGCGGTCCCTCTTGACCGCCGATGAGTTCTTCGGGGGTCTCGACGAGGAGCCCGAGGGCTGGTTCATGGAGTTGGTCAACAACGCCCTCTTAGCTAGCATCAAACAGGCCTACGCCGGGCTCATAGATTTCGACGACCAGATCTACATGCCCACCCTCTTCGGGGGCTCGTTTCCCCAGCACCCCCGCGTACTCGCGGACGAGGCCCAGGACTTTAGTAGGCTAAACCATGTGATGCTGGAGAAACTCGTCCCAAAAGAGTCCTGGCTCTGTGCAGTAGGTGACCCGTGGCAATCTATCTATGCTTTCCGGGGCGCGGACTCCAACAGCATGACATGGCTGAGAGACAGGTTCTCGATGCACGAGATGACACTCTCCGTCTCGTTCCGCTGCGCACAGTCCATTGTGCGCAACGCGCACTCGCGCGTTCCCCACATGCGCTGGCCTTCTTGGGCCGCCGAGGGCGAAGTCACCACGCTTACTGAGTGGGATGCTACGTCCATCCCTGACAACGCAGCAGTGATTTGCCGCAACAACGCCCCACTCTTATCGTGCGCCCTCATCCTTTTGAGGGCGGCGCGCGGCGTCCACCTCGTAGGAACTGACCTGGGTCCACAACTTGTGAAGGCCCTCAAGAAACTCGGTACACCCGAGATGGAGCAGGCTGATGTCTTCGCGGCAATCGACTCGTGGGAACAAGAGAAACTCCGCAAAGCCCGAAACGCGGGAGTTGTCGCGGATAAGGCTGAGTGTTTACGTGTTTTCGCAGGTTTCGGGCCTACTCTCGGCGCAGCTATTGCATACTGCGAGCATCTCTTTGCGTCAAAAGGACCCATACAACTTCTCTCAGGACATAAAAGCAAAGGACTTGAATGGTCGGTTGTCTATCATCTGGACCCCCAGCGATGTCCCAGCCCCTGGGCTAAAGACGGAGAGTCTCTCGAACAAGAACTCAACGTCAAGTATGTTATCGAAACGCGAGCGAAAGAGAAGCTCTTCTTTGTCAGACTAGAGGACTTCAATGGAGGCAATCACGATGACTAAGAAACCAGACTTCCTACGTGGGGGCACCTTGCCCCCACCGGGCGAGGTGGAGTGGAAGCTTCTCCACCCCAAGATGACGCTGGAGCACCTGGGCTACATCCCAGGCTGGCTGCGGGTCGAAGACCCGCGCTCCGCGCGCGAGCAGATCGACGCGGGCTACGCTTTCGGGGGGTTCCAGCCTTTTGAGGGCTTCCGCCTCGGCGGAGACAACAGCCTCTCTTACCCCGGTGACCCGCCCATGCGGCCCTTGGCCGAGGCGCGCCTCCGTGACGAACTCGTCGTGTTCTATCCTCACTCTTGGGTGGCCATTATTCAGCCCGACCGCATCTTTGTGGTCGCGAGGATCGACTGATGGGAGGCTTCAATAAAAGCTCCAAGGCCTTTGGAGACGTCCAAGAACTTTTGGAGCGCGCCCTCCGCGCTCCAAAGGGTATTCGTATCCCTTGCTCTAGTAGGTCCGCGGCAATCACACTGCGCGCCCGCGCTAACTATCTTAGAAAGATCGACCGCGCCCTCAACAGAGACATCCACCCCGACAAGAGCCACCCGATGCACGGCAACTCCCTGTTCGATACTCTCGTGCTGCGCATCCCCGCCAAGGGCTCGCCCGAGGAGAACGTCCTCTACATCGAGCCGCGCCTCGTAGACAACTTCGTAGTGGAGGAGATCACCTAGAAAATAATTATGGAGTCTGTGTCGATTTCGGTTGACACGGCGGGAGATATGTGCAATCATCCCGATATGGCCCGCTCGTTATGGGTCACTTGTTCCAAAACGGGGCCAGCGGCCCGCAACAAGGAGGACTATCTACCATGGCTAACGGTTACGAAGAGATCACGATCCAGGGCAAGACCTTCAAGGTCCCAGTGCGGTACTCCGCTGGGCACCAGCTCACCGAGGGCGAGGCGGGCGCACTTAACCAGACCTACCACGAGAACCTTCGCAATAACTTCGCCAAGAAGGTGAACGAGGGCGACGAGGCGGGCATCACCCAGGAAGTCCTCCAGCAACAGCTCGATGACTACGCCAACGACTACCAGTTCGGCGTTCGCACTGGCGGCGGCGGGTTCCGAGGCGACCCGGTTATGACCCTCGCCATGAACATCGCCCGCGAGATGGTCCGTCAGGCCATCAAGTCCAAGAACCTCGATCAGGAGCAGTGGCCAGCGCAGCGCGTTTCTGCGGCCGCGAAGCAACTTATCGACTCGCAGGGCGAGAATGGCAAGATCGTCGCGACCGCCCGCGCTCAGGTCGAGGCCGAGAAGGCTGCGGCCAAGGAGGCAATGCAGGCGGTGAGCGAGATGCTTGACGCTTCTGCGCAAGCGGCCCAATAAGGCCAAGGCCTAGAGTTCACGCAGCAGTATTGTCACACCGACCGCTGCGTGTCGGGAGGCTCCGGGGTTTGTCTTAGCGTCCCCGGAGCCAACCTCGCTAAAGCGGAGGCCAAATGACCGCGATCCAGATAGCACTCGAAACCCTCAATCGAGAGAAGGGCAAGCTAGCGGCCGAGATTGAGATGCTGCGGGCGGCTGACAAAGTTCGCGTGACAGTCCACGAGGCTGAAATCCGGCGTCTCGCTATCGAATGCGGGAAGGTCAAGGACGAGATCGAGCGGCTGCGAACTGCACCGTGGGTTTTTCGCTGCTCATGTCAGATAGCGGATGTGATAGCGCCCGACTGTGCGGCTAGAGGGTGGTGTAAAGAGCGCCGCGCCCTGGAGACCAAGCCATGACCGCGGAGCGGTTGCCCGTTCTTCACCACTGGTATGCAGCTTTGTCGTCAGAGCACGGAATAGAACTCGCGTGCTCTGACGCGGAGGCTGTGAGGCAGCGACTCTACGCTGCCCGCCGCGAGGCCAAAGACGAGGACTTGGAACAGATCGGCATCGCCATTAGCCCATTTGACCCGACCCGGCTATGGCTCGTCAGGAAGAAGAAAGATGCGAAAACTTAGGCGCTCTGGTCTTATTAGAGATCCTAAAGAGGTAGTAGAGTGGCTCAAACAAAGGGCCACTAGGAAGGGTGACTGTTTAATAACACATCTCGGTAGAGCGAAAGGATATCCAGCAACGGCGGTAGCTGGTGAAGATTGGGAGGTTCATCGCCTTGTTTTTACTGTAGAGAAAGGCCCTATTCCAGAGGGGTTGTCTGTTTTACACTCATGCGATAACAAACGCTGTATTGAAGCAGCCCATCTCAGAGTTGGGACACAGGCAGATAATCTAAAGGATATGGCCAAGCGCTACAGAGGTAGATGTTCTGACTGGTATAACTACCAGCTTAAGCAGAAGTGGAGATCAGTATGAGACGCCGAGAGGACAGAGCTATCGTCAAGCATACTTTGAATTTGTATGCAGGTGACTACGCCAAACTGCAATCACTCTATTCATCCCGCGTGGGCGCAGCTAAAATAATTCGGGATATCATCCACGCTCACATCCGTAAGATTGAAGAGGACGCCGCACAGAAAATTCCCCTAATCGGTGACCTCGATATGAATCTCGTGCCAGAGGAGGACGCCCCGAATGTCTGAGATATCTGAGCTATTCGACCGCGATCCGCTCAAGTTGAGCGAGCAGGATATCGGGACCATAGTGGCCCGAATGCGCGAGGCCCAGGCCCAGTACGAGCTGGGCATCAAGGCCCCTGTAGCGCCCAAGCCCAAGAGCGCCAAGGCGGTCAAAGCTACGAAGGATCTCCTCAGTGATTTGGGCCTCGGGGGCGATAACCCCCTGGACGAGCTGGGGTTGAAGTGATGCAAAAACCACACAGTATAACCTCTCCGCAGGCGGAAAGTGGTCAAAGCCTGGCTCTAGGGAAGGCCGTTCCAAGCCCGTTTCTTCCTGACAGTAATATTCAATTTGCTTGGGACTCGACGTCCATGGGCTGGCTCAAAGAGTGCCCGAGGAAGTACTACTATCATATGATCCGGGGTTTCGTAGGCCGGGGCGAAGCTATACACTTGGAGTATGGCATCCTCTACCACAATGCCCTCGAAGAGTACGAAATGCTCAAGTTTAACGGGCTCGACCATGACCAAGCGGTCGAGGCCACGGTACGAAGCATCCTACTCCAGACGTGGCGCGACGGTAAACCCTGGCGTGGGAGCGCGGACCTCCCGCCGGATGACAAAGTCAGTTTGAAAAACCGCGAAAACCTGATCCGAACTATCGTGTGGTATCTCTCTAAATTCAAGGATGACCCTGCGCAGACGCGCAAAGACCCAAACACTGGACGTCCGATGGTCGAATTACACTTCCAGTTCGAGATAGAGGATGGATACAGTCTGTGCGGTTATCTCGATCGCGTGGTCGAGTTCCAAGAACAACCCTTCGTAATGGACAGAAAAACCACCACGAGCACCTTGGGCAGCTACTATTTCGATCAGTACGATCCCGACAACCAAATGAGCTTTTACTCCTTCGCTTCTAGGGTCGCTTTTAAGACCCCTGTGAAAGGGGTTATTGTGGACGCTGCACAGATCGCGGTCGGTTTCTCTCGCTTTGTGCGCAGTTTTGTCTTCAAAACGAACGACCAACTCGATGAGTGGTATCGCGATCTCAAAATCTTTCTTAGGCAGGCCCGTGACTACGCGCAGGCGGGATACTGGCCCCAGAATGACAAAAGTTGCCATAAGTACGGCGGGTGTATCTTCCGAGGGATTTGCTCTAAATCCCCTTCGGTTCGCGATAAGTTCCTAGAGAGTGACTTTGAGGTGAGGGAATGGAATCCGCTTATTCCAAGAGCATGATGCGCGGTCGGCGCAGGGCCAAGATCGTGCAGGTCATCGTAGAGGTATGTCTGATCGCCTCTATTATCATCGTGGTCCTGTCTTTGATGGCCTGTCAGGCCCCACTGAGGGTCATGCCATGAGCAGCGTCATCCTTGAGTTCGACCTGCCCCGCGAAGACGTTCGACTGCACGAGGATCGGGTCACGGTCGAGTTGGGTAACGGCGTCCGCTTGACCACGGGTATACCGACCTGGGTCAAAGGAATAAACGCAGCGAAGCTCCAGATAGTACTAGACATAGAGGGAGGGCCACCGGATGCCAATACTGAGCAACCACCAAAGCTCTGAGTTCACCAAGCTCTTGCTTATGGGTGACTCGAAGTCAGGTAAGACCGGGAGCCTTGCTCCGCTAACGCGGAAGTACAAGCTTCGCATTCTCGACTACGACAACGGCCTGGATGCGCTCGCGCAAGTGGTCAAGCGGGATAACCCCAAGGATCTGGAGAACATCGAGTTCCGCACGCTCCGCGACCAGATGGTTGCTACGCCCATTGGGCCAGTGGTCAAGGGCACCGCGACCGCGTTTATCGACGGGCTGAAGATGCTCGACGCATGGAAGTATGGCACCACGGACCTGGGTAACCCTGCGGAGTGGGGGAAGGATTGTATCCTTGTCCTCGACTCTTTGACCTTCATGTCCGACGCCGCGTTTCACTTCCGCGAACCGCTCGTAGCGAAGTCCAAGGATGGAAAGTATGATGTTCGAGCGGTCTATAAAGACTCCCAGGATGCAATTGAAGCTGTCCTTGCACTCCTCACCTCGGAGTCATTCCGAACTAATGTCATTGTTATATCTCACGTCCGCTACGTTGACAACCCAGACGGGACTAAGAAAGGTTATCCCACTGCCGTCGGCTCGGCTCTTTCTCCGCAAATTCCCCGGTACTTTAATAGTGTGGCATTGGCCCAGACCGCGGCGGGTAAAAGAACTATACAAACGGCGCCGACAGCAATGATAGACCTAGCCAATCCCGCGTCGTTCAGGATGCTGCCCACGCTGCCGATCGAGACCGGACTCGGCACGTTCTTTGAGACGCTCCGGTCATAGGAGATGGACGGTGACAACTCTAGATGACTCGACATTCGGTTACTTGAACCCGACCGAGGACCAAAAATACGACATGGCTGTCTGTCGGAATGCCGCGGCTGAGTACGCCGAGGTACTCGATCAGCGGGTTCCCGAGGGTCCGGACAAGACCTACCTACTTCGCAAATTGCGTGAGGTTGCGATGTGGGCTAACGTAGCGATCACGCGAAACTCAGACGGCAGCCCTCGAGTGGGCTGAATTACAGGCAGGTGGCATACTCCACCCCTGAACCAATGGAGACTACTATGGCCTCGTTCGAAGAAATTCTCAATCGTAAGGCGTCAGACATCAAGCCACCGCAGGCGTATCCGGTGGGGACCTACCACTGTCTCATTGATGGCCCCCTCACCCCGGGAAAGTCATCCCAGAAACAGACTGACTTTCTCCAAGCCAAGTTCAAGATACTCTCTTCGCAGGGTGATGTGGACGCTGCGGCAGCGGCGGAAGGCCAGGTTGTTGGCAAGACTATCACTAATGATTACTATATCACAGATACTGCGGTGTGGCGGCTCAAAGAACTCCTCGTAGAGCACCTTGGCATCGAGCCTGGTGAAGAGGGGACGGCGAGCGAAAAGGGCCTCAAAGAAATGGTGGCCGAGGCGCCGGGATGCCAAGTGCTTGTCAAGCTCAAGCACGAGCTGTCCCAAGACGGCAAACGAGTATTCCATCGTGTGGAAAGCACTGCCCACGTTTGATTGACTCCCAGGCGTGAGTAGTGCGGCCGGGGAGCCGTCTGGCATCCACTCCCTGCTCCCCGGCCAACCCTCTGAAGAGGAGTTACCTATGGCAACGATCAAGAAGATCTGTAACACTTGCCACTATGGGATGGTGTGCGGGCCCGAGTCTGTTGCCTGCCACAGATATCCCCCGACCATCACCAAGACCGAGGAGAACGCTGTAACAACCTACTTCCCAGTGCTCGCACCCGAAGCGTGGTGTGGCGAGTGGAAAGCATCTATGTTCGTTAAGAAGTGAACGATACCGACCTGTCCGTTTCGGACACGTCAATACCAAGTGGAGTCAAAACAGTGGACGAGAAACATCGAGAAGACCTAGACAAGCTTGATGCAACCATCCGGGGGCTCAAGTCCCAACCCGATATCAGCTATCCCGAGCCGCCCGCTCGCGCAGGCAACAACGGCGGACCACCAGACTTGGCAAGGATAGGAGAGCTTAGTGCGCGCGGAATTGATCGCATCTCGGTCGAGACCTCGGACCAGATCCGTGAAATTGGTGAGGCTGCCGTCACGCACGCTGAAGCCATTCGGGCTGAAGCTAACGCACTCGCTGATAGTATTCTTGAGCAGGGACGGAAATTCTCTGATCGTGTTGCATCTTTCGTCACGACTGCGGAGACCATGCTGCAAGCAATGAACGAGCAGCGAGCGAGGTTGCACAAAACCAAGGAGGATTAATGGTCCCGCTTGGTGACCGAGTGAAAGAACTACTCCGGTATAATCCTTGTACCGGAGCCTTTCACTGGAAAGTTTCTCGAGGAGGTAGAAGATCTGGTCGAGAAGCTGGATCAGTTAGTAAAGATGGATATAGACGTATAGCAATAGACTCCAAGGCGTACAAAGCCTCTAGGCTGGCTTGGTTATATGTCTATAAAGAACTACCGAATATCATAGACCATATAGATAGGAAAAGGTCAAATGACTCAATCTGGAACCTCTCTAATGGCACACAGAGCGACAACATGAGAAATTCTAGCGCCTATAAGCATGGACTGTTTGTAGGTTGGCGAAAATGGAGGCGAGTATGACCTCAGGGCAGTTCCATTTAGTATCTTTAGGAGATATCAACGTCCAGCGGGATGAGAGGCAACGCCGAGATCTCTCGGACATCGGTGTTCTGGCGGACTCGATCCGCCGGTTAGGCCTAATCCATCCCCTCGTGGTGACCAGGGACCTTACCTTGGTCGCGGGCGAACGCCGGTACACTGCGTGTCGTTCCTTGGGCTGGATGACCGTCCCTATTCAGTACACCGACGAACTCGAGCCCGCCCGCCTTCGCGCGATCGAGCTAGAGGAAAACATCAAGCGCCAGGACATCACATGGCAGGATCAGGTAAACGCGGTTGTCGAGTATCACCGGCTTCGCTCCTCCGAAGCCGCAGGTTGGACTCAAGGCGACACAGCGGAGGCTATTGGGCTTTCGAGGCCACATACCAACCGCTTACTGCAAGTAGCCGAGGAGATCGAGCGCGGCAACACTATGGTAATAGATGCACCGAAACTTTCTACCGCAGTTGGTATTGCGGAGCGCGCCCGGGAGCGGCGTGACCAAGCAACCATAGGTCGACTGCACAGCACTTTCGGGGGCGTGGCCCTGACTCCCGAGCGGCCGGAGGACATCCTCGTCTGTGACTTTAATGAGTGGGTTCGAGAGACCACTACGGAAATGCGGTTCAATCTACTCCATTGTGACTTTCCCTACGGGATCGGCGCTGACGACTTCAACCAGGGTGGAGCTGCCGCGCACGGCGGATATGCCGACTCGAAAGAGACCTGGGAGGCCCTCATGCACTCACTTGAGGTCGCCACCAAGTTCCTTTGCGCGCCTTCGTGTCACCTTATGTTCTGGTTCTCTATGCGGAAGGGTGATGATCGGCTCTACGAGCCAACCGCGCACGCCCTCGCGTGCATGGGCTGGGAGCTTAATCCCATGCCTCTCATATGGATGAAAAGTGATGGCGTTGGAATTCTCCCTGATCCCGAGCGAGGTCCCCGGCAAATATACGAAACTTGTCTACTTGGGTCCAGAGGGGATCGCAAAATTGTTAGGGCTGTTTCTAACGCTTACGCCGCGCCGACTGTTCGGGAGCGGCATATGTCTGAAAAACCCGAGCCTATGCTGCGATACTTCTTCGGGATGCTCGTCGATGAAAATACGGTTCTCCTCGATCCCACATGCGGAAGTGGAAGTTCGCTGCGAGCGGCTGAGTCGCTTGGTGCAAGATCTATTCTCGGACTTGAACGAAACCCCGAGTTTGCCGACCTCGCCAGAGACGCCCTCAAGCGAGCCCGCACCCTAAAACACACGGAGAAAGCATCGTGAGCTTCTACTACCTAGCGTCTCCGTACAGTGATCCCGTCCTCGAGATAATGCATGAGCGCTACGTCCGTGCTCGTCATGCCACGTGGTGGTGTCTCATTCATGATATATTGGTGTTCTCGCCGATCGTCCACTGTCACCCTATGGCAGTCACTTACCAGATGCCACGCGACCACGGATTCTGGCAGAACTACGACGAGGCTATGATCGGCGGCTCGGGCGGAATACTTGTACTGAAGATTGATGGCTGGAACCAATCTAAGGGAGTCAACTCCGAGATAGCCCTCGCTCATACCCTCGGCAAGTCAATTAAATATCTCGCCCCTATGAAGGATGGGTACTATGTGAGTGAGTAGTATGGTTGTTGACCTGAATTTTTCCCAACTCTGGGGAGGGCCCGATGGGCTATAAGATTGCCTTCGTCGGCGAAGCCTGGGGTGAACACGAAGAGCGAGAACGCCGTCCCTTCGTAGGCCCCGCGGGTTGGCAGCTCAACACCATGCTGGCCGAGGCTGGTATCCGCCGCGCGGATTGCTTTCTGACCAACTGTTTTAATCTGCGACCGCGCCCGACTAACAAGATCGACAACTTATGCGCTCCGCGCAAGGAGGTTCGTCATGCGCTCCCGCCGTTATCATCTGGCAAGTACATCCGTGATGAATTTCTCCCAGAACTCGACAGACTTTATAGAGAGATTAATGAAGCTAATCCAAATGTCGTTGTCAGTCTCGGGGGAACCGCTACCTGGGCGTTACTACGTGACGGTAGAATATCAAAGCTTCGGGGGGCAGTCGCAGATTCCCCCGTTCTACCGGGACGCAAAGTCCTCCCCACCTTCCACCCCTCCTACATCCTCCAGGGGGGATACGAAGCCCGGCACGTTACCGTCCTCGACCTCCAGAAAGCCCGACGCGAGTCAGAGTATCCCGAGATTAGGCGGCCAATCCGCACCATCTACACCGAACCCCTTATCTCCGAGCTCGACTGGTTCTACGACAAGTTCATTGCGGGCGCAGTCCGACTCAGCATTGACATCGAAACTCGAGGGGACCGAATAACCTGCATCGGGTTCGCCCCGGCTATAGATATAGCCCTGGTCGTACCCTTCGAGGACATGCGGAAGCCGGGGCTAAACTATTGGGGCTCGCTCGAGGCCGAGCTTGAGGCTTGGCAGTGGGTCCGCCGCGTATGCGGCTGCCCTGTACCAAAGGTGTTTCAGAACGGCTTGTTCGACATGCACAGGTTATGGAGGGGTTATGGTATACCTATTGTCAATGCCGAGCATGATACTATGCTTCTCCATCATGCGCTACAACCAGAGAGTCCTAAGGGCTTGGACTATCTGGGCTCGGTCTATACCAGTGAGTCCGCATGGAAGCTCGGCATCCGACTCAAACACAAGGGAACCATAAAGAAGGAAGACTGATATGGCAATCCCTACAATTCTTTCTCGGCTTGCCGGTGGTATAGTTGCCGCGGGCGAAGCTGCCGAGGGTATCGCGGCGGAAAGCGCCCTCGGTAACTTCTTGGGCCAGCTCGGTATCAAGTACACCGAGGAGGAGGGGACCACTGTGCCCGTGGCCTCGTCGGCCATTGCCCAGATCGGCTATCGCCAGGGCGTAATCACCGTGGTCTTTCGCCGGGGCGGGTCCGGGAGCTATGACTACCCGGGCACGGAAGAAGAGTTCATAGAGTTTGTTGCTGCACCCTCGAAGGGAGGGTGGTTTAATGCTCACCTTAGAGATCGTTAGGATTGTGCTATACTATGATCCAGAGACAGGTAAATGGAAATGGCTTAAGAATCGTGGCGGTAACAGAGGTAAAGCTGGAACTTGGAGAAAAGACGGGAGAATTCAAATCAGACTATACGGAAAATTCTATCTTTCGTCTAGACTAGCTTGGTTCTATATGACTGGTGAATGGCCAACTGAGATAGATCATATAGATAGAAACCGGGCTAATGATAGATGGACTAATCTCAGAGAGGTTTCTCGTAGTGAGAATCTAAAGAACAAACCATCTCGTCCCTTGAAACGTAATAGGCCAGTGTGGCTGCGATGAAGACAACTCGAACAGATCTCTTGACTCCAAACACTCTTAAGTCAGAGACAGAAAAATTATGGATCTATAACGGATTAGACTGCTGTGTTACACTAGAAGTTTTAGAGGAGATACTTCCTCAGTTAGACAATCTAACAGCCAATACCTACGCCTTGTCACGTGCATTACAGGGTCCGGTATTAGAGATGAACCTCAGAGGAGTTCTCATTGATGAGCACGAACGTCAGAGAGCCATTGTCCAGTACCGAAGTGATACTGACCGACTCCAACGACAGCTATATCAGATCGTTCATGATGGAGTCGGATACACCTCTTTTCGAGATAGTGGTAAGACTAAGGCGTGGCGATCAAACAGTCATGTTGCGGCCCTCCTCTACGATGTTCTCCGACTACCCGAGGTCCGAAAGCGAAACGACAAGGGAGAACTCGTTCGAACCGTCAACCGGGAAGCCCTTGAAAGACTCCAAGTTCACTTTATCGCACAGCCAATCATTGGACATATCCTCGCTCTGCGAGACTTTGGTAAAAAGATCGGAGTCCTTGAGACAAAGATTGATGCCGATGGCAGGCTACGCACGAGTTATAACATTGCCGGAACTACAACAGGTCGCTTCTCTAGTTCTCTTAATGACTTCGGGACTGGAGGAAATCTCCAGAACATTGAAGAGCGCCTTCGGCGTATCTTCGTGGCCGACCGAGGAATGAAGTTTGCGAACATCGACCTCGAACAGGCTGACAGCCGTAACATAGGAGCGTTGTGCTGGAATGTCTTCCGAGACCCCACCTACCTTGACGCCTGTGAAAGCGGAGACCTACATACGACGGTTGCAAAGATGTCCAGACCCGACCTGCCCTGGACCGGAAACCTTAGGTCCGATCGGGCCATTGCAGAGCAACCATACTACCGCCACCACAGCCTACGGCATATGTGCAAAATGCTTGGACATGGTACTAATTATCTTGGTTCAGCCTTCGAAATGAGCAAACAAACCAAGATCGAACAGTCCGTAGTCAAGGACTTTCAGGCTCTTTATTTCCCAACTTTCCCTGCCATACCCAAACTTCACGAGTGGGTCCGCCTTCGCATTGTCGAGGAGGGCTACCTCGTCACCCCGTTCGGCCGCAAGCGCTGGTTCTTTGGCCGCCGCGACGAGAACGATACCCTCAAACAGGCGGTGGCCTTCCTAGGCCAGTCAATGACCGCCGACGAGATGAATAATGCAATGCTTGCCGTATGGCGACTAAACATCGCCAGCATTATGTTACAAGGTCACGACTCGATCTTGATACAGTATCCCGAGGAGAAAGAAAATGAGGTCATACCACAAATTCT
>Ga0247795_1000082_pt1 | contig 13640 bp, 16 predicted proteins | sample UWRJS016104C6_FD_179636 | JGI IMG/M metagenome (GOLD analysis project Ga0247795, IMG submission 179636) | Soil microbial communities from Arlington Agricultural Research Station in Wisconsin, United States - UWRJ-S016-104C-6 | ecosystem: Environmental > Terrestrial > Soil > Agricultural land...
CCGACGGGCCGCTTTCGCTCCCGGTCGCGCTCACCGAAGGGGCGGAGGCGCTGGCCGTCGACGAAGCCGTGCTCCACGGTTCGATCGACCCCGGGGGGCTGCCGACCGAATACCGCTTTGAGTTCGGAGAGACCACCCTCTACGGGGATAGCGTCCCGGTGCCAGACGGGAGCGCCGGCTCGAGCTCGGGGTACGTCGAGGTGAACCAGCTCGTTACGGGAATCGAACCCGGCACCCCCTACCACTACCGGATCGTCGCCCACAACGACGCCGGCACCTTCACCGGCGTCGACCGCTTCTTCGGAACCACGCCTCCGGTGGCCACCACGGGCGGCGCAAGCAACGTCCTTGCCTCGACGGCCACCCTGCACGGCGAGGTCGACCCCGAAGGCCTGCCGACGCGCTTCTATTTCGAATTCGGCCCCGACACGTCCTACGGCCGGAAGCTGCCGATTCGATCCGAGAACGTCGGCTCGGGGACGACGGCCGTCGAGGTGAGCACCGCGCTGAGCAGCCTGGAAGGAGGCCGGAGCTACCACTACCGGCTGGTCGCCGTCAACGTCGCCGGCACCGACTACGGAGCGGACGAGACCTTCTCGACCGCGCCGCCCCAGTGGACGGCAGGGTACCTGCCGCAGCCGCCCAACTCCGGCGACGGCCAGCAGGCGTTCGGCGTCTCCTGCCCCGAACCGAACGCATGCGTCGCGGTCGGCCAGCACTGGAGCCTCGCCGTACACACCTACGCCACCCTGGCGGAGCACTGGGACGGAGAGTCGTGGTCGCCGATGCCGACCCCCGACCCCGCGGGCATCGACGAAGGCTGGAAATACAGCCGTTACGCGCTGCTGCGCGGCGTCTCCTGCGCCCTCCCCGACAGCTGCATGGCGGTCGGCGACTACAGGGGCACCGATGACGTGGTCAGGCCGCTGGCCGAGAGCTGGGACGGCGAGAGCTGGGAGATGACCGCCCCGGCGCTTCCGGCCGATGCCCTCGAAGCGCAACTGACCGGCGTCTCCTGCCCCTCGGCAAGCGATTGCACGGCGGTCGGCTTCTACGAAGACGGCAGCGGCAATACTCGGCCTCTCGTCGAGCGCTGGAACGGCGCAGCATGGACCCTCGTCTCGGCGTCGGCGCCGGTGGGGTCGCTGGCCAGCGAGCTCCTGACCGTCTCCTGCGCGGGGCCCGACACCTGCGTCGCCGGCGGCACGCAAATGCAGTCCGGCGGCGAGGAAATGACCCTGGCCGAGCACTGGGACGGAACCGAATGGTCGGTCGTCCCGACCCCGACGCCTGGGACCAATCCCCAGGCCCGCTTCGAAGGCATCTCCTGCCTGTCGGCGTCGACCTGCACGGCCGTCGGGTACTTCCGCAGCGGGCCGAGCCTGGTGGGGCTGGCGGAGAGCTGGGACGGCGAAGAATGGACCGTTCAGCCGCTCACCACCCCGCAGGGAGAAGGGGTGCTTACCGGCGTCTCCTGCACCGCGCCCCAGACCTGTACCGCGGCCGGCTACTTCTACAACCCTTCCGAGCTCGACCACGGCTGGCGGCCTCTCGTCGAGCGTCTGTCGGGCTCTTCTTGGTCGGTGCTGGAAATCGCCTCGCTGGAGGTTCCCGCCAACTGGTGGCGGGAAAGCTCGCTGAACGGGATCTCCTGCGCGGAGGCCAAAGCCTGCGTCGCGGTCGGCAACGCTCTCAGCGCGCCCGAGGGTGGCCTCTCCCCCTACCGCGCGTTCGCCGAGCACGAGATCGACCCCCCACCGCCGCCCACCGCCTCCTTCACGCACGCTCCGACCTCGCCGATCGCCACCCAGCAGGTCGTCTTCGACGCCTCGGCGTCCCAGCCTCCGGAGGGGGCGACGATCACGAGCTTCGAATGGGACTTCGGCGACGAAGCCCAGGGGAACGGGGCGACCCCGGCCCACACCTACATGCGGCCCGGCGATTACCTAGTGAAGCTGGTCGTCAACGCCAGCAACGGAAGCAGCGCGGAAGTGACGGAGCTGGTGACCGTCGCGAACAATCCTCCGGTTGCCTCGTTCTCGATGACCCCAGCGGATCCGGCGCCTGGCGAGACGTTGACTTTCGACGCATCCAGCTCTGACGACGTCGACGGCGAGATCGAGGACTACGAGTGGGACTTCGGCGACGGTGCCACCGGGACGGGCGTCGAGGCAGCGCACGCCTATGCCGAGGCGGGCGACTACATCGCGACGTTGACCGTCACCGACGACAGGGGCGATACCGACATGCTCTCCGCGCCCGTCCACGTGACGCCACGCCTGGTAGATGGCGGCCCCCCGACCGTTGCGGTCATCCCGCCGACCGAACCCGCCGTTCCCGAGCCCGCGGACTTCGAGATCGAACGAATCAGCGCCCGCTGCAGCGGGCGTCTCCTCCTTCGCCTCCGGGCCTCCACCGCCGGGCAGTTCAAAGCGCTGGCGACCGCCGTTCCGTCGACCCACCGGAAGATCCGGGCGCCGCGCCCGCACCACAGGTCGGGCAGGTGCGACTCGGCGAGACCGGCGGCCTTCCTCCTCGGAACGGGCGACTCGGAGCGGCGCAAGCCGAGCCGCTTCCCTTACGGAACCGGTTCGGCGACCGCCCTGCCAGGCGTTCCGGTCAAGCTGGTCGTGATGCCCGGCGATCGCGCCGCGGCAGCGCTGGCGGGACCGCATCGCCTTAGGGTCGCGCTGGCGATCACCTTCACGCCGCGGGCCGGCGCCCCGATGACGCGGCACCAGACGATCTCCGTGCCAGGCTGACGGCCCTCTGAATCAGCCACTCTGCTTTGACTACCGCAATGTTCAACGCCCCCGGCTGGATTCGAACCAGCGACCGTCGGATTAGAGGTTCAGCCGGATGGTGTCCGAGAGGGCGAATCTGCTCCGGAGCGGCCGATCCTGCTCAAGGAGTTCGGCTGAGTTCGCTGGAGCTGGGGACCGATTTCGGGACCAAGTTTCCAATGCCCTCCCTCCGCCCGCTCCGTCAACGCTTTGGGCTACCTTGATGCCGTGACGAATGAGAGCTTGATCGCTGAGGCTGGCCGAAGGCTGGCCGCTGCAACGGAGGACGCTCGCGTGATCCTGTTTGGCTCCTATGCACGCGGCGAGGCTGGCCCGTTGAGCGATCTCGATTTGCTCGTCATTGAGCCCGAGGTTCCCGCGCCCCGAGCCGAGTCAGCTCGCTTGCGCCGTGAGCTCCGCGACTTAGAGATCGCTCTTGACGTCATCGTCGTCAGCACAAAACAGGCCGATGAGCTAGGGGCTATTTCGGGAACCATGGTCAACGAGGCCCTGCAAACTGGTCGAGTCCTTGTCGAAGCGTGATGACGCAGGCCTCGCCGCTCTCCTAGCTCGCAAGGCCGGGGAGGACGCAACCGCCGTTCGGGAATTCGCGGCGAATCCCGAGATATCCGACGGGATCATCGGCTTCCACGCCCAGCAGGCAATCGAGAAGTGGCTTAAGGCAGCGATGGCGCTTCATGGCATCCGTCAAGCTCGAATCCATGATCTCGGACGCCTCCTTCAAATCCTTGAAAACGAGGGAATCGAGCTTCCGGAGAACGCCAGCCGCCTCGATGAGCTGACCATCTACGCCGTGCCCCTTCGCTACGACGACCTGCTCGACGCTGAGCCTCTTGATCGCGAGGACGCCGAGCAGCTCATCGATGGTGTTGAGGCATGGGCTGCTCGCGTACTCCGTTCAACCGGTTAGGCACAAAGACATCCAGTTGAAGCAATAGCGTCGGCTTCGTGCCGCCCGCAATGCTCCGACGCCGTACGCTGCGCAAGCTGCGGCTAGCCTTTCTCTTCCTGGGAGGAGTAGGAGTCCTCGGCGTCTATGTCTGGGGATTTGCTGCTGGCAACGCAACCATCGTCACGGCCGCTACCGCACTGCTTGTTTTGGTGGTCGGCGAGCATCGACGATGGCAGCTCGCCGCTCAACAGGACCGTTGGAGCAGAGTCGCGCCTCAGTACGAAGCTTTTTTCAGACTGCTTCGAGCCCTGGTCGCTGGTGATGATCAAACGAAAAGACGCGCTCAAGAAGAAACCGAGGCGGTTATGGGCGAGTTCGGCGACAAGCTGATGCTTTGGGGGAGCGCCCGCGTCGTCAAGGCATGGGTAGAGATGCGGCGCAAGGCCGCAAATGGATCACCTTCGGTTTCCGATGCCATGAGCTCGTACGGAAAGCTCCTATTGGCTATCCGCAAGGAGTTCGGGCACGAAGACCTGACGCTCGAAGAGAAAGACCTTTTCCGCGTGATCTTCAATGACGAGATTGACGCTCTGATCGAGCTGGACTCATCCTCAGGCACCTGAACGCGTTACCGCACCAGCGGCGCTAACGCCCCCGGCTGGATTCGAACCAGCGACCGTCGGATTAGAAGTTCAGCCGGAAGGTGTCCGAGGGGGCGAATCTGCTCCAAGAAGGCCGATTCTGTCCAAGGAGTTCGGCTGAGTTAGCTGGAGTTGGGGACCAATTTCGGGACCAAGTTTTCCGGGGGTGATTCAGGTCCCAAGGCAAGCTCCTATGGCAACTGGCCGTGGAGCCGCCGATGCGCAATCTCGTAGACGGTCTGCGCATTGGAGTCGCGAGGGTGATGGCGAACGCCGAAAGCGAGGTAGCGAAGCGCGAGTCCTTCGCTCTCGCGGACGAATCGGAAGACCATTCCGAACTTGCCGCTAGGAGCTGGCAAATAGACCTTGAAGCAGGCCGGGAGCTTCGTGCCGTCGCGACCTTCGGGATCGCAGCGGCGCAGGGTCTTGATCTCGACCCCGTCCTGCTCGAACTGTCCGCGAGCCTCGCGCAGAGCCTCGGCTCCGGCGCGACCACTTCGCATCGTGTCCTCGGCGAAAGCGCCCTCGTTGAAGAGGACCCGGGCATGACCCCGCCGGATTGGCAAGGTCTACCCCTCGCCGTCTGCGGGCTGGAACGGCCCGTGCTCGGCCTCTAGGGCGGCGATCTCCTCCTCGGTGGCTTCACGCTCGTCCTTGCCGAGCATCGCCTGCCAAGAGGTATCCCGGGTGATCACGAACTCGTTGGCGCTGCGCTCCTCGGTGATGATGAACTCGCCCTCAAGAGCGCCACTGACCTTGATGTGCGCGGGCTGCTCCATCGTCAGAAATCATGGCAGACCGTGCGGTCGGGGTTGCGAGTCGAATCGCAATGGCCCAGATGGCCTGAAACGACAATGCGCTCAATGTCCGACCTCGAGGGTATCTTCGCGTTCCTATCGACGACCAATCGCACACGGTACTTGTGGTCGGCGCAGGAGCCAGCGTGGCCGAGGCAAAGGCGCATCGCCCGGCACGAGACGCCGATCACCCGCCGCTGGACGCGAATTTCTTCGAACGGGTTGCGCGGCATCAATCTGGATCGTCGCTACATCGCATTCAAGCCCATGCAGCACGCCTTGGACATCCAGCGCTTTGCGATGGATCGAGCCGCGTGAGTCTTGAGCAATACCTCGGCCGCTTGTTCTTCGAGATGCAGCACCGACATAACGAGCAAAACGTCGGCGCCTATTTCGATCTCATCCGCCTATATACGGACGAGTTGCTCGCAACGACTGGATGGATGGTCGGCCGAAGCGGATCTTTGAAGAAAGTTCTTGATCGCCTGCGACGTCGTGACCATCAAGTTACGGTCGTGACCTTCAATCACGATCTGCTTGTAGAGAATGCGCTCTCGCAGATGTCTACGAGGAGGCACGGCAACGTGTGGTGCTTGGGGCACTGCTACGGCCTCGAATTCGACGATACGTGTGCCAACCAGTCCGAGAAATACGACCTCGACTGCCCTGGTCAGACCGAGGACCATATTTCGGTCCTCAAGCTTCACGGCTCGGTGAACTGGGTTTTTCGTACCCGCGCTAGTCATCCACCAGCTGACTTCACCCGACGCTCCCGATCCTTGCTCCTCTGGAACAATCGCTTGATTCCTCCCGGCGGGAATCGGCTTAGGTCAAAAGGCCGAGAATGGTATCTCTGGCCCTTAGTCGTACCGCCGATCTATGAAAAGCAAGGTCTCATAAAGAACGAGTTAGAGCGCGTTTGGAAAAGGGCTGCCGATGCCCTTCGGGCAGCGACTTCAGTTGTGTTTTGGGGGTATTCATTCCCGCGGGCAGACCTCCATGCCCGCTATTTCTTCCAAGCTGCGGCGGAAGAGAACTCGACCCTTCGCCGCCCGATACTTATCAATCCGGATCCACAGGCCCACGCACAGCTATGCGATGTCATGAGGCCGGTCAAGGTCACGCATTTTCACGACGTTGCAAATTACCTAGCCGACCCTCCGTAGATGCATGTAGTAGCCACGGCCCGCGGGTTCATCACCACGCCGAGGAGGGGCGGAGCAAAGATCCTTTGATCCTACGCTTAGCGCCCCCGGCTGGATTCGAACCAGCGACCGTCGGATTAGAAGTCCGGTGCTCTGTCCACTGAGCTACGGGGGCAGGGGGTCAAGGTTAGGCGCTGGGCGGGCGGCTGGCGTAGGATCGGGCGATGCCGAAGGTTGAGATTGGAGGGACGGAGCTTCATTACGAGCGGGCCGGCTCGGGGGAGCCGCTGCTGCTGATCCAGGGGATGAGCGGCACGCACGTCTCCTGGGGGGAGCCGTTCCGGGCGGCGCTGGAGGACTTCGACGTCGTCGCCTTCGACAACCGGGGGATCGGGCTCTCGGCTCGAATCTCCGATCCGTTCACGATCGCCGAGATGGCGGCGGACACGGCAGCCCTGCTCGACGAGATCGGCTGGGAGAGCGCGCACGTGGTCGGGATCTCGATGGGCGGGATGATCGCCCAGGAGCTCGCCCTCGCCCACCCGGGGCGGCTGCGCTCGCTGACGCTCGGCTGCACCTACTGCGGCGGCGAGGGCTCGCAGCTGATGCCGCAGGAGAACGCGGAAAAGCTGCTCGGGGCCTTCGCCTCGGGTGACCGCAACGAGGCGATCCGGGCCGGCTACGAAGTCAACCTCTCCCCCGGCTTCCGCGCCGACGAGGACAGCTACACCGCCTTCCACGAGATGGCGACGAGCGTCCCGGCGGCCAAAGAGGTGATCCAGCTGCAGCTGCAGGCGATCCTCGGCCACGACACCAGCGGCCGCCTCGGGGGGATCGACACCCCCTCCCTGATCGTCCACGGCACCGTCGACGGCGTCCTTCCCTTCGGCAACGGCGAGCAGATCGCGGCGCTGATGCCCGCGGCTCGCTTCGAGGTCCTCGAGGACGTCGGCCACATGTTCTGGTGGGAGCAGCCGCAGCGCTCGGCCGAGCTGATCCGCGAGCACGCGCTCGCCGCCGGCCGGGCCTAGTGTCGCTTTAGTCTCGCTATGGGAGACAAAAGCGACACGCCCTATTCCGGCGCGGTTTCGCCCGGCACCGAGGGGCGCTTTTCCGGCTTGCAGGCGGAGGGGTCGAGCTTGCCGTTGACCTTGAAGACGTAATCGGGCTGCGGCGAGGCCTTGTTGTCCTTGACCACCAGCTTCACCGCCGGGTCGCCTTTCACCCAGGCGTAGACGGGGAACTGGTACGGGTTCGGAATGCCGGCGTTGTAGGGGCCGGTGTCCTGCGTGTACTGGCTCATCACCAGGTAGTCGTAGCCGCCTTCGTTGATCAGTTGGCGCAGCTGCGCGCAGCTGGTCGGCAGCCGGTTCGACCCGTGCGGGCCTTTGACGCCGACGTACTCGACGTGGTTGCTGGCGTCGTTGCCGTAGAACCCGTACTGGCCGAAGATGATCTGGCTCGAGCCGATGATCCCGATCCGCTGGTCGCGCAGCTTCTGGGTGTATTCGTAGGCTTCCTTCGGCCCGCCTTCGCCGAGGAACGGGTCCGGGTTGACGTAGTGCTGGTCGGCGTACTGGACCTGCTGGGCACGGCCGAGGACGACCGCCAGCAGCACGATCGCCGCAGCGCTCGCCGCCACCGCCGCACGGCTGACGCTCCAGCGGGAGCGCGCCATCGAGAGCGCCGCCGGCGCCCAAACCAGGCACAGCGTCAGGAAGAAGGTGCCGACGATGTAGCTGGTGAACCAGCGCGGCGTGGTCAGGACCGTGACCGCAAAGACTGCGGTGAGGAACAGCAGCGTCTGCCAGGACCGCTGGTCGGGCGCGCGCAATGGCCGTGCCAGCGGCAGCATCGTCATCGCCAGCACCAGTCCCGGCACCAGGTAGCGGGTGTTGGTGAAGAACCCGGTCGGCGAGCCTTCCTGCCCCGCCGCGGTCAGCGGCGTGAAGACGTAGACCACCGCGGTCAGCAGCGAGGCCACCGCGATCACCCGCAGGATCTTGTTGCGCGAGCGGAAGGCGATGTAGCAGGCCGCCGACACGGCCATGATCAGGATCAGCGGCCACAGCGGCCCGAAGGCGTTGTCGAGCTCGGGGAAGAACCAGCGCCGGTAGATGGTCGGTTCGGTGATGTAGTCGATGACGGCGAAGCGCGGCCGCGGGTCGAGCGGCATCTGGTCGGGCTTGGGCAGGTTGAGCGGTCCGAACTTGGTGATCGGGATCGGGTTGCCGCCGGTCTTGATCGCCGCCCGCAGGTACCAGTAGCCGCCGACCACGAGCATCGGCAGGCCCATCACCCAGGCGGTGGTCCAGCGCCTGCCCCTGCCGCTGAAGAGGACGACGCCAAGGGTGATCGCGACGACGGGGACGAGGAAGGTGGTCTTGACGGAGGCGGCGAGGCCGGCGGCGATCCCCGCCATCACCAGCGGCCCTTTGTCGAGCAGCGGCGCGTCGCGCTCGGGCGCGTCTGCCACAGCGCCCGCCGCCGGCGCCCGCCGCTGGTGCCCGTTGATCAGGAAGGCGGCGAAGGCGAGCAGGAAGGCGAGCCCCATGATGTCGTTGCGCGCCTCCCCCGGCTGGGTTTCGATCATCACCCCGGCGTCGAGGACGATCGCCGCGGCGACCAGCGTCGCCGGCCCGACCCTGTAGGGACGGCCGACGCACCAGGCGGCGAGCAGCGCGATCGGCAGCCAGATCAGGTTCTGCAGCGGCGCCAGCCAGTCGCTCTTGAAGAGGACGATCGTGGCGGCGTTGAGCAGCTCGGTCGAGGCCGGGTAGAACCACGCCGCCAGCCGCAGCGGGTCCGTGTAGTGCAGGGGCACCGTCGAGTGTTCCTGCGCCATGAAGGCCGAGAACGGCATGTGGTACCAGGTGGTGTCGCCGCCGAACATGCCGAAGTCGAGGCTCGACTGCGCCGGGAAGGACCACTCGGCGACGGTCCAGGAGGCGACGGCGAGGGCGATGAAGAGGGCGATCGTCTCCACCCGCGGGGCCGCCACCTCGCGCCCGTGCCCGCCGGCTTTGCTGCGGCCGAGCCAGGCGGCGCCGAGCCCGACGCCGACGCAGAGGACGACGATCCAGCCGAAGTAGAGGAGGCTGAGCGAGCCGAGGATCTGCAGGCAGACGACCAGCAGCGCGACCGTCAGCGTGGCGTCGGCGAGCCGCGCCAGAGCGCCGGTGAATTCCGGCACGATCCAGCGCCGCAGCCAGTAGCCGCCGAGGCCGAGCGCCGCGACGATGCCGATCAGGGCGAGGCAGCCGGCTATGTAGGAGCCGAAGGAGGGTGCCACGAAGGCGGGGATGCTATTCGGCGCGCCCCCCGGGCACCGCCGCGCCCTACGGCGCGGCGGCGGGAATGCTGCAGGCGACGCCGGTGCCGGCGAGGCCGCAGTAGCCGTTCGGGACCTTGTGCAGGTACTGCTGGTGGTAGTCCTCGGCGTAGTAGAAGGGGCCGGCCGGCTCGATCTCGGTCGTCACCGGCTCCCTGCCGGCGGTGCGCAGCGCCTGGTCGTAGGCGTCGCGCGCCATCTCCGCCGTCGCCTTCTGCGCGTCGTTGACGAAGTAGATCCCGGAGCGGTACTGGGTGCCGACGTCGTTGCCCTGGCGCATCCCCTGGGTCGGGTCGTGCTCCTCGAAGAAGACCTTGAGCAGGTCCGCGTAGGAGATCCGCTGCGGGTCGTAGGCGACCAGCACCGCCTCGGCGTGGCCGGTCTTCGCCGTGCAGACCTCCTCGTAGGTCGGGTTCGGCGTCGTCCCGTTCATGTAGCCGACCGCCGTCGTGTAGACGCCGTCGAGGTTCCAGAACAGCCGCTCCGCCCCCCAGAAGCAGCCGAGCGCGAAGTAGGCGGCCTCGATCCCCTCCGGGAACGGCGGCTCGAGCGGCGTCCCCAGCACGGCGTGCGTCTCCGGCACCTCGAAGGCGCGCTCGCTGCGCCCCGGCAGCGCCTCCGCCGGAGCGACCATCCTGGTCTTCTCGGGGTGCATCATCGTCATCAACTTGCCAAGTCTGTTCATCGTCGTTTCCTCCTGCAGGAAACGTTACGGAAGTGTGCAAGCCGGCACCGGAGGGGGTAGCGTCTGCGCATGGCCTGCCTGGTCGTCCTCCTCGCCTTCATCTCGCCGCGGCTGGCGCTGTTCGCGATCTTCCTCTTCTCGGACCTGCTCAGCCGCGCCTTCGACAGCTGGTTCGTCCCGCTGCTGGGCTTCTTCCTCCTGCCCTGGACGACGCTCGCCTACGCGGTGATGTGGAGCAGCTCCGACCAGGTCTCCGGCTTCGAGTGGTTCATCGTCATCCTCGCCTTCGCCATCGACCTGGGCTCCTACGCGAGCCGCGGCCGAGCGCGGAACTGACAAGCCGCCGGGTTACCGCTCGGAGGGGAAGGCGATCCGGATCTGTCGCTTGGAGAGGACGAGGAAGGGAATCTGGGTGACCTTGCCGTCCGCCAGCGAGGTGACCACCACGTTGGTCAGCGGCACGAACTCGAACTCGCCGCGGTTGAGCGAATCCGAGAAGCGGCTCTGGTAGCCGGCCGGCGGCAGAGTCAGGTCGCCCTCGATCAGCTGCCGATCGGTTTCGAAGACGGCGCGCTCGACCCGCCGGCGCTCACGCGTGTCGGCCGGATCCTCCACCTGGCTTCCGAATAGCTCGTCCATGGACCTTCAGTTCATGTCGGCTCGAAGGGGGGAGAACTTGATGCCGCCAGGCCTTATGCAAGGAGCAGCCCTTTCATCCTCTTCAATCTTCCATCGGAGTGACCATTATTATGACCATATGGGAAAAACTATGACCGCTACCACTGCCAAGGCAAACTTCCTCCGCCTTCTCGACGAGGCGGCCGCCGGAGAGGAAATCGAGATCACCCGGCACGGCCGTCCGGTGGCGCGGCTGGTGCCCCCTACCGGCCCCCGTTCCTTGGAGGGCATGTTCCAGGGGCTCGCAAGAACCGCTGTCGATGAGGAGGACCTGCTCTCCACCGAAGAGATGTGGGATCTCACCTAGATGAACGCCGTCCTGCTCGATACCCACGCTGTCCACTGGTGGTCGGCGGAGCCGGATCGAGTCAGCCGGCCGGCGCGCCGAGCACTGAAGGCAGCCGACGAACTGCTCGTCGCCGCCGTCTCCTGGTACGAGCTCGCATGGTTGGCAGAGCGTCGACGCATCGCCATCGACGTTCCCATTCGTTCCTGGCTGGAGGGCCTAGGAGCCCAGGTGCGAACCGTCGGGGTAACCCCCGCGATCGCCGCCAGCGCGGTAGCACTACCGTCCTCGTTTCCCCGCGATCCCACGGACAGACTCATCTACGCCACGGCGATCGAGCACGGCGTCAAGTTGATCACCAGGGACCGCGCGATCGCGGAGCACGACAAGCCCCGCTCGCTGGTCATCTGGTAGCCGGCGCTACTGCCCGTGCCGGGCGGCTTTCTCCCGCGCTTCGGCCTTCTCCTCGAGCGTCATCGCGCCGGGGTGGCCGTCGCCGGGCCAGGGCGAGAGGACCATCAGCAGCCGGGCGTCGGAGCGGGCGACGATCGTGCGCCGCTCCCCGGGCTCGAATTCGAACAGGTGCCCGGTGCTGGCGTTGGCGAAGTCCGCCCCGTCCTGGGTCGTGACGTCGACGGTCCCGTCGACCACGATCACCCGCGCCCGCTCGTGCACCTCGTGCTCCTGCAGCTCCTCGCCCTCCGGCAGGTGCAACACGATCGTCCGCGCATCCTCGGCCGACGCGAGGATCCGCGGCTGATGCGGCTCCACCTCCACCGTCTTCAGGTCCCAACTCTCCATCTACAGCCTCCTTCCCGTGACGTCTGCTGCATTCCCTACCCACTGAGGGCGAGGTTCATCCTCAGCCTGCGAGTCCAAACAAGCCGAATGCTCACCTGCATCGGGGCGCCCGGATTTGAACCGGGGACCTCGGCCACCCAAAGGCCGCGCGCTACCAGGCTGCGCCACACCCCGAGGGGGGAAGTGTAAGCCGCGGGCAGGGAGTCGTTTGGGGGGTTCGGGGCGATCGGTTCAATTTCCGAGCCAAAGCCGCTCTCCAAGCGGTCATGCGAGCGCTCCCCCTTCCCTTCGGTTACCTGCGAGTGGTTGCCCGAGGCGGCCGATTTCCAGCAGCCTCCGGCGGGCGGCGTCCTTGGAAGGATGGCCGTAGCGGGACATCACCAGCGCTCCCCCGTCCTCGTGGCCCAGCATCACGCTGACGTCGAAGTGGCTCGCACCCTCTTCGAGCAGAGCGGTGGCGCAGAAGTGGCGAAGGTCGTGGAAGCGGACGGGATGGAGGCCGTCGGCGCTCCTCCGGCGAGAGGTCCCGGATGCTTCGCGCACCGCCTTCCAGTGGTAGTGAAGGGTTCCCTTGCTGAGGGGCAGGCCGCGGGGGGTGTGAAACACGAGGTCACAGCCGGCGCGACGAGGAACGCGGTGCAGGACCCGGGCCCGCTCGAGAAACGGCACCGAGCGCTCGCGGCCGTTCTTCGGCAGCCCGTAGGAACCGTCGTCCTTTCGCGCCCGGCGGACCCAGACGCGATCTTCCTCGACGTCCGGCCAGCGCAGAGCCTGGACCTCCGAAGACCGCAGCCCCGTCCAGGCGCAGAACCGGATCAGGGCCTCGAACTCAGGGGCGTAGGCCTCCAGTACCGAACAGGAGGCGAGCAGAAGATCGAGCTCCTGCAGCGAAGGGGGCGCGATCGTCGGGCGTGCGCGCCGGGGGAGCCGCAGCCCGGAGAACGGGTTCGTCTCGACCAGGCCGACGTCGCGCGCGTCCTCGTACATCGCCGCGATCACCTTGGCGACGTTCCGCGGCACCCCGCTCGCCCATGCCCGCGCGTCCACCCGGTCGACCTCCGACAGCGTCGTCTCGCCGAAGTGATCGGCGAAGGAGCGAGCGGCGCGCGCGTAGAGGCGGCGGGTCGAGACCGCGTCCCGGGGCCACTCCCGCAGCCAGCGGTCGGCGAACTCGGCGCAGGTGGCGCAATGGCCGCCGCGGGCGAGCAGATCGCGATGGGCCTGCTCGGCACGACGCGCCTCCGCCTTCGTCCTCCACGGGCCGCCCGGCACCCAGACCTGCCGACCCTCACGCTGGAACTTGGCGACCCAGCGGCCGCCGCGCTTGAACTGGCTCACGACAGGGATGCCTCCACCTCGCTGCGCCGGTAGCGGTTCTGTCCTCCCACCTTCAGGTGGGGCAGGTTGAGCCGGGTGACGGTCCGCACCGAGACCCGCAGCTCCCGGGCGAGCTCGCCCTTGGTCAGCCAGGGCTCCGTCACCGTCGCCTCGCCGCCTCCAGCTCCGTCTCCGTCAAGATCTTCGCGCCCGCGTAGCCGAGGGGAGCCAGCACCTGGCCGAGCAACGCCTCGCAACGCGGG